>Ga0310786_10008041_pt1 | contig 13621 bp, 12 predicted proteins | sample AusTroGonzalo_MG_FD_203881 | JGI IMG/M metagenome (GOLD analysis project Ga0310786, IMG submission 203881) | Bovine rumen microbial communities from tropical cattle in Woodstock, Queensland, Australia - Gonzalo_03 (v2) (version 2) | ecosystem: Host-associated > Mammals > Digestive system >... | reverse complement strand
TCAGAAGGCGGTTGACAACGCCCTCAAGAAGGCCGGTATCAACCCCGCCCACGTGGACAGCGAAGACCACATTGAATCCAACACCGCCAAGGGCTGGCTCACCCCGGAGCAGGCCCAGCAGGCCCGTGAGATCATCGCCAAGGTGAGCGAAGAGACCCTCGCTTCCCTCGCTCAGAAGGAGCAGATGATCAACGGTATCGTCAACGGCCGTATCCAGAAGTTCCTAAAGGAGAACACCCTCATGGAGCAGGAATACCAGCTGTCCGACGACAAGGCCACCGTCGCCGCCGCCCTCAAGGCTGTGGACGCCGAGGCCAAGGTGCTCGCTTTCAAGCGCTTCTCCCTCTCCGACTAATCCAGTCGCTGGCAAGAATCCAAGCCGGACTCCCTCCTGGGAGCCCGGCTTTTTTTGTGCCCGCCGCCAGGGACCGGAAAAACTTGCTAATTCGCGGGAAATCACTATTTTTGTGGAGGTATGCGTAAGTGGCTGGTCATAGGGGCACTACTGCTGCTGCCAGGGTGGGGGGCCGCTGCCCAGGAGGACTCCCTGCGGCTGGGGCATGTGCTGCGCGGGCTGGTGACCGACAGCCAGAGCGGGACGCCCATGGAGGCGGTGCAGGTGCGCCTGGCGGGACGGAATATCGCCACCGTCACCAATGCCGACGGCGTCTTCGTCCTGAAGGCCGATACCCCCATCACCCGCATCGAGTGCACCCATCTGGGCTATAAGCCCCGCCAGGTGGCCCTGAACGGCCGCAGTTATGTCAGAATCGGCCTGGAGCGCGAATCGCTGCCTCTGCAGGAAGCCGTACTGATATCCGGGAACGCCCGCGCCATCGTGGAAGCGGCGGTGCTGCGGCTTCCCGACACCTACGGCCCCACGCCGCAGATGCTGGCCTGTTTCTACCGGGAAACCCTCCGAAAAAAGAATCGCTACACCTATGTGGCCGAGGCGGTGGCCCAGCTGTACAAGGCCGCCTGGGACGGCACGGTCTCCCACGATGCCGCCGCCCTGGAAAAGAGTCGCGTCCTGGTGAGCCAGCGCCGGCGGGATACCTTGAGCGTGAAGATGCAGGGCGGCCCCACGCAGGCCCTTGCCCTGGATGCGGCCAAGAACCTGGAAGTGCTGCTGGAACCGCGTGACCTGGACGATTATTCCTTCGAGATGGATTTCCCGGCCTATGTGAACGACCGGGTCCAGTTCGTGATTCGTTTCCATCCGGCCCGGGAACGGGACTATGCCCTGTATGACGGGACCCTGTACATAGACCGGGAATACCTGAGTTTCACGCGGATAGAGATGGCCATGGACATGAGCGACCAGGCCCGGGCCACCCGGGCCCTGCTGGTGAGAAAGCCGCTGTCCCTGCGCTTTTTCCCGGAGGAAGCCTCCTTTGTCCTGAATTACACCCTGGAGGGCGGCCATTCCCGCCTGGCCTATTACCGCGGCACCCTCCGCTTTTTCTGTGACTGGCGCAAACGCCTGTTCCGCACGCGCTATACCCTGGTGAACGAGCTGGTGGTCACCGACCTGCTGTCCGACCCTGTGTCCATTCCCCGCGCCCGGCGCTTCCGCACCCAGGACATCCTGGGCGACAAGGCGGCCGAGTTCATGGACCCGGACTTCTGGCAGGACTACAATATCATCGAACCCTCGGAGAGTCTGGAACACGCCATCGACCACCTGCGCAAAGGACGGTAATTTTTCGTACCTTTGTTGTCATGACGCTATTTCTGACCGGCAGTCCCACCCGTTTCGGGGAGGACCACTTTACCGAAGACAACGGTTTCCTGGCCGATGTCCAGGCGTCCCTGGCTGCGGTTACGCCGCCGGGGAAGAAGCCCCGGGTGCTGCTGGTGAGCGCCGCTCCCGACGACAAAGGCTTCACAGACTCCGTGAAACAAGGCATGAGCCAGTGCATCCACCGCTCAGGCATTTCCACCGCCTCCATCGTGATGCTGGACAGGCGCAATGCCCATCAGGCGCCGCAGCTGGTGAGGGAGGCCCACTGGGTCATCCTGTGTGGCGGCCACGTGCCCACCCAGAACCGCTTTATCCACGAGATCGGCCTGAAACAGCTCCTGGAGGGCTTCCCGGGCGTGGTGATGGGCTGCAGCGCCGGTTCCATGAACTGTGCCGACGAGGTCTATTCCCATCCCGAACTGCCCGGCGAGGCCGTGGATCCTTCCTATCGGCGCTGGCTCCGGGGCCTGGGCCTGACGGATATCCAGCTGGTCCCGCATTTTGAGCAGGTGCGCTATGCCACCGTGGACGGGCTGCGCCTGTTTGAAGACATTGCCTTCCCCGACAGCTGGGGCCATCGCTTCTACACCTTCCGCGACGGCGGGTATGTGAAGCAGCAGGACGGCCGGCGCGAGCTGCACGGAGAAGCCTTTGAGATCAGCCGCGGTGCCATGCGCCGCATCTGTGAAGAGAATCAAACCTATCGCTTTATGAACCTGATATTCATTTCGCCCCATTTCCCGCAGACCTACTGGCATTTCTGCGCCGGGGCCAGAGCCAACGGGGTGAACGTGCTGGGCATTGCCGACACGGACTATGGGAACCTGCCTCGCGAGCTTCGCGACAGCCTTACGGATTACTACCAGGTACGAAACCTGGAGAGCTACGACGAGATGTACCGGGCCGTGGCCTGGTTCGCCCACAAATACGGCAAGATTGACTGGATTGAGTCCAACAATGAATACTGGCTGGAGCAGGATGCCCGCCTGCGCACAGACTTCCACGTGACCTCCGGCATCGGCAGCGACCATATCGCCGCCATCCGGAACAAGAGTGAGATGAAAAAGTACTACGCCCTGGGCGGCATTCCCACGGCCCGCCAGATCAAGGGCTCGGAAGGACCAGTCCGGGTGAAGGTCTTCGTCCGGAAGACCGGCTATCCCGTCATCGCCAAGCCCGACAACGGCATGGGAGCCGGCGGCACCACCAAAATCCTGGACGACGCCGGCCTCCAGGCCTGGTTCGACGCCCACGCCCGGGACTTCGGCCAGTATGTTCTGGAAGAGTTCGTTACCGGCCTGCTGGTGAGCTACGATGCCATTTTCAATGCCGACGGCGAGCCCGTCTTCGAGAACAATACCGTATTTCCCACGCCCATCATGGAGATCGTCCACGACAACCTGGACACCTGCTACTGGACCAACAAGACGGTGCCGGCCCGGCTGGCGGCCATCGGCCGGCGCACGGTGAAGGCCTTCGGGATCACCAGCCGTTTCGTGCACCTGGAGTTCTTCCAGCTGGACCGCGACCGGGAAGGCCTGGGCAAAAAAGGCGACTATGTGGGCCTGGAAGTGAACATGCGTCCGCCGGGAGGCTACACGCCCGACATGATGAACTTCGCCCACTCCACCGACGTCTTCCAGATCTGGGCCGATATGATTGCCTTTAACGAGGCCCGGAAGCCCCAGGGGGAGTCGTTCTACTGCGCCTACGCCGCCCGCCGCGACGGGAAGGACTATGTCCACAGCCATCAGGAGGTCCTGGACCGCTATGCCGGCGCTATCTGCATGAGCGAGCGTGTCCCCGACGCCCTGGCCGATGACCTGGGCAATCACGCCTTCCTGGCCCGCTTCCGGGACAAAAAGGAGATCGGGCCCTTCTTCCGCTATGTAACCGACAGAAAAGCCTGACAGGATGAGAAGATTCTTGACGATACTGGGCGCCCTGCTGGTTCTGGCCGCCTGCAGCCGGAAAGCGGACGAGCCGCTGCCCGGCCCGGCCGACCAGCCCGAGCAACCCGAGCAACCGGAACAGCCGGAGCAGCCCCAGAGCGGCCAGCAGCTGTATAACATGCATTTTGATTACTGGTGCCAGGAGGGCTCCAACAAGCTGGACGCCTGCTACGGGGCCGATGCCTCCGACGCGCAAAAGGCCGTCTGGGGATCGGCCAATGCCACGACCCAGGCCATGGGCTACCCCACGGTGAGCCCCGAATCCCGCTTCGTGGCGGTGGCGGGGGAGGGAAAACAGGCCCTCAAGCTCACCACCCAGGGGATGTCCCTTGTCTTGGGCCTCATCCGGAAACTGGCCGCCGGCAGCATCTTCAACGGATACACGGGGAACATTGATATCGCCAAGATGTCGGCCCAGATTTACTGGGGCATCCCGTTCACCCAGCGTCCCCGTTCGCTGGAGGGCTATGCCTGCTACAAGCCCGGCATCATTGACTGGACGGAGGAACCTTACACGGGGTTGGCCGGAACCCAGGATACCGGACATATTTTTGTGCTCCTGACCGACTGGGACGAACCCTTCCTGGTGAGTCCGCCCGACCATCTGGTGGATTTCGAGAACGATCCTGCCATCATCGGCTACGGGAAAGTGGTCTTTGACAAGTCCATGGACGCGTATGAGCCCTTCTCGGTCGGGATAGAATACCGCAACGGGCGTACGCCCAAATACGTGGCCATCGTGGCCTCGTCCAGCGCCCTGGGTGATTATTATACCGGTGCCCACGGGTCGGTCCTGTATTTGGACGAACTCCGCTTTGCGTATTAGGTGAAAGCGAGAAAATTGCGTATATTTGCTAGATAAATCGTAGAAGACCTATGCCAACTGCAACAGGACACATTGCCCAGGTCGTGGGACCGGTGGTCGATGTGCATTTCAACCTCTCGGCCGCCCAGGTAGAAGCCGAACTTCCCCGTATCAGCGACGCCCTTCAGGTGACTCGCCCGGATGGAAAGACCCTGATTCTGGAAGTGCAGCAGCACATCGGGGAAGACACCGTGCGCTGCGTGGCCATGGATTCCACCGATGGCTTGCGCCGCGGTCTGGAAGTGGTCAGCACCGGCGCCCCCATCACCATGCCCGTGGGAGCTCAGATCCGCGGCCGCGTGATGAACGTGGTGGGACAGGCCGTGGACGGTATGGCCGAGATGGACCGGACGGGCGCCCTGCCCATCCACCGGGATCCGCCCAAGTTCGAGGACCTCACCACCTCGCAGGAAGTGCTGCTCACCGGCATCAAGGTCATCGACCTGCTGGAGCCCTATCTGAAGGGCGGAAAAATCGGCCTGTTCGGCGGTGCCGGCGTGGGCAAGACCGTGCTCATCAAGGAACTCATCAACAATATCGCCAAGGCGCACAACGGCTTTTCCATCTTCGCCGGCGTGGGCGAACGCACCCGAGAGGGCAACGACCTGCTGCGGGAAATGATCGAATCCCACGTGATCCGCTACGGTGAGGCCTTCGAGAAAGCCATGGAGGAGGGCCGATGGGACCTTTCCCTCATCGATCCCAAGGAACTGGAAAAGAGCCAGGTGTCCATGGTCTTCGGCCAGATGAACGAACCGCCGGGAGCCCGTTCCAGCGTGGCCCTGAGCGGCCTCACCCTGGCCGAGAGCTTCCGCGACAGCGATTCCGGCGCCGGTCCCCGGGACATTCTCTTCTTCATTGACAACATCTTCCGTTTCACCCAGGCCGGTTCCGAGGTGAGTGCCCTGCTGGGCCGCATGCCGTCGGCCGTGGGTTACCAGCCCACCCTGGCCACGGAAATGGGTAAGATGCAGGAGCGCATCACCTCCACCAAGAACGGCTCCATCACCTCCGTCCAGGCGGTGTATGTGCCGGCCGATGACCTCACGGACCCGGCCCCGGCCACTACCTTCACCCACCTGGACGCCACCACGGTGCTCAGCCGGAAAATCACGGCCCTGGGCATTTACCCGGCCGTGGACCCGCTGGAGAGTACCTCCCGCATCCTGGATCCGAACATCGTGGGCGAGGCCCATTACAATACAGCCCAGCGCGTGAAACAGATTCTCCAGCGCAACCAGGAACTGCAGGACATCATTGCCATCCTGGGCATGGACGAACTCTCGGAAGAGGACAAGACCACCGTGAACCGCGCCCGCCGCGTGCAGCGTTTCCTCTCGCAGCCCTTCTTCGTGGCCGAGCAGTTTACGGGCGTCAAGGGCGTGATGGTCTCCATCGAAGATACCATCCGCGGCTTCAACATGATCCTGGACGGTGAGGTGGATTACCTCCCCGAGCAGGCTTTCCTGAACGTAGGAACCATTGAGGACGCCATCGCCAAGGGCGAGGCCATCCTCGCTGCCGCCAAATAATGGATGTAATCAAGCTTCATATCCTGAGCCCGGAAGGGACGCTGGTACAGGCGGAGGTGTCACTGGTGACGCTCCCGGGTATCGTCTCTTCCTTTACCGTCCTCAAGGACCACGCACCGCTGGTGACGGCCCTGGTGGCGGGGGACATCCGTTATGTCACGGGCGGCAAGGAGGAGCGCCTGCCCATCCGCGAGGGCTTCGTGGAGGTGCGGGACAACCAGGTAACCGTTTGCGTGGAAGTATGAGCCGGCTCCGTTTCATATCCCTGCTGCTGGTGCTGCTGCTGCCCATCCGGACGGTGGCGGCGCAGGAGTTGGACATGAATGAATATCTCTTCGGGCACGTGGGGGACTCCTATGGCTGGCACATTACCACCATCAACGGCCATCATGTCACGGTGCATCTGCCGGTCATCGTGCACAGTAAAAGCTCCGGCTGGCATGTCTTCTCCTCCCGGCACATCGAGGAAGGGGAGTCGTACGAAGGCTTCCGTCTCGCATCGGCCGATGAGCCGCACAGCGGCAAGCTGGTGGAGATAACCCCGGACGGGCCGGTGCGTCCGCTGGACATTTCCGTGACCAAGAACGTGTTGGGGCTGCTGGTAAACAGCCTCCTGCTGGTGGCGCTGGTGCTGTTTGGCGTGCGCTGGTACAAACGGCACGACGCCCGGGAAGAGGCGCCCGGCGGCTTTACGGGTATTCTGGAAATGCTGGTGATGATGGTGGAGGACGACATTATCAAGGAGTGCGTGGGACCGGATTACAAACGCTATTCCCCATACCTGCTCACGGCCTTCTTCTTTATCTTCATCAACAACCTGATGGGCATCGTGCCCTTCTTCCCCGGCGGCGCCAACGTGACCGGCAACATCGCCGTCACGCTGTGCCTGGCCGTTTTTACCTTCCTGGCCGTCAACCTCTTTGGCAACAAGCATTATTACAAGGAGATTTTCTGGCCCGACGTGCCGGTTTTCCTCAAGGCCATCCCGCTGATGCCGGTTATCGAAATCATCGGCATGTTCACCAAGCCCTTCTCCCTCATGATCCGGCTTTTTGCCAATATCCTGGCGGGCCATATCATGATCCTGGGCGTGGTAGCCGTGGTTTTCCTCACCGTAAAACTGGGCGTGGGGATGAATGCCGGCATGAGTGTTATCGCCGTCCTGTTCGGCGTCTTTATGGATGTGCTGGAACTGCTGGTAGCCTTCCTGCAGGCCTATGTCTTCACGATGCTTTCCAGCGTTTTTATCGGCCTGAGCCGGCAACACGAAGAAGAATAACTTAAAAACCATATTGTTATGTTACTTTCTACTATGATTCTCCAGGCTGCGGCAGGTGCTGCCCTCGGTAAGTTCGGTGCCGCCATCGGTGCGGCTGTTGCGGCCATTGCAGCGGCTATCGGCATTGGAAAGATTGGTAAGGCCTCCCTGGAGGCGGGTGCCCGTCAGCCCGAGCAGGCCGGCCACTACCGCCTCACCGCCATCATCATCGGTGCCCTGGTGGAGGGCGCTTGCCTGTTTGCCATCCTGGTTTGTCTGATCGGTATCAACAACTAGTATGTCACTGATTACACCGGATTTCGGCCTCATCTTCTGGATGACGCTGATCTTCGCCATCGTGTTTTTCCTCCTGGCGAAGTTCGGCTTTCCGGTCATCACGGATATGGTCTCCCAGCGGCAGAAGCGCATCAACCAGTCGCTTTCCGACGCCCGCGCCATCGAGGCCCGGATGGCCGAATGGACCGAGGAGCATGCCCGGATGATGGAGGAAACCCGCCGCGAGCAGGCGGCCATCCTGCGGGAAGCGGCCGAGACCAAGGCCCGGATGGTGGCCGATGCCCGGCAGCAGGCCCGCGACGAGGCCCAGAAAATCCTGGACCAGGCCAAGACGGAGATTGCCGCCGAGAAAGAGGCCGCCCTGCGCGACGTGCGCAAGGAAGTGGCCCTGCTGAGCGTGCAGGTGGCCGAAAAGATCCTGCGCAGCGAACTCTCCGACGCCAGCAGTCAGCGTGCCTTCATCGACCACCTGGTGGATGAGGCAGAACAAGCAGGAATCCGCTCATGAACCGGAGTATCATCGTTTCGCGGTATGCCCGTTCCCTGGTGAAATACGTCGGGGAAAGCGGCAACGGCGCCCAGGTGTGCGCAGAGGCAGAAGCCTTGCTCAAGGTGCTTGCCTCGGTGCCGGACCTGCGGCGCATGACCACCGCGGCCGATGATGTGGTGTCGCCCGCCGACAGGATCATACTCCTTGAAGGCGCCCTCGGGAACCGGATGACGCCGGAACTGGGTCATTTCCTGTCCCTTCTGAACCAGAACGGCCGCATGACCTTGCTGGAGGACATTCTCCGCGTGTTCGTGGAAATGTATTTCCGCGAACAGGGCATCCGGCGGGCCCGGCTCACGGTGGTGACGGAACCCTCCGACCAGCTGCTGGAGCGCCTCCGGGCCCTGGTTCGGCAAACCACGGGCTGCGATGCCCGGATCATGGTCACGGTGGACCCGTCCCTGGTGGGCGGATTCGTCTTCGACCTGGACGACTATCTCCTGGATGCCAGCATCAAACGGCAGCTGGAAAAGATCCGGGAACAATTTATTGAACGTAACAGACGTATCGTGTAATGACTGGCTTAAGACCAAGCGAAGTGTCCGATATCCTGCTGGAGCAACTCCGGGATATGAAGAGCAACCTGCAGTTCGAGGAAATCGGCAAAGTCCTGCAGGTAAGTGACGGTGTGGTGCGCATCTACGGACTGGACCATGCCGAAGCCGGCGAACTGCTGGACTGCGGAAACGGCGTGATGGCCGTGGTGATGAACCTGGAGACCGACAACGTGGGCGCCGTGCTCATGGGACCCACAGACCATGTGAAGGAAGGCATGGTGGTGCGCCGTACCGGGCGCATTGCCTCCATTGGCGTGAACGACGCCCTGCTGGGCCGCGTGATCGATCCGCTGGGGAATCCCCTGGACGGCCTGGGTGCCGTGGAAGGGGAGAAGGTGGACATGCCGCTGGAGCGCAAGGCCCCGGGCGTCATCTACCGCCAGCCGGTGTCGGAACCCCTTCAGACCGGTCTCAAGGCCATTGACGCCATGATTCCGATTGGCCGGGGACAGCGCGAGCTCATCATTGGCGACCGCCAGACCGGCAAGACGGCCATTGCCATTGACACCATCCTGAACCAGCGGGCGGGATATCTCGCCGGCGATCCGGTCTACTGCATCTACGTGGCCATCGGCCAGAAGGGCAGCACCGTGGCCAATATTGTGAATACCCTCCGCGAAAGCGGCGCCATGGACTACACCGTGGTGGTGGCGGCCACGGCGGCCGATCCGGCTGCCCTGCAGTACTACGCCCCCTTCTCCGGCGCGGCCATCGGCGAGTATTTCCGCGATACGGGCCGCCATGCGCTGGTGGTCTATGATGACCTATCCAAACAGGCCGTGGCCTACCGCGAAGTGTCCCTCATCCTGAAGCGCCCCTCCGGCCGCGAGGCCTATCCCGGCGACATTTTCTACCTGCACTCCCGTCTGCTGGAGCGGGCGGCCCGCATTATCGACCAGCCCGAGGTGGCGGCTTCCATGAATGACCTGCCGGCCTCGCTCCAGGGCCGGGTGAAAGGCGGCGGCTCCCTCACCGCCCTCCCCATCATCGAGACGCAGGCCGGTGACGTGTCGGCCTACATTCCCACCAACGTGATTTCCATCACCGACGGCCAGATCTACCTGGAGCAGGGCCTCTTCAACCAGGGCGTCCGGCCGGCCATCAATGTGGGTATCAGCGTGTCCCGTGTGGGCGGCAGCGCCCAGGTGAAGTCCATGAAGAAAGTGGCGGGTACGCTCAAGATAGACCAGGCCCAGTGGAGTGAACTGGAGGCCTTCTCCAAGTTCTCCTCCGACATGGACAAGGTGACGGAGATGGCCCTGGACAAGGGCCGCAAGAACAACCAGCTCCTCATCCAGGCCCAGTACAGCCCCATGCCCGTAGGGGAGCAGGTGGCGGTGCTCTATTGCGGCACCCACGCCCTCATGCGGGACATCCCGGTCGCTCGCGTGCGGGAATTCCAGGATGCTTTCCTGGAGCGGCTCAAGGCCAACCATCAGGCCGATGTCCTGGAGCCCCTGGGCGCCGGCAAGCTCTCCGACGAGATTGAAAAAGTGCTGCAGGATACCGCAGCGGCCGTCGTGGCCGGTATGAAGTAACGATATGCCCACCTTAAAGGAAATAAAGGCGCGCATCGGCTCGGTGCAGAGTACGCTGAAGATCACTTCGGCCATGAAACTCGTGTCGTCGGCCAAGCTCCGCAAGGCGCAGCATGCCATCGAGGCCATGCGCCCCTACGAGCAGGCGCTGCAGCAGATGCTGGCGGCCGTTTCGCCCGACGTCTCCCCGCAAAGTGCCCCAACTGGGGAGGAAACGGTGTCGGGGAAGACGGTGATTGTGGCCATGGCGTCCAATTCCTCGCTCTGCGGCGGCTTCAATGCCAATGTTATCGCCCAGGTGTCCCGCGTGCGGCGGGCGGGCGACACCGTGATTTCCATCGGCCGCAAGATGGCCGATGCCATGCGCCGCGACGGTTTCCCTTCCCCCGAGGATTACACCGCCCTGGCCGACCATCCGGCCTATGCCCCGGCGGCCCGGCTGGTGGAGTGCCTCTCGGAAGAACGGGCTGCCGGCCATATTGACCGCGTGCTCCTGGTGTATAACCACTACGTCTCGGCCGCCAAGCAGGTCCCGGTGGTGGAAACGCTGCTCTCTCCGCGCGCCGTGCCGCAGGAAGAGTCTGCTTTGTCCGCCGCGCCTGCCCCGAAGGACGAGACCCCGCTTGAGGAAACGCCCGACATCATCCTGGAGCCCGGCCGCGAGGCGCTGCTGGATGCCCTGGCGCCCAAGACCCTGAAGCTGAAGCTCTTCGCAGCCCTGCTGGACAGCGCCGCCGCCGAGCACGCCGCCCGCACGGTGGCCATGCAGACGGCTACCGACAACGCCGAGAATCTCCTGGCCGAGCTCACCCTCCAGTACAACAAGGGCCGCCAGCAAAAGATTACCTCCGAGATCCTGGATCTCGCTGGCGGTCAGATCGAGGCGTAAAAGCTAACTTGTTCATAGCAAACCACTTATCAAATCTCCTTGCGGTCAAAACGCCGCAAGGAAAATAGACAAAAGACTGATAATCAACAAACTAACGAAAACGCCATGAAAGCCTATATCGAGCAAAACAAGCAGCGCTTCTTTGAGGAACTGTTTTCCCTGCTGCGCATCCCGTCGGTGAGTGCGCAGCCGGCGCATAAGGAAGATATGTACCGTTGTGCCAGGCGGCTCACGGAGCTGCTCATGGAGGCGGGTGCAGATAAAGCAGCAGTGTACGAGACCGCCGGCCATCCCGTGGTGTACGGCTGCAAGGATATGGGCGCGGAAAAGACCGTCCTGGTCTATGGCCACTACGACGTGCAGCCGCCGGAACCGCTGGAAAAATGGCGCACAGACCCCTTTGAGCCCGTTATTGCCCCCGACCCCGCCACCGGCGAGGAGGCCGTTTTTGCCCGGGGCGCCAACGACGACAAGGGCCAGCTCTTCATGCACCTGAAGGCCTTCGAGTACCTGGTGCAGACCGGTCAGCTCCGGCACAATGTGAAGTTTATCTTCGAGGGAGAGGAAGAGATTGGCAGTCCTTCGCTTCCCGCCTGGGTGCGGGAACACAAGGATCTGCTCCAATCCGATGTCATTCTGGTTTCCGACACCACCATGATTTCCGACAAGGTGCCCTCCATCAACTGCGGCATGCGCGGCCTGGCCTATCTGGAAGTGACCGTGACCGGGCCCAACAAGGACCTGCACTCGGGGCATTACGGTGGCGCCGTGGCCAATCCCGTCAACGAGCTCTGCGCCCTGATCGCCTCCCTGCACGACGAGAACGGCCGCGTGGCCATCCCCGGCTTCTACGACGAGGTGGTGGAACTGTCGGCCGATGACCGCGCCCTCCTGAACCGGGCGCCCTTCGACATGGACGAGTACAAGGCTTTCCTGGATATCCGCGAGGTGAAAGGGGAGAAGGGCTACAATACCCTGGAGCGCACGGCCATCCGCCCGTGCCTGGACGTCTGCGGCATCTGGGGCGGCTACACGGGCACGGGCGCCAAGACGGTCCTGCCCTCTGTGGCCCATGCCAAAATTTCCATGCGGCTGGTTCCCTGGCAGCGTTCGGCCCGGATTACCCAGCTTTTCCAGGAGCACCTGCAGCGCGTCGCGCCGCCGTATATCCGGGTGGAGGTGACGCCCTTCGAAGGCGGCGACGGCTTCCTCATCCCCCTGAGCTCCCCGGCCTACCAGGCGGCCTCCCGCGCCATCGCCCAGGTGTACGGCATGGAGCCTGTCCCGGCCCGCGGCGGGGGTTCCATCCCCATCCTGGCCGACATGCAGACCATCCTGGGCGTGGACCCGCTCCTGATGGGTTTCGGCCTGGAGCGTGACACCATCCACAGCCCCAACGAGAGCTACCTCCTCCGCCAGCTGTTCGCCGGCATGGAATCCATCGCCCTCTTCTATGCCTATTACCCCGCCTAGCGGCGCAGGTATTTCCAGCCGATGACGGGAAGGACGAAGGCCACGAGGCAGGAGAGAATCCAGAAGATGGAGACGGGCTGGAAGTTGTAGAGGCCGTCCAGGGCGTTGCCTTCAATGAGAAAACCGGACACCAGCGACTGGGCGCCCGCCGCGGCGTAGCTGGAGATGCCCACGATGCCCAGGGCGGCACCGGTGGCCTTGCGCGGCACGAAATCCAGGGCCATGAGTCCGGCCACAATGCAGAATACCACGCTGAAAGACATGCTGAACAGGGCCACGAAGGCCAGGTTCAGGATATAGCCGCCGCCCAGGAACAGGAACCCGAAGAGCGACGCCACGGCCAGCGCCCCGGCCAGGATCACGGGACGCACCCGGTTCCCCCGGAAGAGCACGTCCGACAGCCAGCCGGCGGCCAGGTTGCCCGCCACGCCGAAAATCTCGGCCAGGCCAATCACCTGCGTGGCTTTTTCCAGCGAGAAGTCTTTCTGTTTCTGGAGGAACAGCACCCCCCAGTCGCTCACGGCGTGCTGGGTGATATAGAGGAAGGCCGTGGAAAGGGCGATGACCCAGATGCCCGGATGGCGGAAGACCCAGCGCTGCAGTTCCCGGGTGGGCTGCTTGTCGGCCGGTTTCACTTCCTCCCCGGAGAGTTCCTGCACGGAGGGAAGGCCCACGCTTTCCGGCGTATCCGAAATGAAGCCCAGGGCGACCAGCGTGCCGATGAGTCCGGCCGCCGCGGCCGCCAGGAACCCCCACTGCCAACCGGCCGCCGCCACCACGAAGCCCGTGGCGATCATGGTCACGGCCTTGCCCAGCTGCGGGGTGGAGCTGAAGATGCTGTACATGGTTCCGCGGCGGGAAAGCGGGAACCAGCGCGACAGGCTGATGGTTCCGGGCGGCGAGCCCATGGACTGCATCCAGCCGTTCACGCCCCAGAGCAGGGCGAACATCACCAGCATGAGACCG
>Ga0310786_10008039_pt1 | contig 13623 bp, 7 predicted proteins | sample AusTroGonzalo_MG_FD_203881 | JGI IMG/M metagenome (GOLD analysis project Ga0310786, IMG submission 203881) | Bovine rumen microbial communities from tropical cattle in Woodstock, Queensland, Australia - Gonzalo_03 (v2) (version 2) | ecosystem: Host-associated > Mammals > Digestive system >... | reverse complement strand
ACCGAGCGCGCTATGAACGGCGTGAAGAAGAGTTATGAGGCAGCAATATTGGCAGGTTACGACCTGATTCACGTGGACCCGACTGTAGATATCTTCCTGCCGAAGGGTGAGATTATTGATATTCACGTTGTGGTTAAACGTACGGTAGAGCTGATTAAGCACGCAGAGGATTTCCGCAAGGCACATAACATCGCGCCTATTTCCTACGAGGTAGGCACCGAGGAAGTGCACGGTGGTCTGGCAGACGAGAAGACGTTTGACACGTTCCTTGAGGGCTTGAAAGCCGGCTTGCATGAGGTGGGTTTGGACGATGTATGGCCGTGCTTCATCGTAGGTAAGGTTGGTACGGATTTGCACACGACGTTCTTTGACCCGGAGGTGGCTCGCAAACTGACGGCGAAGGTTCGTCCGTACGGCAGCTATATCAAGGGTCATTATAGCGACGATGTGGAGAATCCCGAGGATTATCCGAAGGCCGGAATGGGTGCGGCGAATGTCGGACCGGAGTTCACGATGAACGAGTACGACGCGCTCGCCGAGCTCGAAGAGGAAGAGAAGAAACTGTATGCGGAAGGCAAGATTGCACAGTTGAGTAATATGACGCAGGTGCTGTGGCAATGCGTTTATGACAGCAATCGCTGGAAAAAATGGTTGCACGGCGAGGAAGTAGGCAAAGACCTGAAGGAGTGCACGAAGGAGAGACAGTTGTGGCTCGTGAAGACCGGTTGCCGTTATATCTGGCAAAAGCCGGAGGCATTGGTGGCTCGTCAGACGCTGTATGAGAACCTCGAGCGTTTGGGAATCCATGCGGAAGAGGTCGTGCTGATGCGGATTGAGCATAATATGGATAAGTACTATAATGCCTTCAACATCGTTAACCTTAACGATTGGCTAAAGTAATTTACCATTTGGTCATTTACCATTTACCATTTATTTGTTCATTTAGACAGTTTGGCAGTTATGCACAAGATATTCATTATTAAATATTCATTATTCATTACTGTGTTGGCTGTGGTGCTGGGTGCTTGCGGATGTGAGAAGAAGGAGACCAAGGACGAACCGCAGAAGCAGGAACAGCAGAAGCCGGACGAACCTCAGAATCCGGAACAACCCCAAGACCCGGGAGAATATCAGCTGAAGGATGATGTCGAGCATGTGTGGAGCGGCAAACCGCAGTTCACGATGGTGCTCACGAACAGTAGCGCGAGTGAGGTGAAGTTTAGCACGAAGGTAGCTGTCTCGTCCGATAAGGTGGATAACGAAGGTAATCCGATTCCGTTGTTCACGCTGGAGGATAATGTGTCGGTAGCCGCTAATAGCGAGAAGGAATTTGTGATGACGACCACGGAGAATATGACTCCGGGTATTTATCGGGCAAAGTGCTATGTTAATGACGCGAGCACGGAGGAATATAACTTCGCGATTGACCCGTTCAAGATTACTTCGGAGAATGACAAGCCGGCAGATTTCGATGCGTTCTGGAAGGCAGCAAAAGACCAGTTGGCAGCGATTGAGATGAATGCCAAACTGACGGAGATTCCTGAGCGTAGCAGTTCCACGTGTAAGGTTTATCTGGTGGAGATGAATTCGATACCGGACGGACTGAGCGGTGAGCCGGTGAAGATTCGCGGCTATTATTGCGAGCCGCAAGACGGTCAGAAACATCCGGTAATCATGCACTACTACGGTTATGACACGCAGGGCTATACTGGTGAGGTTGCTTGTCCGTGGGGTGGCGACAAGGCAGAGTTCTATCTGTCGCATCGCGGTCAGTATCTGAACAACCGTCCGGCAGGCACGAACTTGGGGGTAGCCGAGGAGACAAAGAATATTTACGGCGACTGGTTTAGGTATAACTTAGGTGAGAAGGACACCTATTATTATAGGGGCGCGTATATGGACGTGGTACAGTCGATACGATTTATGGCTACGCGTGAGACGAGTAATATGGAGAAGTTGTTTGCGGAGGGTTCGAGTCAAGGCGGTGCGCTGACGTATGTGGCAGCGGCTTTGAGTGATTATCCGTTTACAGCGATTGCAGCGAATGTGGCGTTCATGGGTGATTTCGCGGATGCGAAAGATATTCCGAGTCTTGCCTATTGGGAGATTAGTGACCACTATTGGGTGGATGGCGTTGCCAAGGAGCAGAGTATCAAGTATCTGCCTTATTTCGATATCAAGCACATGGCGCCAAGGATTAGTTGTGCCGTGTTGGGGTCGAGCGGTCTGGCGGACGAGACTTGTCCGGCGCGTCTGAACCTCGTGCCGTTCAATAATCTGGCTACACCGGCAGATAAAAAAGACTATATCATAGAGCCGAATATGGGACACAGTTATCCGAAGAACTGGACAGGTAGGATGAATGCGTTGTTTGGGAAATACTATTAATTTACCATTTGGTCATTTACCATTTGGTCATTTATTGAGTCATTTAATCATTTAGATATTATGAAAAGTTTTGATATTATCGCTTTGGGTGAGCTGAATGTGGATTTGATTCTGAATCAGATTGAAGGCGAACCGGAAGTAGGCAAAGAGAAGTTTGCCAAACAGATGACGTTGACCTTGGGTAGTTCCACCGCTATCTTCGCTGCAAATGCAGCGGCGTTGGGTGCGAAAGTGGCTTTCTGCGGCATGATCGGGAACGATAGTTTCGGAGACCTCGTAGAGACCAGTTTAAAGGCAAAAGGCGTGGATACACGGTATCTGATTCGGCAGGACAAGTACGCAACAGGTGCGACCATCTGTATGAGTTATGACGAGGACCGCGCGAACCTGACCTATCAGGGTGCGATGGACTTTATGGGTCTGGCGGATATTAATCCTGAGGTGTTTAAAGAGGCGAAGCACATTCACATCTCATCTATCTTCATGCAAAGCGGCGTAAAGAGGGATTTGATGAAGATTCTCGAGTTGTGCAAGGCGAATGGCGTGACGACCTCGTTAGACAGCCAGTGGGATCCGACAGAGACCTGGGACTTGGATTACAAGCAGGTGCTGCCGTTGGTGACGGTGTTTATGCCGAATGAGACGGAGTTGAGGTTCCTGACGAGGAGTGAAACTTTGGAAGAGGCGATTGAGAAGATTCGTCCGTACGCGAATGCCGCTGTGATTAAGTGTGGCAGCAAGGGAAGTATCCTGATGCGCAAGGGAGAACCCGACCGCAAACAAGCTGCGTTGCTGAACAAGAACGTGGTGGATTGTATCGGTGCGGGAGATTCGTTCAATAGCGGCTTCATAACCAGACTGGCGGCAGGCGATGCGCTGGATAAATGTCAGGAGTACGGCAATATGACCGGCGCGGTGAATACGACGGCAGCGGGCGGTACGACGGCTTTTACGAACCGAGAAGAGGTGGAGAGGATTGGAAAAGAGAGGTTCGGATTTAGCCTTTAGGCATTTACCATTAAATCATTTACCATTTAGTCATTTACCATTTGGTCATTTATTAGGTCATTTAGACATTTAGATATTTATTAACCCAAAAACTAATTTTATGAAAAGACTATTCTTCTTATTGGCGATGAGTACGGCGGTGCTGTACGCGTCAGCGAGTAACCGGTATGTGACCCAAACGGGTGGCGGTACCGGAGACGGAAAATCTTGGGAAAATGCGCTTTCTTCGGTGGCAACCGGTTTAAGCGGCCGTGGAGCCGGTGATACCGTGTTTGTAGCAGAAGGTGTGTACAACGAGATGCTCTCAATTGGTACGGGTGTAACGCTTCTCGGCGGTTACGATGCCTCGAGTGGTGTTCGCAATCCTGAGTTGTACGAATCGGTCATTGACGGTACGGGTAACACGAAGTGGTCGCTGGTGAAATACGACGGAGACCCGGATGCACGTATTGTGATTGACGGCTTGGTATTTGCCAATGCCAACCACAGCGAGTGGGGTGGAGCAGCGATGTATATTCGCGGTAACATGACGGTGAATAACTGCGTTTTCCGCAATAACATAAGCGGTTCGAAGGCCGGTGGTATCTTCATCGATCCTTCCACCAACGCTCAGACAATTGTCAGCAACTGTCTTTTTGAGTACTGCGGCAATACAGCTGGTGACCAAGCAGCGGCTATTAGTTGCGAAGAAACCAACTTGAATGCGCTGATAGAGAATTGTATTATCCGTGGCTGTTCGGGTGACGTGATGATTTACTCGAAAGCCGGAATGAAGGTACAAAACTGCGTGATTTATAACAACCATTCGAGCAAGAACGGTTGTATCTACGGCGGTGGTACATTCATCAATAACACCATTTGTAATAACACAGGCGTGGACGGGCGTTATGCAGGTGCACGCGTAGAAGGTAAAGTAATCAATACCGTATTCTGGGGCAATACAGCGCCGAATGCGCCCAATGTGAACTATGTTGCCAGCGGCAATGCAACGAATTGTATAGGCGATGCCGGTACCGGCATTACACTTGGTTTGGCTACCGATAACACGGCAACAGACGGTCCGAATTTCCTCAACCCGACTAATTTTGCCGGTGTGCCTAAGACCGATGCCGAGAAGACAGCGGTGGCGAAAGCTGATTTCTCATTGACCAAGGCTTCCACGCTCTTGGTGGACAAAGCAGATGCTACTCAAGCTCCTGCAAAGGATATTACCGGTATGGAGCGTCCGAAGGGTACGGGTTATGATATCGGTGCATACGAGTTAGACCCCGATGCGAAGGTGATTGCTGTAACGGGAGTGAAGCTCTTACAAGAGAGCGTTGAGGTGATTGAAGGCAAAACAGTTACGCTCATAGCTCAGGTTGAGCCGGAGAATGCGAATAACAAGCGCGTAAGCTGGTCGATTGAAAACACAAACATTGCTACGATTAGCAATGGTAAGGTGACCGGTGTCAAAGAAGGTGAAACCAAAGCGTGGGTAGAGACTGAGGACGGTGGTTTCAAAGCTTCGGCAAAGGTGATAGTGAAGCCCGTTCCGCCGGTTAAATATCCGAAGGAGGTAGTAGAGGCTGAGGCAGCATATAAGATTGAGGATTATACTATTCCGAGCTTTATTCCGTTCTTGGTAGCCAAGCAAGAGGCCAAGATTGACAGTATGGATCCGGAAGCCGACTTGACCGTTATTCCAGAAAAGGTGGCAGCTATGCAAGCACGTATCAAAGAGTTGGTAACAAAAGAGTATCCGTACAACCAAATCGCCACCATCAACGGCGACCCTGCATCGCACATGGGCTTCTGCTGGTTCACGAACGGCGGTATCACCGGCGGTAAGGTGCAGTTGGTAGCGAAAGCAAATGCCACGGTAGCTGATTTTGCAGCAGAGGGAGTGATTACGATAGATGCTGAGCCATCGACGACCAAGTTGCACTACACACCTATTCAGGCAAGTGAGAGTCCGAAGTACGATATCTGTACCGCAGCCGGTCTTCCGCGCAATACGATGTTCGATTATGTAAGTCACAAAGCATTGGCTACGAACTTGCAACCGGGTACGACATACAGTTGGCGTGCCGGTTATGACAATTACTGGAGCGAGATTGGTCAATTCGTGACCAAGGATGCGGCACAAGGAGCATACTCATTCGTTTATATGACGGATAGTCATATTCAGGATGCAGAGTATATCGAGCAAGCTGCTCGTTGTGCGAAAGCGGTAGCAAAGAACGAAAAGGATGCTAAGTTCTGCTTGTTCCCTGGTGACTTTGTGGATACCGGTGGTGACACCAACTCAGAGTGGCAATGGGAGCAATGGTTTGAGGGGTCTATGAGACCGATGCTGAATGCCATGACGGTCGTTCCAACAGATGGTAACCATGATGACAGTAAATTGCTGAACTACGATTACCATTTCAATACCGACTGGGGTTTTGCAAATGCAGCCGAGACGAAGCCGCAATTCAAGGGAATCACGTATAGTTTCCAGTACGGCGATGTGCTGTTCCTTGTATTCTCGATGCAAGACTGGTGGAGAGCACCGGGCACGAGTGAGGAAGGAATGACCTCTCCCTATTTCACGCACGACTTGAAGAACTGGTTCAATGAACAAATTGATAAGTATCCGACCGCCAAGTACCGCGTTACGATGTCTCATAAGAACGTGTTCTCCGGTGCCGGTCACCACACAGATGACGAATGTGCGTTGATTCGTGCGATGATGCTGCCGATTATGAAAGAGTGTGGCATTGACTTGGCTATCCAAGGTCACGACCACTGCTACGAGGTGATTGGTCCGGTTGATCCCGATACCCGTAAGGTTGTTCCGGGTTCGATAACCGATACCGTACACGCGCTGCCGGAAGCTACAGGCAGATGGGAGCGTAGTTCTAACAAGACCGGTATCGAAGGTGGTACATTTACAACGGATAAGGGTACCTTGTATTTCATCGGTGCTACTTGCGGTCGTAAGCGCTATGAGCCACATAACCGCGCCTTGATGGAGGAAGAATATACAGAGGATCCGGCATTGCTGTTCGACTATAAGCATCACAACGTGAAGGACTTGTTTGACCTGTTCACTTCGAAGTTTGGTCAGCCGGGTAGTCCGAGTTACAGTCGATTCAATGTGACAAGTGAGTATTTAGAGATTGTTACGTACTATCTGGACGAGAGTGACAATCCACAGGTATTCAACACGATTCGCGTGAAGAATAGCCGTCCGAGCACAGCTCCGGATGGGATTGAGAGCATCAAGGCCGTTGATACAACACAAGGTCAGAAGTTTCTCTATGAAGGTCAGATATACATTGTAAAAAATGGTGTAGTTTACAACGTTATTGGGCAGAAAATTGCCCAATAACGTACACCTTAAGTAAATTATATACCTATTTAAATTATTAACAAATTAATTCTATTTATTATGAAAAAGATTTTTTCTTTTATGGCTGCGATGCTATTTTCAGCAGGCATGATGGCAGCTGCAGTTGCTCTACCGGCTACCTTGGACGTAACTAACGTAAGTTTCCGTTCCGCGGATATGCCCAACTTCGTACTGGAAACAGGAGATTATGCCGGAACCTATTTCGACATGGGTGCGCATGACAGTTCTAACGACACTCTCCTCTATGCTGAGTGGGATGTAACAATCAAACCGATGAAGTACAATATCGCTGTAGATGTTTATAATGAGAACAGCTGGCGCGTACAACTCTACATCCTCAGTCAGTCTGGTGATACACTCAAGAGCCTCCGTTACAAAGGCTCCTCCGGTCAATGTGGTAACTTCGCTATCGGTTCCTTGGATTTGAGCGATTTGGCTGCAGGTGATTATAAGGTGCGTGCACGCGCAGCTACTGCATGGTCGAAAATGAAACTCAAAGATGTAATCTTCGAAGGTGACTATAAGGGTGTTACTGTTGCTCTCCCGGGTACACTGCAACCGGCTTATGCACTATTGTATGAAAATGCTTCGGTGAAGGACGATGCTATCGCTTTTAAGCCGAGCACGGCTAATACAGACTATGCTACATGGAATGTAAGCTTTGAGAAAGCAGGCAATTATAATGTCTCTATTAATATTACCGCTTCTAACGGTCACAACTATGGCGTAGCTCTTCTCTCTGCAGATGCCTCAACAGAAGTTGCAGCTGTAAATGAAGGTGGTCAAAAAAGTGATACCGGTGATAAAGCACTCGGTGTTATCGCTGTACCCGCTGCCGGTAAATACGTTGTGAAACTCACAAATGCCACACAATGGTCAGAAGCTGTGCTCAACAGCATTACTTTTGCTGCTGTTGTTGAGGATGGCTATTATGTAGCCGGTTCGATGAACGGTTGGAAAGCAGATGCAGCCTACAAGATGACCTTGAATACGGCGGCAGACGATACCGAGTATGCTTATGACATCACGCTGGCAAAGGGTGACGAATTCAAAGTAGTTGAGATGAAAGACGGTGTTGTAACGTGGCACCCGGGTGCTGAAAACTACGTTGTAGATGCAGCTCATGCAGGTGAAGCTACTATCTATTTCCGTCCGAATGGCAAGACCGGTGAAGGCGCAGAAGCTTGGTTCTATACCTGCATCCTTGTGTACATGAAAACGGGTTCAGCTATCGAACAAGTTGAGGTTGGCGCAAAGGCTATGAAGGTAATGGAGAACGGTCAGCTCGTTATCATCAAGGACGGCGTTAAGTATAACGCACTAGGTGCAGAGCTCCGCTAAAAGTGAATAGCGGCAAGCCGCGATTAGACAAAAACAGCTCGCAGAAATGCGGGCTGTTTTTCTGTTTGGATAATTATGCGAGCCTGACTTCTACGCCGAGAGACTTAAGTCTGGCCGTCAAGCCGGTCGGGATAGCACGGTCAGTGACGATATAGTTGATTTTTGTTGTATCCGCTACGTGCACATAACTGCGTTTGTTAAATTTCGAAGAGTCGAACACCGCAATTACTTTTTCTGCCTGCTGAATCATGATTTGATTGAGTAGTGCCTCCTCCAGATTATGTGTAGATATACCATCTTCGAGAGAGAAGGAGTCCACTCCAAGAAAGAGTTTGTAACGACTGAAATTACGTATCACCGACAAGGCCAACGGTCCCACTGTAGATAGGCTGTTTGAGCGCACATTACCCCCAATCATCACAACATCAAACCGCTTGTATTTCATCAGTTCGGTAGCGATATCCATAGCGTTGGTGATGATGTGCAGGTTATGGAATTTATCCAGATGGCGTGCCACTTCCATGGTGGTAGTGCCGGAGTCAAACATAATATAATCGCCGTCTTTAATCAATTTGGCAGCTTCTTCACCGATGCGTTCCTTCTCCTTGAAGTTAAACATCCGTTTTATTTCAACGGCTTTCTCCTGATTCTGGTTTTCTACAGGTTTACGCATTGCTCCACCTCGGGTACGGAGGAGTAGGTGTCTATTTTGCAGGATGGTCAAATCTTTTCGTATGGTGACTTCTGAGATTCCTGTTTCCCTGCTTATTTCTGTGACTTGGACTTCCGGTTTCTGCTCAAGCATCTGCAAGATGAGAGCCCTGCGTTCTTTGGCTGATGAACTATTCATAAAATCATTTACAATTTAGTCATTTACCATTTGGTCATGTATTTGGCCATTTTCTCATTTCGGCTGCAAAGGTACGACATAATTTCGAAACATGCAAATAAAAATGTTTCGATTGAATTTTTCGAAACATTACGAAAGAGCGCCAATCCACTGTAACGTGCTGAAATATAGTTGATTATAGAAATGTTTTGCAAAATTATGTTATGAAACATATTTTTCTCTATTGTGTATATCAAAAAAAAGCAGTAATTTTGCGCTCGTAAAAATATGCTATTATGAAAAAACACGTATTTCTAATTGTCTCTATCGCACTTTTGGCCGGTTGTAATGCGCCGAAGGAGAGTAAGCAATCTAATCCTGCTGCAACAATTTTGTTGAAAGATTTTGCGCCGCAAGTGATTAACAACATTCCGAAGACGCATGTGGAGCGTGCAAAATTCGACATTATCGATATGCATGCTCATGATTATGCAGCGAATAAGAAAGAGATTGCGCAGTGGACTAAGACGATGGACGAGGTGGGTGTATTGAATACAGCTATTATGCACTGCTCATGGATTGGTCGTCCGTTCGAAGAATACGTGGAGGCATATGCACCATATAAGGATCATTTCAAGTTCTGGTGCTGTTTCGATTATACAGGAATTGACGGAGAAGATTGGCCGGAATGTGGTATAAAGGCATTGGAACGCTGCAAAGAGATGGGAGCAGTAGGTGTCGGTGAGTTGGGAGACAAAGGTGAAGGTGACACATACGCTCGTCCGGCAGACGGCAAGGATATTCATATTGATGACCCGCGTGTGAAACCGCTGATAGAGAAAGCGGGAGAGTTGAAAATGCCAATCAGTATTCATATTGCCGAGCCATACTGGATGTACCTGCCGATGGATAAGACAAATGACGGTTTGGTGAATGCTGTTACATGGCACGTAGATACGACGAACTGCTGCGGTTATGACAAATTGATGGAAACCTTTGAGAATGCCGTTCGTGAGAATCCGAATACGATTTTCATAGCGTGCCATTACTTGAACATGACGCATGATTTGCCGCGTTTAGGTGCGTTGTTGGATAAGTACCCGAATATGTATTTTGACATATCCGCTCGCGTAGCTGAGTCGGCACATACGCCACGTGCCACCCGTGAGTTTCTGATTAAGTATCAGGACCGCGTACTGTTTGGTACGGACAATGGAATGGATCCGGAGATGTATCATACGATTTTCCGCGTACTGGAAACGAACGACGAGCATTTCTATATGCCGGAGTCGGAGTATCACTGGGCATTGTCGGGATTCAATCTGCCGGATGAGGTGCTGAAGAAATTGTACCACGATAACGCGGAGAGGATATTAACCGAATATAAATAACCGGTTGTGATTATGAAAAAAGTCTTTTATCTTTTATCTTTGAGCGCAGCGGTCTTTTATCTGAACTCCTGCGCACCGAAGCAGGATACGGAGCGTCTTATCTGTGCAGAAGCAGAGATGAGCGTTTTCCCGTATAGTCAGAACGGACTGAAAGTGATTAAACAACAGACGGTTACGCCGGTGGAAGGTATTGAAGGATTAGAGGTTGTTGAAACCTCGTTTATCAATCTTGGCAAGCCTGTGACCGTGAAAGCATACGAACTCTGCCGCACGGAGATAGAGGCGCAAGATACCGTTGTATGGTCATTGCAACCGAGCAGTTCGGCGTTGCGTTTGGACTGGGTACTGCCTGTGAAGGAAGGATTCTATCAACAGAACTACCTCGGAATGAATAATACTGACTACGGTGGAGGTATTCCGGTGGTTGATTTATGGCAGCGCGATGGAGGTGTTGCTATTGGTTTATTCGAACCGGTGTTGCGGATGATTTCGATGCCGGTGGAATGGAAGCGGTACGGCAAGACGGTTTCTGCTTGTCTGCATTATATTCTTCCTGAACCGAGAGAGTTGGCAACTGGTGATACGCTGAAATGTTTCAAAGCCTTCCGCTACTCGCATAAGGGCGATTATTTCAATGCCTTGCGGGTGTTCTCTGAGTATATGCAGGCAAATGAAGGTGTACAGATGCAGCCGTCCGAGCCCGAAGCGTTTGAACCTGTTTGGTGCGCTTGGGGTTATGGACGTCCTTTCAAGATGAACATGGTATTAGGTACGCTGGATAAGGTTGCTGAACTTGGATTTCGATGGGTAGATGTAGATGACGGCTACCAGATTGCCGAAGGCGACTGGAATACGAATGAGTATTTCCCGGGTGGTGACAAAGATATGAAACATATTACGGATGAGATTCATAAACGCGGGTTGAAAGCCAAATTATGGTGGGCACCGCTGGCTGCTGATCCGGGAACAAAGATTCTTAAAGACCATCCAGAGATGCTGTTGCGCACAGAAGAGTGGGCTCCAGAATTCATTACTTGGTGGGATAGTTGGTATCTATCACCTGTTAGCGAAGTGACGGATGCGTACACAAAGGATTTATTGAAAATGTTCCTACAAACATGGAACTTCGATGGTCTGAAGATTGACGGTCAACATCTGAATTGTTGTTTGCCAGACTACGGAGAATCGGCAGCAATAGATAATCCTTGGGAAGCGCCGGAACAGATGCCTAGTTATTTTGGGAAAGTGTATGCCCAGGCGCGTGCGTACAAAAAGGATGCAGTCGTGCAGGTTTGTCCGTGTGGCTGCGCTGTGAATTATTTCATTCTGCCGCATATTAATCAGGCAGTGGCCTCTGATCCGATGTCTTCGCGTCAAGTGCGTATGAAACGTAAAGCATATGCAGCGATGGCTCCGGGTTTGGCATATTATGGAGATCATATTGAACTTACTGATGGTGGTAATGATTATGCTACGCAGATAGGTACAGGCTCGGTCATAGGAACCAAGTTTACCTATCCCGAGGATAACCCGGATTGGAAAGAGGGCCCGTTCAAGTTGACGCCGGAGAAAGAAGCTCTTCTGCGCAAATGGATGAAGATTTATAAGGAACATGATTTAGCGCGCGGAGAATATCTAAACCTTTATATATGGGGCTTCGATTATCCGGAGGCTCATGTTATCCGTCAGAACGATGCCTTATACTACGCGTTCTATGCCGATGCGTTTGAAGGAACTCTTGAACTGCGCGGATTGGATGCGGATAAGGAATATACGGCCGTTGAATATACGGCGGATGAACCGCGAGAGTTTACGGTAAGCGGAGCTGAGCCAAGGATAGAGGCGAAGTTTGAAAAGAACTATCTTCTCAAATTGAAAATTAAATAACATTAAAGAAATATTAACCAAAACAATCTAACATGAAACGAATCCAAACATTCTTTTTCTGCCTGATGCTGAGTGTTGCCAGTTTTGCGGACATCAGCGTGAAAGGTACGGTGATTGATGCCGACACTTCTGAACCGATGATAGGTGTCAGTATCCTTGTGGTTGGTACTACGACCGGTACAATCACCGATTTCGACGGCAATTTTGAGTTGAGTGTGCCGGATAAAGCGACCTTGCAGTTGTCTTACATGGGTTACAAAACTATTGAAGTGCGTGCCGTGCCGACGATGAGCATCATCATGGAATCTGATGCACAGCAGTTGCAAGAGGTGGTTTCCCTCGGTTATTCCGCTGTGAAGAAAGCCGAGTTAAGTTCTGCGGTGGTTACAATATCTTCGGAGGCTTTGACGGATGTTACCTCATCGGATGTTGGAAACATGCTACAAGGTAAGATTGCCGGTGTTCAAGTAACGAATACAGGTGGTCAGCCCGGTGACGCGGCGCAGATACGTATTCGTGGTACAGGATCCATCACTGCTTCGTCCGCTCCGGTCTATGTCGTCGATGGTGTCATGGGCGGCACTTTCAATCCCAACGATGTAGAGACTATCTCCGTGTTGAAGGATGCCGGTTCGACAGGTATCTACGGTGCAGCTGCTGCAGGCGGTGTCATTGTTGTTACCACCAAGAGCGGTAAGAAAGGTGACAAAGTCAGCGTCGATCTCAAAGCTACAGTCGGTGCAAAGCAGGCTCTGTTCGGCAAATTCAAGGTGATGAATACGAGTGAGATGTTAGATTTCCAAAAGTCTCTGTTTAATGTAGGAACGTTCAGTATATTATACGAGGATGACTTGGAGTATATTGAGAGCCAGGACTGGAACTGGCAGAAAGAGTTCTTTCATACAGGCTTGATTCAGAATTATAATGTAGCCGTTAAGGGCGGTTCGGAGCATGTGGGCTACTATGCTTCGTTAGACTACTTTGGTGAACAGGGAACGTTGAAGGGAACGGGCATGAAGAAAGTCAGCGGGCACACTTCTCTCAAAGCTGACATTGCCAAATGGCTGGATATGAATATCAAACTGGATTTCGACAAGTCTTGGGTTGATTATGCGCCGTCATGGATGATGTTAGACGATGCGTTCTATAAGATGCCTTGGGATTGTCCGTACGTAATGGATGAGAATGGCAAACCTACATCCGAATATATCTATATCCAACCCAAACAGGAAGCCCGTACAGATAACGGAAGGCCTTGGTATAGCCACACGCAGTGGAACTCATTGCAATCTGCCCAATATAACTATTCCAAGTCCAATAATTTTGGATTCTCAGGTGTGTTGCAGCTTAATGTACATTTCGCCGATTGGCTGCATTTCACGACCACAAACACTTTCGGTGCC
>Ga0310786_10008038_pt1 | contig 13623 bp, 10 predicted proteins | sample AusTroGonzalo_MG_FD_203881 | JGI IMG/M metagenome (GOLD analysis project Ga0310786, IMG submission 203881) | Bovine rumen microbial communities from tropical cattle in Woodstock, Queensland, Australia - Gonzalo_03 (v2) (version 2) | ecosystem: Host-associated > Mammals > Digestive system >... | reverse complement strand
CAACCTCGTAAGGTATCAGCTCATACGCAATCTTCTTCTGGTCGAGGATGCGGCAGGCGTTGGTCTTGTTGATTTTTTCTTTGGGCATGGAGTTATTTGTTTTTATTCATTAGTTTGATGAAACTCCATTGTTTAATAATACTTTGTAGATGTCACTTTACCTGTGCCACCGCAATACGTACAATGGCCATCGGGCTTGCAATTGGGACACTCCAAAGTGCCCACACCAAACTGATAATCAATCCGATGGGTACCATTGCAAGTACTGCATTTTCCGGATCCATGGCAAAGAGGACAGTCTTTGGTGACTTGATGAGGTTGCACGGGATTACCTGAGCTACTATTAGGATTTGTGATATTGCCGCCTCCATCATCATAGCCGCCCCCATTTTGAATGGGCGTGGAAGATATTCCCTTGGTTACTCTGCAATTCACAGTGGTAGGAATACCAGTATAAGGATTGGGATATTCTTTTATTATCCGAATGTTGTAATTTGGGCTGACATAAAATCTCCAAAATACGCCGAAAGCACCATCGCCAGCATAAACACGCTCTCCACTTGCGTTTGTCGATTTGTAGGCAAAAGCAGTTCCACCTGCATTTACTCTGTCCTCATAAATGGAAATCATCTCAATTGTTGAACCGACATCTTCACTGACTGTGTATTCCCCTCGGTATAGCAGGTTCCATTCTGCATCGCGGATAATTGAAGAAGCTCCATTAACACTATTATAATCTGGCGCATTCACGATTACTACAGCCGGTTTAACAAGTCTTTTTTGCATGTTGAACTCCTGACCGGACAATTGGCCATTAGCACAATACATTCCATCCATAGTGAATGTCATCCCTGTTCCTTTTAAGTATTTGCTACGTTTATTAGCTTTTTTACACTGAATAAGACCTTCTTCCGGATAATAATACGCATAGTTAAACCCATAATCACCAGAAACAATGCAATTACCGTTTTTATCAAAAATACCCAAAATCAAACTTTCCCTTTCATCATCCTTAAAATCAATCAACTCCCAACCTGTTTCTTTCAACTTGTTTTTGTTCAAGTGTTTCTTATTAATAAAAGTGGTTCCGTCTTTATGCTTTTCTATATATTTGGAACCATCATCATTCTTGTATACAGAGCATTCATATAAATGACCTTTTTTATAAACAAGCCAACAATTAGAAGGGAAATAGGGGGTGATTCGATTCCCATTGATATCATAAACTGCTTTATATAAATAACCATTTTTATCAATATAATAAAAATAATCGCTGTATGCTTGAGTTCCATCATTACGTGTGTAAATTCTCTGCTCTCTCGGTTGATAAATTGTTGTGTCAGGAAATTCATATTCATGACTGAAAACACAATTCCCGTTTTTATCATATTTACCAATGAGGACGCTCCTCCTCTCGTTTGTTTCATTATCAAGTAGTTTTCCTGAATACTCAAAACATGCAGTAGAATCATTATACCGAATGCTTCTATCAAAAGTACAATAAGGCGTCAACCTATTGCCATAAAGATCCACAGCCGCAGATATAGTATGACCGTTTTTGTCTTGATACCTATACAAGTACCACTGGTAACCATCCTTTTCAGTGAACAATTTCCTCCCCGTAAAAGATTGTGCATAAACAGTCTCAAAACATATTGTCATCAAAAGAATAACGCCCAAATATCTCCAGGACCTCTTCAAAAGCAATCTGATTGGAAATACATTCTCAGTTGTTTCCATTGTTTTACACTTCTTTTTACTTATTCTAATACTCTTACTTTACTTCCTGTTCTCTTCCACCCACTTGCGAGCATTCACAAACGCCTCCATCCAAGGACTCACTTCGTCATTTTTGCGGTCTTCCGGATAGAACGCCCACTGCCAGGGCAGGAAGGCTCTTTCGAGGTGCGGCATCATGGCGAGGTGACGACCGTCATTGGAACAAATGCCCGCCGTCGACCAGTCGCTGCCATTGGGGTTGCCAGGGTATTCGTCTTGGCCGTAGTGCATCACGATCTTGTACTTGTCGCGATAGAAGGGGAAGTAGAATCGGCCCTCGCCGTGGGCAATCCACACACCCAATCTTCTGCCCGACAGCGACTTAAGCATCACACTCTCGTTTTGGGCAATCTCCACGTTGAGGAAGCCTGACTCAAACTTATGCGAGTCGTTGTGCATCATCACGGGGTGCTCCTCATGGTCGGGATAAAGCAGGCCGAGTTCCATCATCAGCTGGCAGCCGTTGCACACGCCGAGGCTCAGGGTGTCCTCACGGGCGTAAAAGTCATCCAAGGCTTTCTTGGCTTTCTTGTTATAGAGGAAGGCACCCGCCCAGCCCTTGGCCGATCCGAGCACGTCGGAGTTGGAGAAACCACCCACAAAGGCAATCATGTTGACATCCTTGAGGTCTTCGCGGCCTGTGGCGAGGTCGGTCATGGTGACGTCCTTCACGTCGAAGCCAGCGAGATATAAGGCATAGGCCATCTCACGGTCGCACTGGCAGCCTTTCTCACGGATGATGGCCGCATTGATGCCCGTGGGCTTGCGGCGGTGCAAGTCGATGCCGAGGCTAGACGCCGTGCCAGTGAAGTTCCTGCCAAAGCTATAGTGCAGATACTGTTTCTTGTAGTTCATGAAACGTTCCATGGCCTTGCGCGGACCACTCTGCTTGCGGTCGAGCAGGTACGACGACTTGAACCAAGTGTCGCGCAGCGCATCGATGTCGAAGATGTAGTTGTGGTCGGCGTGCACGATGTTGATTTGTCGTTTGGCCTGGGGCTTGCCGATCATCTTGAAGCTGATGCCCAGCTCGCGCAGCATTCTATTGGCAATGCCGTCGTTGGAGACTTGGAGGACCACCGAGGGCTTCTCGCAGAACAGCACGGCCATCAGGTCTTCCTTGTCGAAGGCCTTCATGTCGAGGTTCATGCCATAAGTCGTGTTGGCGAAGTTCATCTCCAACAGCGTGGTAATCAAGCCGCCTGCCGACACGTCGTGACCCGCCAAAACCAAGTTGTGCTCGATGAGTTTCTGGATGGCGTTGAAGCACTTCTTGAAGTAGTTGACGCTCTTCACGTCGGGCACGGCCTGACCGATGGCGCCGATGCTTTGTGCGAAGCTGCTGCCACCGAGTTCGAAACCGTCTTTCGAGAGGTCGATATAAAGGAGCTCGGTGTTCTCATCGGTCTTCATCACGGGGCGTACCACCTGACGGATGTTCGACACCTCGCCAGCAGCGGAAACGATGACCGTTCCAGGAGCAACAACTTTCTCACCATCAGGGTATTTCTGCGTCATGGAGAGGCTGTCCTTACCCGTCGGCACGTTGATACCCAGGGCCACGCAGTAGTCGCTCAAAGCCTTCACGGCTTCATAAAGACGGGCGGTCTCGCCTTCCTGTTTGGCAGGCCACATCCAGTTGGCACTCAATGAAATGCCTTCAAGGTTACCTTCAATAGGTGCCCAGAGGATGTTGGTCAAGGCCTCGGAGACGGAAAGACGCGAGGCGGCGGCAGGGTCAATGAGGCCCGCAATCGGGGCGTGACCCAAGGCCGTGGCGATGCCACGCCTGCCGTTGTAGTCCAAGGCGCTGATGCCGAGGTTGCTGAGAGGCAGCTGCACCTCGCCCACGCATTGCTGTTGTGCCACACGACCCGTCACAGAGCGGTCCACCTTGTTGGTGAGCCAGTCCTTGCAGGCCACGGCTTCCATCTGCAGCACGTTGTTGAGGTACTTGTGTATGTCGCGCTTGGTGTAGCTGATTTTCTTGAAGTGGTAGGGCTTGGTCTTGTCGTGCAGAATCGTCTTGGGCGCACTGCCGAAGAAGTCGGAGATGGCCAAGTCGATGGGAGCCTTGCCTTTCTTACGGACAAAACGCAAGCGCTCGTCGCCCGTCACCTCACCCACCTCGTAATACGGGGCACGCTCACGTTCGGCGGTTTCCTTGATGATATCCTTGTCTTTCTTGTTGACTAACAATCCCATACGTTCCTGTGACTCGTTGCCGATGATTTCCTTGTCGGACAGCGTCGGGTCGCCGACGGGCAGGTTGTCGACATAGACGACTCCGCCAGCGTCTTCGATGAGTTCGGAGAGGCAGTTGAGGTGACCACCCGCACCATGATCATGGATGCTGCGGATGGGGTTGTGGTCGCTCTCGGCCATGGCACGGATGACGTTGCTCACACGCTTCTGCATCTCGGGGTTGGCACGCTGCACGGCATTCAGCTCGATGGCATTGCTGTATTGACCCGTGTCGACGCTCGACACGGCGCCGCCACCCATACCGATGCGGTAGTTGTCGCCACCAAGGACGATAATGATGTCGCCCTCCTCGGGTTCCAACTTCTTGGCGTCCTTGACTTTAGCGAAGCCAATGCCACCTGCCAACATGATGACCTTGTCGTAGCCAAGGGTCTCTTTCTCGCTGTGCTCAAAGGTCAGCAAGCTGCCGTTGATGAGGGGTTGGCCGAACTTGTTGCCGAAGTCTGAAGCGCCATTGGAGGCCTTGATAAGAATCTCTTCCGGCGTCTGATAGAGCCACTTACGCGGCTCGATGTCCTTCTCCCAGTCACGGCCTTGCTCCGTGCGGGGATAGGAGGTCATGTAAACGGCAGTGCCCGCCAAAGGAAGGCTGCCCTGGCCGCCGGCCAGACGGTCGCGAATCTCGCCGCCCGTGCCCGTGGCAGCGCCGTTGAAAGGCTCCACGGTGGTGGGGAAGTTGTGCGTCTCGGCTTTCAGCGAAATCACCGTCTCGATAGGCTTGATTTGGAAAGCTGAAGGCTTGTTAGGCTCAGTGGGAGCAAATTGTTCCACCTTGGGACCGAGAATGAAAGCCACGTTGTCTTTGTAAGCCGAAACGAGTCGGTTGGGGTTCATCTTCGAGGTCTTCTTGATGAGGGCAAATAGCGTGTTGGGCATCTGCTTGCCGTCGATGACGAAGGTGCCGTTGAAGATCTTGTGACGGCAGTGCTCCGAGTTGACTTGCGCGAAGCCATACACCTCACTATCAGTGAGTTTGCGGCCAATCTTTGCGGATATGCCTTTCAGATAGTCCATCTCCTCCTCGCTCAGTGCCAGACCTTCTTCTTGGTTGTAGGCCTTGATGTCGCTGATGTACTTCAGCGGTTCGGGCTTGCGGTCGACGGCAAACACCTGCTGGTCGAGGTTCTCGTAGCGGTTTTGTAGCATCGGGTCGTAAGACGCCTTCTTTGAATCCACTTTTTGGAACTCCTCGATGCGGACGATGCCTTTGATGCCCATGTTTTGGGTAATCTCGACGGCATTGGTGCTCCAAGGCGTGATCATCTCACGACGCGGGCCGATGAAATGACCCTTCACGGTGTCTTTTTCGATGCGTTGTGCGTCGCCAAAAAGCCAAGTGAGTTTGGAAATGGTTTCCTGTGAAAGATCGGATTTGGAGTCAACAGCGATAATACGCTGATTATCAGGTTGAAAGTAGGAAATCATAAGCGCAAAGATTTATGCCGCAAAGATAGGAGAATTTATCTAATTTTATATTACTTTTAGATGTAAAATAATGGAAATCTCAGCAAAATACTGCCAACAATCAGAAAAAGTTACGTCGTGTTGTTTTTCTGATTATCTTTGCACCTAACTTTAATGTCATTAACCATTAAAACCATTTTACCATGAAACGACTCTTTATTCTCATCGCGTCCTTGCTCCTTGGCGCAGGACTTCATGCACAACAGACCAACCTCACCGAAGCCGTCGACTTCACAGTGACCGACTGCCACGGACAGACCTACAACCTATTCGAAATCCTCGACAGTGGCCAGGCAGTCTTCATCGACTTCTTCTTTTACACATGTAATCAATGTCAGGTGATTTCACCTTACATCACAGGGTCTTATACCCAAATGGGCTGCAACATGCACGATGTGTTCTATATCGAAATCTCCTACATCGACAATGATGCCAGGTGCCAGCAATGGGCCGAAGAATATGGCGTTGAATTTCCTACCGTCGGAAAGGATGGCGGCGGCGACGAGGTTTTCGACCTTTATGGCATCATAGGCTGTCCTACGCTCGTCCTCATCATGCCCGACCGTAGCATTGCCATCCAAGGACTGACGCAGTTGTATCCTTTCTCGGCACAAGATGTCGTCAATGCCATGCAACAACATGGCCTGCAGCCCCACGACTGCAGCGTCGGCATCGTCGAAAACGGCACGGCATTGACCCTATTCCCTAATCCCGCCAACGAAAGTGTGACCCTCGTCGGCGAAAACTTTGAAGAAGTAACCCTTTACAACATTCTAGGCCAAAAGATCGATACATTCCACGCTGAAGGATCGCAGTTGGTCATATCAACGGCCAAGTACCATGATGGTATCTACTTCGTCAAAACAAACAACGGGGAAACACAACGCTTGGTGATTGCACATGAATAAGCCTTGATGGCTTAGTTGCGCTTCATGTTTACATCGGGTCCACGTCGACCTGCACCTGCACGGCTTTGTAGTCGGAATTCTGCTGGAACAAACGGATTTGCTGAGCTATCAGTTCCTTCACTTTTTGGGTGTTGTAATCACGCCTGAACTTTACCATCATCTGCTTGATATACAAGTTCTTAACCCTTGAAACAATGGGATATTCCGGCCCAAGCAAGTCTTGCTTAAAGATGGGTCGCAGCATGGCCGCCAGCTCTGCCGCAGCAGGATTGAGTTTTTGGTAGTCCTGGTGTTTTAACCGTATGAGTATCAGGCGATAGAATGGTGGGTAGCCGAACTGCCTGCGGATGACCATCTGCTTGTCGTAGAGGCCGCGGAAGTCGTTGCGTAGGACGTCTTGCAACACGGGATGCGCCGGCTCGTAGGTCTGGATGATGACCTTGCCTTGCTTGCCTTTGCGTCCTGCCCTACCCGCCACCTGGGCCATCAGCTGGAAACTGCGCTCATGGGCTCGGAAATCGGGGAAGGAGAGCATGTTGTCGGCGTTGAGGATGCCCACCACCTTCACCGAGTCGAAGTCCAAGCCCTTGGTGACCATCTGCGTGCCCACAAGGATGTTGGTCTCCTTGTCCTGAAAGGCCTCAAGGATGTTCTGATAATCGTTCCTTGAGCGAGTGGTGTCAAGGTCGAGGCGGGCCACCTTGGCTTCGGGCATGACGAGGCTCAGGTCCTCTTCAATCTTCTCAGTACCAAAGCCATGCATACGGATATTGGGGCTATGACAGACAGGACATTCACTTGGCACCGAGGCCGTGTAGCCGCAATAATGGCAGCGCAACACGTTCTGGTTTTTGTGGTAAATGAGACTCACGTCGCAATTAATGCATTGCGGCACGTAGTGACAGTCGTCACATTCCAGGCGCAGCGAGAAACCGCGTCGGTTTTGGAACAAGATGGTCTGGTTGTGCTCTTCCAAGGTCTCTTTCATCGCATCCAAAAGCGTGCTGCCGAAGTCGGCCTTCATGGTCTTGCGACGGCGTTCCACGCGCATGTCGCTGAGGATGATTTCGGGCATCTGCACCCCACCAAAACGCTCGGTGATTTCCACGAGATGATAGCGGCCGTTCAAGGCGTTGTAATAGCTCTCGTAAGACGGTGTGGCTGAGCCTAATACGATATTAGCCCCATGCATGGCAGCCAGCACGATGGCGGCGTCACGGGCGTTGTAACGCGGTGCCGGGTCGACTTGCTTGAAACTGCTGTCATGCTCCTCGTCGACGATGATGAGTCCGATGTTGGAATAAGGCAAGAAGATAGCCGAACGCGATCCGATGATGATTTGGTGCCTTGGTGATTGCGTCTGACCAAAGTCCCTCACCTGCTCCCATACCTCTACCCTTTCGTTGGTACCGTAACGCGAGTGGTACACGCCGAGCTTGTCACCGAAATACTCTTTCAAACGGTTGATGATTTGTGCGGTAAGCGCAATCTCTGGCAAAAGATACAGCACCTGCTTCCCATGGTCGATGGCTTCCTTGATGAGCTTGATATAAATGGCCGTCTTGCCACTCGAGGTCACGCCATGGAGCAGGACAGGCTTCTTCGCCTCAAAACCCTCTTTGATGCCCTTGTAGGCCTTCTGCTGGGCTTCGGTGAGTTGGATGCTGTCCACATCGGTTTGCACCTTAAACTCCTTTAGGCGGCTCACCTTGCGCTCGTAGACCTCAAAAATGCCCTTGTCTACCATGGCTTTAAGGATGGAAGATGTGGCATTGGCCTTTTCCAGCAGGGATTTGGCCATAATGTCGTTGTCGGCATCGCCACCAAGGGTGATGAAAGCCAGCAACACCTCCAGCTGCTTGTAGGCGCGTTTCGTCAAGGTGTCCATCAGCTCCTGAAGCTTGGCGTCGTTACGGTAATCGGGACAGAGGCGCACAAAACGCTCGTATTTGGCCTTGTATTTCTCGTTCAGCTCTTCCTCCATCACGAGGATGCCTTTCTCCATCATCGAATGCACAAGTGGCATCACTTTCTTGAAACCGATGATTTTGCTCACCTCGCTGATGGTGATTTTGGGCTTGATTTGAAGGGCTTCCACGATGAGGCATTCGAAGTCGTTCAAGGCCACAGAATCGAGGATGTAGTCTGGAGACAGCGCCACGGTGGTCTCGCTGCTCAACTTCAAGGCTGAAGGCAGGGCGGCTTGCATCACCTCGCCGAGATGGCACATGTAGTAGGTCTTCACCCAGTCCCAAAACTTTAGCTGCTTCTCGTTGACCAAGGGCTGGTCGTCGAGCAGGTCGGTCAGGAACTTGACTTCGACGGAAGGCACTTGCTCCGTCAGTCCGACGATAAGTCCCGACATGATTTTAGTCTTGCCAAACTGCACCACAGCCCTCTGCCCCACCCGCACCTGTTCGTTCAATGCGTATGGCACACGGTAGGTGAAGGTGCCTGGCACGGGTATCGGCAGCAGCACCTCGGCAAAAAGGGTGGTTCTATCGGGTGAAGAAGGATTCATGTCTAGATTGCTTCGTCGTTCCTCCTCGCAATGACGCTATGCGTCAATGTGAGTTGACTGTGGCGTACCCCACCAGCTCGTCGTAGCCTTTGAGGGTGTTGTAGAAATAATAATACAACTTGTAGATATTGTTGGTTTCCCAGTGGTTGCCTGCGGTCAGGTCGGTCATCACAGTGCCGCTCTTGCGGTCCTTGGTGACAATCATGAAGTTGTAGTAGCCTTGCTTGAGCATCATCGAGCAGGTATAGCCGTGAAGTTGGTAGTCGTATTGCATCTTGTTGCTCTCGTTGAAGCACCAGTCGTTGATGGCGCCCATGATGTAAAGGTCCTCGTGTGTCATCGGGACCTCGCAGCGATAGAAGAAGTTGACGCGGCAGTAGTCAGCCTCGGTGAAGTTGTCGAGCTCTTCATCCTCCACATAGATAAACTTCTCGCCATGGATGTCCTCGTTGCTGATATAGGCCTTCCTCGCCTGCGACACGCAAGTGGAGATGTCGATTTCGTAACACTCATCGGTCCGACGGATGTGAGCCAGGTTCTCCGACTGGAAGAGAAAATTGCTCGTGTTGAAACGCGTGTATTGGTTGGCACCCTCAAACACCGTCTGGGGATGATGCTCAAACGAAATATAATCGGGGTAAACATAGGTGGGTTTCAGGCCTTCGGCGGCGTTGTCCCAGCGACCGTTTTGGCGAATGGTCAGATGGCTAAACTGCTGCGTGTTGCCCGTCAGGTAGTTATTCATGTTCACCTTGACGACGAGTTGCTGGTGCGTATTGGTGAGTGCCAGCTCGTCGGGATAGCGCGGCACCGTGACATCCAAACGGGCTTTTTCGTCCACCACCATGAAACGGCGCGTGAAATAGAGGTCGTTAAGGTCGTCGCCATAGACGATGAGCAGATAATTGCCCGAGATAATCGGCATCATGTCGGCTTTCGGGAACTTCAATTGATAGTTGGCGTAAGGAATAAAGGTGTTGCGCGAGAAAGCAAAGTCGTCCAAACGGTCCGACTCGAAACCCGAGGCATATTGCATGCGCTGGATGTCGGTGGGTCGCCAGTCGTGGCTGCAGTGGATGAAGGTGTAGTTGAGCACCTCGCCATCGCCATTGATGATGTCGAACGACAGCGTGAGGCGTTCCACCATGTTGTCAAGCGGGAGGACGGGGTCGGCCAGTTGGTCGCCGTCGGCATAGAGCTGCACGGTCTGCACCTCAGGCTTGTAGTTGAGGTTGCCGCAGGGCAGGTTGAAGTCCTGGGCAAACAGGGCTGTCGCCGCGCAGAGGGCCATTATTATCAAGGGTATCCTTTTCATCGTTTTGGTATTTTCTGCAAAGGTATAAAAAATGTAGAGACGGTGCATGCACCGTCTCTACAAAACCTATACCAAGAGGCTTTACAGGTTCGCCACAATGCGGTTCTGCACCTCACGGAACTCCTCTTCGCTCATATGGACATGTTCCTTCTTGAAGTCCATGTCGCCTTCCTGCGAGATGGGGATGAGGTGGATGTGGGCATGGGGCACTTCCAAGCCGATGACGGCCACGCCAATGCGCTTGCAGGGCACGGCCTTCTCGAGGGCCTTGGCCACTTTCTTGGCAAAGACCATCATGGCACCGATTTCGTCGTCTTCAAGGTTAAAGATGTAGTCATCCTCGCGCTTGGGAATCACCAAAGTATGACCGACGGCCACGGGGTTGATGTCCATGAAGGCGAAGAACTGCTCGTCCTCGGCAATCTTATAGCAAGGGATTTCCCCTTTCACGATTCTTGAAAAGATAGTAGCCATAGCGATAAGATTTTAACGGGTGATTTCCATGATTTCGAACTGCACCTTGCCGGCGGGAACTTGGATTTCGGCGACATCGCCCACCTTCTTGCCCAACAGACCTTGACCTATGGGAGAGTTGATGGAGAGCTTGCCTTCCTTGAAGTTGGCTTCCTTCTCAGGCACGATGGCGTAGGTCATCATCATACCCGACTTGGTGTTTTTGATTTTCACCTTCGAGTAGAGCAGCACCTTCGAGTTGTCCATCTTCGACTCGTCGAGGATGCGGGCGTTGAAGATCAGGTCTTGCAGTTCTGCAATTTTGGCTTCCAACAGGCCTTGGGCTTCCTTGGCGGCATCGTATTCAGCGTTCTCTGAAAGGTCGCCCTTGTCGCGTGCCTCCTGAATGGCTTGCACGATGCGCGGACGCTCGCGAAGAATCAGCTCATCGAGTTCGTCTTTCAGTTTCTGTAACCCCTCCGGGGTAAAGTATTTAATCTCTGACATAACTGTGGTATTATTTCAAAAAAAGCGTCAAAAAAGGAGACCCTTACCGAAATAAGGGTCTTCCTTTGTTTTGAGAATGCAAAAATACGAATTATTTTTGAACTGGTAGCAGTTTTAGAAAATAAATCTTGCACCCACGCTGTGCGTTCCGTTGAAGACATAGGTGTCTCTGTAGGAATAGTCGATGGCGAGCTTCATGTTCTCGTTCTTCTTCGACAGCGGCACTTGGACCGAAAGACCAGCGCTGAGGCCTCTGTTGATGTTCATGCAGTTGCCATCGTTGAGGATACCCTCTTCAGTCCAATAGTTCTTCGCCCAGATGCCCTTTTCGTAGGTGTAGCCGCAGCGAAGCATGAACCAGTCTTTCCAACCATACTCCAGACCGAGTGTGAATTGGTCGTTGGTGAAGGAGTTGGAGGCGAAGTTACCGGCCAAGGTAATCCTGTGCTCTTCGGCGAACAGGAAGTCGTAGGCGGCAGCGATGCTCAACTGGGTGGGCAGTTCGAAGTCGTCAACGCGCTGCACCATGGTGAACTGCTGGGAGCTACCTTCAACGAGGAAGGCTCTCAGTGCGAGACCGTCGCCAGAGAACTTCATGGTGGGTCCGATGTTCTTCAACGTGACGCCGAAGTGGATGTTGTCGTTAGGACCGGTGACGTACTGGATGGCAGCGTCGATAGCGACACCGACACCGCTCATGTCCTTGATAGACTCGCTAATGATCTTCAGGTTGAAACCACCACTGATGCTGTTGGAGAACGACTTGGCGAAGCACAAGTTGATGTTCATCAAGTTGGGCTTAAACGTACCGAGTGTTCCCGGATCGGGGTTCTGTGTTGTGGTGATGTCGATAGTACCAAGGCTGAACGACATGAACGACAGACCCAGCACGCTGGATTCGCCCACGCGAGCCAAGAAGCCGAACGAGGAGATTCTCGTATCGTTGCCGACGCCTTGCAGCCACCAGGTATGGCTGAAGTTGACATCCAAAGTATTGCATGAGGTGATACCAGCCACGTTGCCGAAGATGGCGTCGACGCCATGCACCATTGACATGCCTGCGTTGCCCCAGCCCGAAGACGCTGCCCACGGGTTGATCAACAATTCGGAAGCGCCGGCCTGGCCTGAACGGTCTTTATTTCCTGCAAATGCTTGAGGAGCACTTAATCCCATAAGGATTACGAAGCTCAAGGCAATATATCTAAATGATTTCTTCATGATGATAAGTTATTTACGGTTAGCAATTACATTAAATTAGAATGTGTTCAGGTCAACCATACGCATGGCACCAAAGAACTTGATGACTCTCTCCTTACCGCTGGTCAAATCCTTGATGTGAATCAGGTAGAAGCCACTGGCAACAGGAGTGTTGGCGAAGTTCGTGAGGTCCCAATCGATGTTCGGGCTGTCGTTGTCCTTGCGGAACTGACGCACCTTGGTACCGCTAATGGTGTAGATGGAAACCACGCACTTTTCAGGCAGGTTACAAATCTTCACCCTATTGGTAAGTGCATTGCCCTCGTAGGTATCGTAGGCATAGTAAGGATTAGGCACCACCGTAATGAGGTTAAGGTCGCTATCGGTCTTGGCTTCATCGTTTTGGACAGGATCCCATCCTTCAATGGTGAATTGGTACATCGGGTTCAGGTCGTTGATCATCAAGTCTTCGTTCGCGGTCTGGAAGTTATAACCATAACCAGGAGCATAAGGCTTGGCGATACGGATGCGGATACGGCAGCTGTTGCCCTCAGGCAGCCATTCCATTCCTTCAATACCCATCGGCATGCCAATCCATTCAACCATCTTGTAGAGGTTGATGAGCAAGTTCTTGGCAGGACCAGAGGCGGCCTGCTCTACGAAGTGATATGTGTCATAAAGCAGCTTTCCACCATCGTAACCATAGTTCTTAATATTATGCCAAGGCGAGGAGGCAATCATCTTGATGGAGTCCATACGCCAGATGTAGACGAAGTGCTTACCACCCAACACAGGTTCGTTGTCGGTACCACGGAAGATGGCGGGATCGTAGAGCTGTGAGGATTCGCCGTACAACTGCTCGACAGTGGCCTGCTGCAACTTGCCAGGATTGAACTGCATATCGCGACCGTTGTAGTCAGCCAGGTAAGAGTCTTCACCGTAGCAGACATTCAGACGGGCACCCGTTTCAACATCGATGACGTAGCCCGGGAACCAACCCATACCCATCGGGGCGAGGAAGTTGGCATCCTCGGGATTGTCGCTGACGAAATCAGCAGCTCCTGCGATGTCGTTGAACGGCTCGCCGGTACGAGGATCGATATAAGGATTACCGTCCTTGTCGATGGAGGCGTGTCTACGCATGTAGAAACGGTCGGCACCACCTTCAGAGAGGTTCTTGTCGCCACACATCTCAATGACGGGGCAACGGCTCC
>Ga0310786_10008037_pt1 | contig 13623 bp, 33 predicted proteins | sample AusTroGonzalo_MG_FD_203881 | JGI IMG/M metagenome (GOLD analysis project Ga0310786, IMG submission 203881) | Bovine rumen microbial communities from tropical cattle in Woodstock, Queensland, Australia - Gonzalo_03 (v2) (version 2) | ecosystem: Host-associated > Mammals > Digestive system >... | reverse complement strand
TTGCGACAAATTCTCCTTGCGTTGTTAAAACTCGGTAAAGATAGTCCCTACCTTTTGGGAACGAGCCACCACTTAAAGAAAGCTGGAATTGACCCTTCTTCTCGTTCCACGATAGAACACGCACTGGTTCAGTCAATTCTGAAATGGGGATAGAACCTTTATCAGTTAAAACTTTTGTATCTCCTCGTACGCAACCCACAGGGCCCATAACACCACGAACGAACGCTTTGCTTGCGTGGAACTTCTTACCGATAGGGGAAGCATTATAATCCAGAGAGTATCCGTTATTCGGCGTGGCCATCTATAATAATTCCTTTATCTTTATCTGCGATGTTTAAATTTATCACCACATTGGGTGTTTGTTTATTTTCTTTGCCGAACAGACCTGCGGCTCTCAAGTAGTCACCGCTGAGTTTAGCCATAGCGTTAGCAAATCTGGCTTTAACTTCGGGTTGGGAGTGATCGTAATCGGATTCTATTTTCTCCATCAGCATAAGATGTTTAGCTGCAGCTTGTTCTTGAGTCATACGCAGAGCTTTAAACCTAGCATCATAGATAGCTTTACATTCTACTTTGATGGCTTCGTTCTTTAATAACCTGTTAGCGGCTTGTTCCGGTTCTGCATAGCCGACATCTCTGCAAGCTCTGACGGGGTCTAAGTCTTTAGCGAATTCTTCGAGGAACTTCAGCTCTTTATATTTAAAAAGATAAAAGTCCCCGACAAAATCCACCCCGTTTTTTACAGTAGAGCCTATTTCATACACGACAGTGATGTCATTTTTGGACTTTTCTATTACGTCCTTTTCGTTTTTCATTTGTTGTTTCCTTTGGTTGTTCTGTTTCCAGAGCCGCAGGGGCTTCTTCAACGATTTCTTCTTCTATAATAACAGGTTTAATTCCACAAACATCTTTGAACATATCAGTAACAGACCTGCCATCTGCACCCATCAAACCTTCAAAGACGAATCTTTTACCACTATGAACTTCTTTGATGGCGATGAACTCACCGGTTTCATCAATCCAGTCCACATAAAAGTCTAATCCTAAAAGATTTACACGCTTGAACTTTCTTGTAATCATACTTGAACTTCCCTTTCTTATGTTGTATAACATAAATAACAATATATATTATAAGGTATATTATGAAGAAGTCAAGCAAAAAGAAAAAGAGTGTTGTTTTCAAGAAAACTTTTGGCAATCAAGCCACGAGTCATTATTCCAAAGACTATATGAACACATATTGCCGTTGGTTAAAAACGCTCAGCAAGAAAGAACGTGACTCTATTAAATTCTGTAATGACCTCATCCGTAAAAACGGTCGAGTAAAAATAGATAAAAAAGTTCTTGACAACAGAATATAAGATATAATACCCTATAATTATGATGTGCTCCCAATATCCGATTGGTGTCGGCCGGCGAGAGACGGACAAAACATCCGAAAAACCATCTCGTGAAATTATGTGGGCGACCGCATAAGCCAATCATAGAGCCTTCTACCGGAAGAAAAGCGATGCAAACCAATGCACTTATTACATAGCAACATAGACAATGCAGTAATAAGGACAAAAAACCGCCATTGTGCAATCTGGTCCCCAGAGACTTGCATAGTATTCATACAAAGTAAGTGGTAAGGACCTTTGGGGTTACTAGCAATAACCCACCGCACAGAGAGAGTCGGGATATAGTGTATTACAGGATGACCGCATACACCGCTATCAAAGCTAACCCGTTGTCTATTTAAACCTCCCACCTATCCCACTAGGGATAGCTGTAAGCTTTTTACTCCAATTCTTTAGAATTGTTCTCACAAAAAGCCCGTCATACCCAGAATTTTATAGAAGGATTAGATAACGCTCAATGGACTTTGCGTTTTTCGGGGTGGGTCGCTTGGTTTGAGAAAAAAAATAAAAGCCCTCTTGACAAGGTTGGCCGGCCGGTGTACACTCTTTATATATATAACACGCGCGAGGCGTTAGAGATAATGGCAAGAGGTAGACAACCTAATCATCCCTTTGACTATTTAGTAATGTTTAACTGGAAAGACCGGTTGCTTTACAAGTTAATAATCAATGCTAGTAACGAGTCGCAAGCATTAAGGATTGGATGCAACAAGCTTTTGAGGGTACATCCTGACGTGATATTCTCACGCGCGCGGGTTGCTGGTATATATCCAAACAAGCGTCGGAGTATAAAAAAGACTACCAGCGAGGGCTTATTTTGAGCCATTTATACAAAAAAATAAAAAAATATTAAAAAAGTTGTTGACAAGCGTACTATAATATGATATTATATTTGTTATAAAGGCTGGAAGGGCTGGCCTTAAAAGAAAGTTTAAAGAAAGGAAAACAAAAATGACACAAGACCAAATCATTGAAACGATCACGGCAAGACACTTTAAACGCCTTGAATCGAAGCTTTTGGAGCTTGACTTGCCTCAACTTGCCTATATTGCTATATCAAAAGAGTTTAGATTCTTGGAAAATGACCTTAAAAAAGGACTTACCTTTCAAGATGAAGACTTGAACGAAATTATAGCTTGACAAGCCTTTAATTATGCGTTAATGTTAAAAATGGAATTAGGAAGAAGGTTTATGGAAAAAGATATCGAACACATCTTTTGCAGGCAATTTGAACGTATGAAGTCGGAACTTTCCGACATAAATATGCCCATTGGATACTTGACAATCATATCAAAGTATTGGGATTTTGCTATGCAAGACATTCAAGAAAGGATTAAGGCAAATGCAATACAAACAATCCAAGAAAATCATAATTGATTCAAATAAATTGGCCGTTCTTATAAGAATCGGTTGCCCTGATAAGCAATTACTCGATTTGATTAAGACAGGAACGTTCGAAAGGACAGGCGACACCCTCATCGATGATACGCTTGAATGCTTAATTGATTTAAAAACATTCAAGAATTGGGGTGGAAAAAGAGATAATGCCGGAAGGCCTAAAAAGAATCAACTTGAAAATCAACTTGAAAATCAAGATGGAAATCAAGATGCATTTCAAGTTGTAGATAAAGATATAGATAAAGATAAAGAAGTAAATAAAGGTATAAAAGAAAGGGGTATAAGGGGGAAACCATTAAAGGAAAAAGAAGAAGACGAACAATTTGAAACATTCTGGAATCTTTATACCCCTGTTAAATGTTCCGGTGGGAAAATAACCGGCAAGGGAAGTAAGAAAAAAGCGAGAGAATGTTTTAAGCGGGCTTTGAGGTCCGATTCCTTTGAGAACATAAAGGAAGGTCTTTTGAAATATCTTGAAAAGAAAGCAAGGGAAGACTCTATGACAGCGTATGTTACAACTTTCTTGAATGAAGAAAGCTGGAAAGACGACGACAATGGAAGTTTTATCTTGCCTATGACAAAACCAGTTGAAAAAAACAACACGCAAAAGACTTTTGAAATGATAAACAAACTTAAAAATGAAACGGAGAGGTAATTATGTTAAATAAAAACACATTTTTGAATTGCATTGGAATGATTTTGATAATGCACGATATAGAACCAAACGAAACACTAACAAACACACTCTATGAGTTGATGAAAAACGACTTTACAGATGAAGAGTTTGAAAAAGCAAGTCAACGTATCTGCAAAGAAGAAAATCTTTATAATAAATACCCAACACCACCATTGTTCTACAAACAAAAACAAACAAAAGACGACAAAAGAAACCTAGATTGTCAAGCGTTTTTGGATAAAGTAGAGGATTATCTCTCAATGGGATTTGTCCCCAGCGACTGGAAACAAGAGTTTATTGACGGATTGTCCGACACAGAATATGCAGCATTGCAGTCCTATGGTGGTATATCAACACTCTGGACAGATTGCCACAGAGATTCCTCACCAAGAAGTATGTCTACAATCCTGCGCGACTTAAAAGAAAGCTATCTTGACCTCTGGAAAGCCGAACAAAAGGTCGATTATCCGGCAATAGAACAACAGGCTAACCCAGAAATAGCAGAAAAAACAAAACTTATGCTCGCAAATGCATTCAAAAGGATCTAATTATGCAAGAAAATAATTACGGAAACTTTGAAGAACCTAAAGAACCATTCAAAACAATCCGAAAAACAGACGTTCTTTTAGAGGCCCTGAACAAATGTCAGGCTTTGGCCGAAGAACTTGAACTTGCAGCAAGACGAATCGGTGAACTCACCAAAGAATTAGAATTCGAAAAAGACAGACGTGAGGATTTATCATACGAGAATAAGGTTTTAAGACAAGAACTTGAAAGTAGAGGGTAATATGGAGTTCCAAAATGCACTTGTAGCCATAAAAAAAGGATACAAAGTCCAAAGGAAAAGCATACGAAACAGATTAAACGCCGTTTGTATCTATCTCGAAGACGGAAAACTTGTATCCCAACAAACACACCCGTTGAGCGAACATAAAAAAAACATTCTCGGTAATATAACAACTAAAAGCCTGCTCGCAACAGACTGGATAGCATACAAGGAGTAACTATGATTGATTTTGTACTACATTGTGAACCACCAAAACATACAGCACAAGGAAGCAGTATGATCCTGAAAAGCAAAAAGACCGGAAAATACTTCATCGGCAAGAAATCAAATTCTAAAGCCATACAAACGAAAGAAGAGCTTCTGACTATGCTGATGCCCCACACACCAAAGTTGCCTCTAGAAGGGCCTTTAGAATTGAAAATAAGATGGGTTTATTCTTGGAGAAAGAGTGAAACGAAAAAGAATCGAGCAAAAGGCGAGCTGTGGTGTCAAACAAAAAGCGATTGTGACAATCTATGCAAGATGTTTAATGATTGTCTAACCAGACTTGCATTTTGGCACGATGATGCACAGGTGGCAGTGTTGCATTTTGAAAAGCTTTATGCCGATAAACCCCGAATTGAAGTAAAAATTACAGAATTAAATTAAAAAAAGTATAAAAAGGTATTGACAAGCGTATTTTATTATGCTATATTAGGTTTGAGTTCGTAAATCATATCTACTTGAAAAGGAGTTTAAGATGAAGGAAGATTTGAAAACATTAAAATATTTAAGGGAGTCGTTCTTTGAGTTTATGGATCAGAGAATTCAAGATGAAAAAGAACGCGAAGTCTTTGATGACCCGAGTGCGCAGGCCATAGATGATTATATTGGTGAGCTTCACGACAGCTGTTTGTTGCCGAAAGCTTGGCAGATGTTCATTGACAGACTATTATGGGATGGGTTTAACAGCTCTTATAGTCGCCTTTGCAGAACAGAGGAACAAAAAAAAGACTTTGAGGAATATCAAAAGGGTATCAATCGTCAACGTATGAACGAATCACAAACAAACGCTTTATTGTTTGATTGTATCGTTGAAGGCTATAATCATTACAAGGATGTCAGACAAAGTGATGTCCTCAATATGAGTGAGGCTTGGAAGGATGATTGGCGTATCAATCCTGTTGTTATGTTTGAAGACTTTGTTTATCCGTTCCTTATGGAACAAGACAAAGACTTGTATATGATTGCCGATAAGAAAGCATTAGCCAATTATTGTGCAGAACGTGTTAAAACAATGTATTTTGAATATTAAAGGAGTTATTATGGAAAACTATTTTACAGAATTAAACAAAATAAATGTAAATGATAAGGTTGAGGAAAAGAACGGCCTGTCATATTTGAGTTGGAGCTTTGCTTGGGGTGAATTAAAGAAAAGACACCCCGATGCAACATACACCATCTATGAAAACAAAGACGGTTTGTTCTACCATACAGATGGGAACACAGCTTGGGTGAAGACCGGTGTCACCGTCAATGGTATCGAACATATCGAGTATTTGCCGGTAATGGACTTTAAAAACAAGTCAATCCCTGTTGCAAACATCACAAGCTTTGATGTGAATAAGGCCATTCAACGGTCTTTAACAAAGGCAGTTGCTCGTCACGGATTAGGTTTGTACATCTATGCAGGTGAGGATTTGCCTGAAGAGCCACAACAAACACCGGCAGAAAAGGCTGCAGAGACAAGAAAATTGAATATTTTTTCTATAAACAAACTCAACGAATCAGGCTCAAAAGCAGTAGAATGGATTAAAGGATTAAATCGTGATTTTACTTTAGAAGAAGACAGAAAAATTAAGGACTTGATGAGGGATTTAGAATCCTTTAAAGAATGTAAAGAAACAGCCGAAGCGTTAGCAAAGGCTTTAATGGATAAAGATAAAATAGGAGTGTAATATGAAACGTGTAGCATATAAAACAATAGACGGTAAAAGATCATCTATATCTTTAACCGAAATGCAGAATGAAGTTGTCAACCGTTTATGTGAACGGTATAATATAACAAAGCAACGATTTATCGAAGAAGCTTTGAGGTTTGCTAAAACAGACAACAGATCAGAGTTTATTCGGGATCATATCATCGATTGCTTGATGGGTATCATCGCTGAATGTGGAGGCAATATATGATGGAAAGAAAAGAAGGCGACTTGGTGGCTTTTAAAAAGCAAAGCAAGAATGGCACAGAATTCTTTAGCGGGACAGCCAGACTGAATGGCAAAGAATACTGGATAAATATCTTCAACAATAAAGACAAGAATGGTAATATATACTTGTCCGGTAATTTGAAGGAAAAGCAGGAACGACCGGCCGAAAAGAAAGACGACTTGCCGTTCTAGGGTTTAACTTGATAACAAGGGGGTAAAGATGAAACTTTTATTTTGGAAATGGTTTAGACCGACTGTCTATGAGGCTTATATTGAAGTCTGTAAAGTCAAAGCAAGATTAGACAAAGCTAAAAGATTACACCAAAAATATAAAGACATTGAAAGAGAGTATAAACTTGCAAGAGCCATATTCGAAGCAATACGATGACTGACAAATGCCCTAAATGTGGGAACAAGCTTGAAACAACAGAAAGGGTGGACAACCTGCCTGATGTGGTGCTGAACAAACAGCCGAAGTTTATGGCGGTTTTCAAATGGTGCAGGAACTGTGGTGTGTTCTTTGCTCGTTGGTTTAGAAAGGACAGAGAAAGATGAGGATATTGAACCTTTATGCCGGTATAGGTGGAAATAGGATGCTTTGGGGAAACAACCACGATATAACGGCGGTTGAATTAAATACGTCTGTTGCTTCCTGTTATAGCAAACTGTTCCCAAACGATACAGTTATAGTTACTGATGCTCATCAATACTTGATAGAACATTATGACGAGTTTGACTTTATATGGAGTTCCCCACCTTGTCAGAGTCACAGCAGGACAAGAGCTATGTGTACTTGGAAGGGGCAAAATGAAGCCATATATCCAGATATGACACTATGGCAAGAGATTATATTTATGAAGCATTTTAATAAATGTAATTATGTGATAGAGAATATAAGACCCTATTATAAATTATTTATACCACCACAGTTTGAAATAGGCGGTCATCTTTATTGGAGTAATAAGACAATTTTAACACATAAAGAAAGTAATTATAGGGCTCATCACGCCAACATAGAAGAATTACAAAAGTTTAAAGGTGTCAACCTGCAACAATATCATTTTGAAGGGATAACAAAAAGGCAGGTCCTAAGAAATATGGTCGAACCGGAAGATGGTTTATATGTTTTTGAGAATATAACAGGCATTGGAGAAAGATAATGTGTGAACAAAAGAAACAGGTTGTCGTTATAACGAACAAAGAATTGCAAGAATTAAGGGAAGCTGAAAAGCTGAAAGAGAATGTAAAGCTCTTGAAATGGAAAATCAAGCAATCCAACAAAGAGCTATTTGACTGGATCGACCGAAACTTTGGGCTTGAAAGAGAGGAATGATGATACGCTTTCTGCTCTATCTTCTACGCTGGCAAGCCTCTAGCCCTGTCCTCTATGTCTGTATGTTTCTCTTGGCAGACTATGGCATAGGAAAGGCAACAATTATTGCTAACCTTATAGGCGGTGCTATTTTCTTTTGGGCGGATAGATGTATATTTACAAAGGATAAAGAATGACAGAAGAAGAAATAAACAAAGCTCTTGATATGTTGAACCAAAGACCGAAAGGAATTGTTCCTATGTTTATTGATGGTGAATGGTTCGATATAAATTATGACTTCAATCCACCAAGAATCTATAAGGATAGAAGATTTTTAGGAAAACTAGACGATGTATTGCGAAAGAAAGACTCTTGATGTATGTTTTCGGTCTTTGAGGCAACAAGCCGAGTTATTGCTTGAAAAGAACAAAGGCGTTGACATCATCAAGAACAGATGTATCATAATACTTGGAACAACATTTTCTTTATCTGTTACTCTATGATTCCTGTTCACCCACGTATTTTTGCAAGTGCGTGGGTTTTCATTTAACAAGTAAAGGCAATGAATAAGCCAACCTCAAATCCCATTATCGCCTCTGCAACGTGATAAGCGGGGACCTTATATACTCCCCTATCATACAACCACCAACACACTGTATAGACAACAGGAACTACAGGACCGCATAACCACAAATATGGATCAAGAATGATAATGGAAAGCAATATAGCCGGTGCTGTATATCTGAGTAACATTCCTGTAAAATTGCCTTTGAAGTTATAATAACCACCCTCTCCATAAATCTTCTTTAACACCCAATCAATCCATTTAATACGCCCTTCATCTGGTGCTGTTGAGAATATACTAAAATAGTCACCGTGGCTTCTGGACCACATCGAGCCCTGCAAGGCAATACCAAACAAACAAGTCTGTACCCAGTTGTACCCCATACTCAAAAGGAAACATACCGTCACCGCAAAGCCTATTATATGCTGAACAAACCGATATTTTAATATCGGTAAATCCCATCCATCATTCCCAAAGCAAGACCGCCAAACACCTTCGAATAAAGAATAAATTATTTTTATCATATTTTCCTCTTGACAATATATTTTATTGTTGCTAATCTATATTTGTTATTGAAAGACGAGATTTTTTCATAACTCCTTTTAGTTTAATGTTTATCTACTTCACAAGTAAAGAGGGCTTAAAAACCCTCTTTATCTTTCTCTACTCTTTCTTGCAAGATAGATGAGCCATTCAATGTAGGTCATATTCCCTTTGCGTTGATTGCAAATTAAACGTGAATCCAATGATAACCTCCTGCGTATTTGTGTTTCCCACACAGATTCATTCTTATCCCAGCAGATAATATGCCCGTTTCTTTCCCTGCCACAATAGAGTTTCTGTAAACTTTACCAGTTTCAACGCACATAATTTTCTTTCCCCTAGACCAATCGACACCATTTCTTATTGCGTGATTTATGTTTTCTTTTCGAGAACACCATTCAAGATTGTCAACATTATTGTTCTTTTTATTTAAATCTTTATGATTAACTTCTGGCATATTATATGGGTTCTGTATAAATGCGGTTGCAACAAGTCTATGAATATAATATTTTTTTGTTTTATTGTTCCCCAAAGAAAAATTAACTGATTTATAACCGTGTCCATTATCAAAAACGGGCAAAAATCTGCCTTTTATTGTCCTTTTTGCATCCACTTGTCCCCATCTATTCCTTTTTGTTTTTAACATTCTAGTTATACTTTTGACATTTCCTAGATTGCTTACTTGATAAAGACCTTCATAACCAGCAACATCTTTCCAAATTTCTTCTGTCATTTTATACTCCTACAAAATACTCATTAAATAAAAATGTGGCGGGTATGTGAGTTGCATACGATTCGGGTCTAGATTCCCTAGCCACAAGTGTATTATATCAAATTTAAATCAAAATGAAAACTATTCTTTTTGTTTTTCTTTGTTTTTTAGATATTCAACCCACTCTCGAAGCGTCATATTTCCTTTTTCAAAATTGCATTTTTTGTGCGAGCAATACAAATTCCAATCTTCGTTTGAACCCTGCCTACTGAGAGGTCTTAAATGCTCCTGTGACAGGTCCTTTACGTCCGTTATTGGTTCGCCGCATAATATGCACTTAGGGTAGATGCCCTTCGGAATTTTCTTTTTCCATTGTGCAATCTTCTTTCTCATTCTTCGCAGTCAAACCCGCAGAGTTCGTTCATAACGCCATTAAGGTAGGCGTCGTCAGCCGAGCTGTAATCCGTGCAGACTAAAATCTCGCAGGGCAGCTCGCCCCTACTTATGTTTGCGCAACCATTCATCGCGAGCGCGAGAGCCAGCGCGCAGGCCACGAGAAACGGCATCAGCACGTCTTTCGGCGGTTTTCGTCTTTTCATTATTGACACCCTCTTTCTTGCCAAAGAACCAAACGGCGACAAGCATCGCCGCCATTACTAAGAATTCACAGGCCACACCAAATATTTCAGGTTTCATTTCTTATACTTAGCATAGAAAATAGAGAGCTTGTCAACCAATGCAACAAACTTTGCATAAGTAGAACCCTCTTTAGCAGCCGGCAATAAAGCAATAATAGCCGAAGCCGCACCAACAACAATCCCAAAAATAGCAAACGCTGTTTGTAACTTTTCCATAATAATACCTCCTATACAGTTATACCGGCAAGATACATTCCTGCCTTGATTTCCTCATCCGAGTACGGATTGTACCCGTTCTCGTGACGTATAATCGCCTTCAATAATGATAGCATAGTTTCACCATTATACAAGTCTAAACTTTCTTCTCTTTGTCTGCCCATACGTTTGCATACATCTTCGATATATGCTGTCGTGTCATTCTCCTCAGGCGGAGAGAATCGGCTGACAATCCCTCTAATTGTATCAATACCATACAGGCGTTTATAATTCAGGAACAACTTAGCTCCTGCACGAATCCCATATCTGACATCTTTAAATACACAAAAGGAACGGTCAAGCTCTTTCGAGTTCTTTACCATTCCTTCCCAATTACTTCCGTAGCGTATATTCAGAGGATTGTTGTTTCTTACGCCGCGGGTTACCATTCTACTCTCCGTCATTCTTTCTTTTTCTCTTTTGACATTGCGGAGAGCAAGTCTTTAATATATTCTTTCAGGTTCTGTAAATCCGCCTTTGTAGCCACATTTGAGAAGATGAAATCTTGTTGCTTTGAATACAGATCCCGAAGCTCGTCAATCTCTTTCCTCAGTCTGGCCTCTGTATCACGAGCCTCTGAAATACTTTGTTTCTTACCGAGTTCTTTGAAAAACCACACAACAGCACCTGTCAAAACAGTTAAAACCCAGTTTGAAATGCTTGTCAAAATCTCTTCCATTTAGGCGTTCCTTTCCCCTATCCTTCTATTATAGGTTCATAAGAACGCCTATGTCAAGAAAATTTTAATACTTTTCTTCACTGTGTTCTGTATAATAATAATGAGCCTTAGCAATACACTTCTCTGTTTCTGCTAAGTCTTTCATTATATCAGCAGCACAGCCCATTTCACCCATCGTCCAAGATGATTTTTCTCTGGCAATCTGCCCAATCTTGTCCATCATCATACGAACACCGGAGTGGAAATCATCATATAGTTTCATTCTTTCGTCTGTTGTCATCTTTATTCTCCATCACTTGTTGTTGAAGCAGCAACAGCAGTGGCTATATTGGCCTCATCACAAGGAACATTCGTCAATGTGATGTGCGGTGTTGCATCCACGACAACATATTTACCACGATAAACCTTGCGTGTCCGTAATCTGTCAGACGTTACAGGATAACCCCAAATGTCAACAATAGGAATAGCTGTACCATTGACAGTGACAGTATATTCTACCGGCGTAGTTGTGATTACACTGTTCGGGCAAATCGTCAATAACAAACAGAAATTATCAAAGTTTCCTACATTATTCGGATTAGTGACCGTCAATAAACCAGCGGCCGTCAATCCAGTTGTTTTATGTAAATATTGGCAACAATTACAACTCATAATATCCTCCAAGAATAGGGTGGAGTTTCCCCCACCCAGTTAGATTACATACAACCACATCCACCACAGAATGGCGAAGGTCCAGCATTATAAGCCCAAGAGCTCGGATAACGAACAACGCCTGATACAGCGTTCTGTAATTCCAAAGCACTGACTTTGCTTTGCAAATCGTCAATTTTGTTCTGTGCCAAAGCATCAAGAATCTTCTGTGTTTGTGCTGTTGTTGTCGCATTGATTGATGCCGTGTTCATAGCATTTGCATAGTTCACACCATCAATAGCCCGCAAAGTATTGCAGCAGCATTGGTTCTCGTTAGCAATAGATTGCTGAATAGCACCCGAAATGCCTAAGACATCTCGATCCAATTCTGCATATTTATCCCCAACATATCCAATTAAATCGTGGAACACTTGGTTCGTTGCCGCAACTGATTGGGCAGTTCCTGCCGTCACAGCAGACAATATTTCACGTTGGTTTGCCATAGCGTTTTGGTTGTCAAAACCGCGTTGCACTTCATTAGAAGTAGCAGCACCGCCATTTCCACCCCAACCGCCAAAACCACCGGACATCAAGAAGAACAGAATCACTAACAAGCCGACTCCGCCCATTCCAAAAAGACCGTCATTTTCAGCCATATTTTATCTCCTAAATTAAAGTTAAACCTTCAACCTTTCGGTGAGTATCATAGCTTGTCGCTAGAGTTTAAGAGCTGGGATATATTATTTCTGTCAAACCCTCTTGATACCGCATAGTTCAAAAGCGTTTCTTTCTGTTGTTCAAGCGTTTTCCCAGCCATCATCTGATTAAATTGTTGCATTATGGGATGGTTATTAAGACGTTGTTGTAACAACATTTGTCCCATAGATCGGACCATTTGAGGCGTGATTTGCATTTGTCATCCCTTTCATAAATCTGTTTTCCATAGAATCAAGACGTTCCATAATCTTTGTAAAGTCGTCTTTCTCCTGCATACCTGACACAAGGCCATACTTGTTGGAATCAATCAAGCCATTAGAGTTCATCTCTCTCAGATAAACTTCATTCTTTTCATTATTTAAACCAACATAAACAGTGTTATAATTGGGTTTAATCTTCTCCATATCCTTCTCATCAGATACAAAGTAACATTGCGCTTGCTTTGGAATATTATGATTTATTGTTTGAATTTGAGATTGAGGAACAGGTTGGTTGTAGAAATCAAATGCGCCTTGCCTCATATACGGGTTATAGTTATACATATATTTTCCTTTCTGTTTTCTAACCTGTCCGCCAACAGTCTTAGTGCGTTGATAGCAACCATCGACAGACAGGCCAGAGTTTTTGCAAAGAGGCAAACAGTACAAAACGCCCCTTGCTTAATTATCAGTCTAGCAAAGGGTGTGATTTATTTTTATGGTATGAATTATGAACTATATACTTACGAGCTTATCTAGCACTTGACGGTGTAGTCTGAATATATAACGAACATCAACGTTCATATCAATGGCGATGGCCTCGAACTTTTTACGCTTCATATATCTCTCTCGCATCACTTGCGCTTCTTTTTGAGTATCAGCAACCTCATCAATAAGCTGAATAAAGAATATAGGAAATCTCTTGGCTGTTTTAGGCAAGTATCTATGTGCTAACCAAAAACGTATAATCTCATCTTTTAGCATAAGTCGTATTACCTTTAGAATTCTTTACAACTTGTTTAAAAGACACTACACGTTTGTTTGGACCGGATGGCCGTTTGACAACATCAGACAAACGTTTTGGTCCATTACCGTGAGATTTTGGATAAGATACACTAATTGATTGATACATCATTGCCGGCTACCC
>Ga0310786_10008036_pt1 | contig 13625 bp, 11 predicted proteins | sample AusTroGonzalo_MG_FD_203881 | JGI IMG/M metagenome (GOLD analysis project Ga0310786, IMG submission 203881) | Bovine rumen microbial communities from tropical cattle in Woodstock, Queensland, Australia - Gonzalo_03 (v2) (version 2) | ecosystem: Host-associated > Mammals > Digestive system >... | reverse complement strand
AAAAAATGTGTTTGTAATTTATTTTTTTATTCAATACCCTTTCCTCAAGTTATGAACTAAGGTTATCTGGTTTAAAAGCTTTGATACACTTTTTGGAATTGACCGATATAAAACTAAAGAAGGTATGTTTTATGAAAATTCGGTCAGATTATCAAAAATGTTTTTAGAGTTTTGTTACCCTGTTTAACCATTTTAACTCTTCTTATTACTATGCGTAAGAATCTGTTTTATTAAGAGAATATTTCATAGAAGCCTTTTGGAAAAATTTGCCATTTGCCTCTGTATATGATTGCCGAACTTCGTTTTGCGCAGATTATGTGTTGTATTCTCTAAAAAAACAAAATAACCAACTATTAATTTGTAAATATCTAATGTGGGAGATGGATATGGCGGAAGAAGCATTTGCAAGTGATTTGAGTCCTGTGGAATCACAATGGAATCAAATATGCGGACAGCTTAAAACAGAATTTGGCGTTACGGCATTTGATAGCTGGCTTAAGCCTTTGGTTGTAGGTAGCTTTAATAACGGAGAAATGAATATTTGCGCTCCGACAGCCTTTATGCGAAATTGGGTTGTTACCCATTATGCCGACAGAATTAATAAGATTTGGGAACAAAAGAATCCGAGTATTAAGAAAGTTAATTTTATTGTGCAGACAGGTTTTAGTGATAGACGCACTATTGATTCTTCTTTATTGAAACGCGTTTCATCTGCACCTACACCGCAAAACATTTATGGTTGCAACATTAACAGCAGTTCGTTTGGTTTGGTTTCCGGAGCCAGTTTGGCCAATGATACCGTTAAAAACAATGCTATTAACAATGCCGCTCCCTTAAATCCTAATTATACTTTTGAAAATTTTGTCGTTGGCAAAACCAATGAGTTTGCCTATGCAGCCGCCAGAAAAGTTGCCGAGGCAAAAAATGTTTCGTTTAACCCCCTATTCCTTTATTCCAGCGTTGGTTTGGGTAAGACACACTTGATGCAGTCTATCATTTGGCACATTAAGAAAAATGACCCTGACCGTAATGTGATTTATCTAACCGCAGAGCAGTTTGTTTATAAATTTGTGAAAGCTTTGCGCTATAAAGATACAGACGCTTTTAAGAAGCAATTTCGCTCTGTTGATGTTTTGATGGTTGATGACTTTCAATTTATGGGCAATAAAGGAACCACTCAGGAAGAATTTTTCCATACTTTCAAATCTCTTGTTGAGCAAGGAAAACAAGTTATCATTTCTGCAGATAAATCTCCAACAGATTTGGAAGGTATTGAAGATCGCTTAAAATCTCGTTTGGTGGGTGGTCTTGTGGTTGATATTATGCCGACAGATTTTGATCTTAGAATGGGTATTTTACAGAAAAAAGCCGAACTGATGGGGGTTGATTTGCCACTTAAAGTTGCTGAATTTTTGGCTCAAAGAATCACTTCTAATGTTCGTGAATTGGAAGGTTCTCTTAATAAGATTGCCTCTCATTCTCAACTTCTTTCTGATAAAGAAATTACTTTGGATATGACACAAGATGTCTTAAAAGATATGTTGCGTTCTATTGATAGAAAGACAACTATTGATGAAATTCAAAAGAAAGTTGCCGAGCATTTCAATATATCTGTTAAAGAGTTGCAATCTTCACGCCGCGCCAGAACAGTTGCTCGTCCACGCCAGGTTGCCATGTATTTAGCTAAACAACTAACATCTCGTTCTTTGCCGGAGATCGGTCGTAAGTTTGACCGCGACCACACAACCGTTATGCATGCGGTTAGAAAGGTTGAAGAATTAATTGTAGAGGATCCTGTTTTAGCTGAAAATATTGAAATTTTAAGACGGACACTTGAAAATTAATTTAACTTAAAAAAAATTGTTGAAGACTTGTTTTTTAACTTCTGATTTTATTGTTTCGTGATAAATTGTAGGAAGATAAAAAACAAGTCTTTTTTTAGGATAAAAATAATGAAATTTACAATAGAGCGTGCACAGTTTTTAAAAACCCTCAGTCATGTACAAAGCATTGTTGAGAAAAGAAATACTATTCCCGTATTGTCTAACGTACGAATTGAAGCCAAGAATAATACCATCAATTTCAAAGCCACAGATATGGACATTGAAATTACCGAAATTGTTGAGGCTACGGTTAAGGAAGAAGGTGCAACAACAGCTCCGGCTCATATGTTGTATGAAATTGTTAGAAAGCTTTCTGACGGCTCTGATGTTGAGCTTTCATACCCTAATGATAAAGGTGCTTTGACCATTGCTTCGGGACGTTCAAACTTTTCTTTATCAACAATCGGAGTAGAAGATTTCCCTGTTATTTCAGGTGATGATTTGCCGATTAATTTTGAAATCAGCAAAGATGAATTAAAGACTTTGATTGATCGCACGCAATTTTCTGCATCTGTTGAAGAGGCTCGTTACTACTTAAATGGTTTATATGTGCATGCCAAAACTGAAGGTGAAACAAGAGTTTTGCGCGTTGTTGCCACAGACGGACATCGTTTGGCTTGTGCAGAATCGCCCTTGCCCGACGGTGCTGAAAAGCTTGAAGGAGTTATTATTCCGCGTAAGTCTGTTTTGGAAATTCGTAAACTTGTTGATGATGCCGCATCTGATAGTGTTTCTATGGCATTATCTGAAAACAAGGTTCGCATTTCTTTTGATGATATTACACTTACTTCTAAGCTTATTGACGGGACTTTCCCAGATTATGAGCGTGTTATTCCAACAGACAATGATAAGATTTTAGAAGTTAATGTGAAAGACTTGGCAGCGGCTGTTGACCGTGTTTCCGTTGTAACAGAAAGAAGCCGTGGTATTCGTATGATTACCGATACAAATCGTGTAACCATTGCTGCTTCTAATGCGGAATTGGGTAATGCTACGGAAGAATTAGAAGCCAAATATGATAAGGAATCCATTGATACCGGTTATAATTTCCGTTATTTACTGGATATTTTGGCTCAGATTAAAGGAGATAATGTTCGGTTTAGTCTTTCCGGAAACTCCTCTGCCACGGTGATTAATGATACATCGGATAACAGTGCCATTTATGTTTTAATGCCAATGAGAATCTAAGTGGATACGGCAGCTAATTCTGATTATAATGTTGAATGTTCTGAGGTCGGGTCTGCAGTTTTGCGCCTGACCTTAGTTAATTTTCGGAATTATAGATATTTAAGATTAAATTTGGACAAGCCTTTTATTGTTTTAAGCGGTGAAAACGGAAGCGGTAAGACCAACATTCTTGAAGCTATATCTTTTTTATCACAAGGACGAGGACTTCGCCAGGCCAAGCTTTCGGATGTTAAGACATTTGATTTTTTTGCAAATCAACAAAATGCTCCTACTTTTATTAATAATAACGGGTGGGCGGTGTCGGCACAAGTTAAAAGATTGGATGAAAGTTTTAATATCGGTACGGCCGTAGAAACTGTGTCAAAAGAGGTCTGCTACAATGAAATTAAGGAAGTTGAACGTCGTATTGTCCATATTAACAATCAAAAAATATCTTCTCAAAATGAGCTTAACAACTATCTCTCTTTGATATGGATTACTCCGCAGATGGATCGCTTATTTTTAAGCAGTCCTCAGAATCGCCGTCAGTTTTTGGATAGAATTGTTTATCTTTTTGATACGGATCATGCGAGAAGGCTCTCTTCTTTTGATAATCTTTATCGGCAATGGTTACAAGTTTTAAAAAGCGGCAATATAAACAATAATTGGTTACTTTCTTTGGAAAGACAAATGGCAGAATTTGCTATTTCCATTGCAGCGGCCAGACGCGAACAGGTGGAAAAACTTAATGCTTTTATAGAAAAGAATCCGGATGATACTTTTCCTGATGCCGCACTTTCTTTAGACGGTACGATTGAAAATATGCTTGATGAGAAGCCCGCCATATTTGTTGAAGATTATTACAGAGAATCCTTATTTAATCTGAGAAGAAACATCCTTAACAGTGAATCCAGCTCTAATATCATCAAAACGGATTTGAATGTGTTGTACAAGAAAAAAAATGTGCCGGCGGCACTTTGCTCCACAGGGGAACAAAAATCTTTGTTATTGGGTATTGTTTTGGCAGAAGCAAAATCTTTGCTTGCCATGAAAAGCTTTCCGCCTATTCTGTTATTAGACGAAGTAGCGGCTCATTTGGATGATAACAGACGGCATGCTCTTTTATCCAAAATTAAAGAGCTTAAAACACAGAGCTGGCTTACAGCAACTTCGCCGTTTGACTTTTCCGATATCAACGATGATGCTCAATTTTTTGAGGTCAAAAATAATACGGTTTGTGAGTATTAGATTAAAACTTGTCAAATTCCTGTTTAATGTTTCTATCAAACATTGTGCGAATCGTCTGTTTTACATCTGCGCCTTCATAAATTGCTTTATAAAGAGCTTGGCATATCGGCATATTGATATTTTCTTTATCCGCAATATTCTTAACAGCTTTTAAAGTGTAGTACCCTTCTGCCAATTTACCAAAATTTTCTCCCTTAGCAAAAAGCTCTCCAAACATACGATTATGACTATGTCTGGAAAATAATGTCGCTTCATAGTCACCCAAGTGTGACAAGCCATATGCTGTCATCGGATTGCCGCCAAAGTGCTTAATAAATCTGCCGACTTCTATGGGGGCTCTGGCCATTAAGGCTCCTTTTAGACCATACCATTCCAAGCCATCCAAAATACCTGCCGCAATTCCTATCACATTCTTTAGGGCGGCGCCAATTTGATTACCTATAAAATCAGAACCATAATAGAATCGAATAAGCTCGCTTTGCAAAATTTTGACAACGCGCTCTTTTACAGCATCTTCATCGCTATCTATCACCGCACAAGAGGGAACTTTTTTCATATAATCCTGAACGTGTCCGGGACCACCCAAGCTTGCAATATGTATGGGTTGCGTAATTTCTTCGCGCATTACATCGCTTAATATTTTTGCGCCGGGCTCTTCCAAACCTTTCATTGCCAAAAGAAATGTTTTTCCGGCGATATTATAGCCGTTTAACTCTTTGGCCAAAGAACGCACATGCTGGCTTCCGATTGATATAATGATAAAATCATTATCCAAAACATCGGCTATTTTTTCATACAAAAACATATTATCTGTTAATGATAAATATGGATTTTTGCGCGTTTCCTTTAATTCTATAAAATCCGGACTGTCCGGTTTGCTATATATCCTTACTTTATCCATATGGCAGTAGTTTGCTGCATACCAAGCAAGAAATGTGCCCCAACGGCCACTACCAATAACAGAAATCTCTGACATATTATAATCCTTATAAAAACTTTCTTATAAGCGCAGTTTAGAGCGCAAATATATTATTGGCAAACCTAGTTTGCAAGAAATTAACTGAAAATAAAAACGGGGATTAGGCTTTTTTCTTTGAATGTTGACGACCAATGATGGCATTTATATAATCAAACTTGGCAAATGACTTATATGCATAGTCTAAACTTTGCTTTTCATAGCTGTAAAAAACCTTGTTAGCCATACTCTTAATAGCATCATCTATTTTTTGGAAAGCTTCGTTATAATCTTTGCTAAAATTGTTCTTTGCCTTTTTTTGAACCAGGTCATGATATGCCGCAATTACCTTGGCTGTTTCGTCTGCGGAATTAGCATAACCTTTCTTCTCAAACTCATGCATAATCTGCGATGTTGTTTGATAAAAACATTTATTCGTTAAAATACTTTTTTGTGTTTCATTGTTGCTATCTATAATCATGGCAAGAACGTAAACCTCCAAAATACATATATTTTATAGCATATTTATTTTATTTTGCAAGCTTTTTAAAGCCATAAATATCCGAAGAAGAAACATTTTAAATCATATTATAGAAAAATGTTGACTTATGAGGAAATTAACTTTATAAGCTCTTGATGTACCGAGAGGCTTTTATCTAAAGCCTTTAAATAACTAACAACTAACCGGAGATTTAATATGAAAAGAACATATCAACCAAGTAAGCTTGTAAGAGCTCGCCGTCATGGCTTTAGAACTCGTATGGCTACTGCAGGCGGACGCAAAGTTTTGGCTGCTCGTCGTGCTAGAGGACGCAAAAAGCTTTCTGCTTAATGTGATCAATGCTTAAAATACTTACTTTTAAGAAAAGAAAAGATTTTCTAAGAGTCGCAGCGGGATTTCATATTGTAACGCGCAATTTGGTCTTGCAGGCGACTCGTAGTTTATCTGAAACAGATGATATTTGGGTTGGTTTTACCGCAACAAAGAAAATCGGCAATGCCGTTTGTCGTAACAAGAGCAAACGCAGACTGAGAGCTGTTGCAAGAGAAACGCTTCCAAATTATGCCCTGCCCTATGTAGATTATATTTTTATTGCACGCAATTCCACTTTTTGTTGTGATTATGGTGAACTTTGCCAAGATGCTGTTTATGCCATAAAGAAAATTAATAAGAATTTTTTTTCTGTTGAGGAAGCTTCTTCTGAAGTTGATTTGCAAAATGAAAATACTCCAAAAGATTAATTTGTTTATTAAAAACACGTTGATAGCTTTTGTTAAAGCATATAAAAAGCTGGTATCTCCTCTCTTGCCAAATGCTTGCAGATTTGAACCGACTTGCTCGGAGTATATGATTGAAGCTCTTGAAAAGCACGGTATTATTTGTGGTTTGTATTTGGGAATAAGAAGGGTATTACGTTGCCATCCATGGGGAAAATCCGGTTATGACCCCGTGCCTGAAAAAAATGCGCTTTTTGGTAAGAAACCTACAGATTAACCTGTTATAAAAGCTTTACATTACGCCTTTTTTATATTACAAGAGATGATATTTTGGTTTGATACTTTGATTTTGGGAGATATATTTAATCATGAAAGATGATTTTAAGTCTTTGACTTTGGCAGTGTTTCTTTCTTTTTTGGCCATTTATTCGGTCAATCATTTCTTTGGTTTAAATAAAAGCGCTATTGTTGCAAAGCCTGTTGTAAAGGTTGAAAATACGGCATCTCCGGCTGCAAAGGATTCTCGTATAGAAATGAAGATTGATGCGCCTCAAAAGGAGCTTAAAGCAACCGAAGATGTGTTAAAAGAATCTCCTAGAATTAACCTTCATAACAGCGCTCTTTCCGGCAGCATTCGTCTGATTGGCGCCAGATTTGATAATCTTTATTTGCAGAAATATAATACAGAACTCAATGACACAAGCTCTAAGATTGAGTTTTTGAAGCCACAACAGACAGAAAATCACCATTTTGCCGATTTGGGATGGCTCTCTCTTGATAAATCTGTGAAGCTTCCTACTGTTTCTTCTTTATGGAAAACGGAAGATAATGAATTAACTCCTGAGCATCCTGTTACCTTATATTGGGACAATGGTGAGGGGATTAGGATTATAAGACACATTTCCGTTGATAAGGACTATTTATTTACCATTAAAGATACGATTGAAAATAACACTTCAAACGAGTTAGATATTTTCCCTTATGCCCTTATTAATCGCAATGTTAAAGGGTTAATAGCCTCTCGCTCGGTTGTTCATGAGGGGATGAGCGCCGTTATTGATAAAACATTAAAGGAAACAAAGTATGCCGAATTAAAAAAGAATGCTCAAAAAACATTTGAAGCCAAAGGCGGATGGCTTGGCTTTTCTGATCGTTATTGGTTTTCTTCTTTTGTGCTTGGCAATAAAGATAAAGCGCAAGTTACTTTTAAGAATAATGACAATGATAATTACCAAATTGATTATTTGGGTTCTCGTGTAATTATTCCTGCTCGTCAATCTCACTCATATACCTATACTTTCTTTGCAGGTGCTAAGGAAATTAAGCTGTTAGACAGATATACTAAACAAAACAATATTCCAAAGTTTGATTTGGCTGTTGATTTTGGTTGGTATTACTTTTTAACCAAACCTTTCTTCTATATCTTAGACTTTTTGTATGGTTTTTTGGGAAATATGGGATGGGCTATTTTGTTTTTTGCCGCAATTTTGAGATTATGTATGTTCCCGATTGCCAATAAATCTTTTGCAAATATGGCAAAAATGAAAGCCTTGCAACCTAAGCTTAATGAAATAAAAGAAAAATATGGCAATAACCAGATGCTTATTCAACAAGCTACTATGGAATTATATAAACGTGAAAAAATAAATCCGGCATCGGGATGCTTGCCAATGTTTATACAAATTCCTGTATTTTTCTCATTATACAAAGTTTTAAATATTTCCATAGAAATCAGGCACGCGCCTTTTATCGGCTGGATAAAGGATTTGTCAGCTCCGGATCCTCTAACCTTATCACAATTATTTAATATTTATATTCCGGGATTTTTAGATATCGGTTTATGGCCAATCTTTATGGGTATAACTATGTGGATGCAACAAAAGTTAAACCCGGCACCAACGAACAAAGACCAGGCAAAAATGTTTGCTTTAATGCCTGTTTTCTTTACCTTTATGTTGGGACATTTTGCATCCGGTTTGGTTATTTATTGGACATTAAGCAATATCCTTTCAATTATTCAACAAAAAGCTATTATGCATAAAAATGGGGTTAAATAATGTCGGATATAGCTGAAAATGAGCATTTGGAAAAGTTAAAAAAAGGCAAAGCTTTTTTTAGTAAGAAATGTGATTTTTTGCTGAGTGTTGCTAACCTTAAACAATTGCCTTCCGATGACTTGGTTGAAGTTGCCTTTGCCGGTCGTTCAAATGTGGGAAAATCCAGTTTGATTAATGCCCTATTTTCTCAAAAAAAATTGGCAAAAACATCGTCTACTCCCGGGCGTACACAGCAGCTTAATTATTTTAATCTTAATAATCAGCTTTATCTTGTGGATCTTCCCGGTTACGGATTTGCCAAAGCGCCTAAAGAAGTGGTTAAAAACTGGCAACAACTTATCAATACTTATTTAGTGGGACGAGCAAGTCTTAGGCGTGTTTTTTTGCTTATAGATTCCAGGCACGGTATCAAAAAAATTGATGAGGAAATTATGGATATGCTGGATAAAGCTGCCGTTACTTATCAAATTGTGTTAACTAAAATTGATAAAATCAGCAATAAAGAACTTGAACGTGTTTTATTGGAAACAAGCTCCAAAATTGAAAAGCATACTGCAGCCTATGTCGGTATATTAAAGACGAGCTCTGAGAAAAATCTATTTATTGATGAGCTTAAAGCTGAAATAGCCGGTTTAATAGATTAAGTTATTTCTGTAATACCTCTGATATTTCCATCACGCACAATTTGTACAACATGCAATTTACGACGCATTTCTGCAATGGTTTTTTCTACATCTATATGTGGAGACGTACGCATAATACGCTTTACAAAAGCTTCATAAGCTGCTGTTGAACTTTCTGCGTGAATGGTCGCCAAACAATTATCGTGTCCGGAACCCATAAGCTCCCAAATTGCAGCAGCATTACTGGTGGAAATTTCACCACCGATAATAGCATCCGGCGTGAAACGAACGATAAGGTCAATCACTTTGGAATAATCCATACTATTTGTCTGTTCGGTACGAGATAACACTATATGAACGTGATTAGGTTGAGGCACGTTTAATTCTCTGGTATCTTCAACAGTGATGACTCTCTTATGGATATCCAACAATTTTAACAGGTTATTTAATAAGGTTGTTTTACCGGTACCGGTACCACCGCTAACTAGAATATGATCTCCCCTTCTTAAGGCTAATAACAATCTTTCATACGCATCATTCGGGTCTTTGATATTTTTGAGAGGATTGATTTCTTTTAATTCCTTTCCTTGCTCTAATCCATAATCACTAAAACCAAAAGCAACATCATCTGCATGCAGACGGATTGTAATGGCAATTCCTCCCGTTGCGGCATCATCTAGATCATATTCTATATTTTTGCCGGCCACACCTGTAAAACGGTGTCCCCCCGGAATACGAGCATAAACAACAGGAGAACCATTAATCGGATCAAATTCTTGGTCATTTAAATTAGCTATTATATGAAGAAGGTTGGTTAAATATTCTCTTGATAATTTAGGATCTTTGTAGTTAACCCATGGAAAGGCTCTTTTTCCGCGCAGACGTAGCCAAATATCCCCCGGATGGTTTATGGCAACCTCCTCAATATTTTCTTGTTCATACCAATAGGCAAGAGGTCTAAGCACTGAACACAATACTTGGTCTTCAAGCTTTCCCATTTATTTTATCTCCCCTATCATTTACTACATCACCTTAAGTCTACCATGGTTATCACAAATCGTCAATCTTACTAAAAGTCCAGATCTATTTCACCTTCTTCGCCTTCATTACCGATGTTGTCATAGTTAGCCCCTGTTCCATCAGCTGACGGAGGAGGCAATGCAACACCACCACTATTAGGTACTTGACCTTGAGCATCTTGCGGATTTGGTGCATTGTTATTTTGCGGTTGTCCTTGACCTTGCGGTTCGCCACCGGATTTATCATCATTTCCATCACTTGTCACGAGAACATCTTGTACTGCACCTTCTCCTTGTGAAGAATTGTTCTTATCAATATCTTTGGTTGTTCTTAACCATAAATCCACACCAGGATAAATAATAACTCTGGTTCCTGCCGGTACATAGGTTACAGTCTGAATTTGCTCTTTATTTTGAACAATTTCTTGCATAATACCATCCATATTATCCAAAAATCTTTCTCTTGCATCTTGTGCCGCTTGCTGTTTTGATGTTTCTACCTCTGAGCCGGCAGCTGCATCATCATTTGCAGCTATCATATACGCTATTGCCGAAGTTGCAAGAGTTCCTGCTAAACGCAAGCCATACTTCTTAACTAGTTGCTCATCCACATAACCCAATGCACCGCCGCCTCTGCCTTCTGCATCACCTGTTTTAGCGGTTGTAATATTAAAGGCTATGCCGTCCGGACGAATAATTCTTTCCCAAGAGATATCCATTTTCATACCACCGCTCACACTATCAATTCTATTGCCCTCGCTGCTTTCTTGCATACCACCGATAATTCTGCTTCCGGCAGGAATAATAACATTTCGCCCTTCATCCCCATAAACATTTCGTTCAACAATGGCTGTTACAGGGGCCTCGCCTAAAGATATGATAGATCTTGCAAGAACAGCAGGAATCGGCTTATCTCCAGTAATCATATAACTCATATCAACACGCAATGTGGATATTGATTTATTAGGATAGATTGTCCCCCAGTCATCTTGCCATCCTGTGTAAGACTCTATGTCTCCGGCTCGTTCTATTTTGGAACTTACAATGGAACGACGACGCTCTTGCTGTAAATTTGCGATTATGGCCGCCCGTCTAGGGTTATATCTTCCGCCGGGGCCTATACCACCGCCTGCTCCGACATTAGAAATCTTATCTGTATCATCCCATGGTGATACTGTTACATTTTTTATAACATTCTGCCACCACTTACTGTTTGCTCCCTTAGGTTTTTCTACCTGTTGATTTTGGAACATACCGATAACCTTTCCGTTTATATCGGTAATTTGACCATCTTCCCCAACAAAACCTATCACATTTCCTTTATCATCCAATACTTCTCTTTTGGCATTTACCGTTCCTATATATTTACCACCGGGAGAAATAGCCATACCTATTGTATTTTGGGTATTTTTGTATTTTGATAAAATATCAGCAGCTTCTTGGTTATATTCTTCATCTGCATCATCAAACATTTCGTCTGCTTCTGTTTTTTCTGTTACATCTGCCTTTTTAGGTAATACTGTAGAACCATCTGATGAGTTTTCATCTTTTTGTTTTTTACCTTCCTTTTGGGAGTTTATTTCCTCTTTATCAGCTGTTTTACCCTCCTCTTCTATGCTTCTTAAGTATTCTTCTTTTTGATAATATTGTAAAGGTAGTGCCTTAGCAATCTGTGCGCCAGAACCGTCTATAATCTCCCCATCATCGGATAGGCTTCCTATTTCAATATTTCTATAGTTAACAACTGTTCCGTCTAAATTCAGATAACCTATAATATTATTATCGGCATTACGTATATTATAATCTCTTGCACCTCTAGCTATCAGATTTTGTTTTTTATCTATAACAAAGCCCTTATATATGGTTCCCTTCATGGTGCCCATTATGCTATATATCCGCCCGTTTTTAGCAATGTATCCTACTGTCTTATTATTATTGTCGTAAACATACAAATCATATAGGGCAAAACCCTCTTTTCCATCTTTGGTTATAACACTACCATCATAATTTACTCGGCCGATATTTTCTCCATTATCTGATACAACATTACCATCTAAATTTACTCGACCGAGATAGGTGTTGTTGTTATCAAAAGCAACTGTGTATTTAAATATTACACCTATATCCTCTCCGGCGGCATTTTTAACACTTCCATCGCCGTTCATATAACCGATTTCCGTTCCGGCAAAATTAATTACTTTGCCGTTTAAATTTGTAAATCCTTGTATTTTATTTTCAAAATCCATCACAGATGTATATGAAACTTTTTGACCTACAATTTCTTTTTGAGAATTTCTGATGTTTCCTAAAATATCTTCACAACCGACATTCTGATTTTTATAATTCAGCACAGAACCTAGCGGATTTTGAACACCTATATTTTCTCCGTTCTTTCCAATCACGGCCTTCGGATTGATAATATAACCTAAAACCTCTTCCGTATCATTAACAACTTGACCATTCGCCAAAGCCATTCCGACATAAATTCCTTTTGAATTTCTAATATCGCCATTATCCGAAACAACACCTAAAAATTTGCAATCTGCAGATACGGCTGTTCCAAAATCTAATATTTTGCCATATACCGCTCCGCCATTGTCTATTATATATTCATTAGAACTGACCTTACCGATTATTTCGCCCGAATTAGAGACTTCTCCATTTGCCATATTGGCCCCTAAATAATCTCCGTTAATGCCGATACTGACAGAGGCTTCATGTGCTTGTCCCAAATTTTGCAGATTTTTAGCATTTTGTGCTATAACGTTGCCATTCGGTAAAATTCTGGCATATAGCTCATTTTTATCATTGGCAATCAGATTGCCTTTTCCGATAAACCCTTGGCTTTGTCCGACAAAATTGGTTGCATAATGCGCTGAAACAATTCCACCTATCAACTTATTATTTTTATCTATAAAGTAGCCAGCGCTCGTTAGATTACCGCTATTTTTAAGGGCAGCGTTCTCCACTTGTCCCATACTTGAAACACCGGTTAAGAAATTCCCGTCTATTGAATAAACTTCTGAGAATTTATAATTTTTTCCCTCAATGTTTCCCTGTTCATCAAATAAATAACCATATGGCGTTGTGGTATATTTTTTATTTTTATAATTTATTTCAGAATTAATACCGCTTATACCAATCATTTCATTATTTTTATTGAAATTTAATCGGTTAGATGCAACTTTACCTATTTCCTTTTGCTTGTTATCAAAAGCTCTTTCTTGATGCATATAACCTAAAATTTTTCCATCTAAAGATATAACTTGGCCATTGATAACGGCATTTGCATATACTTGACCGATATAGTTAAAAACAGGTCCTGTTTGATTAATGAAACCAATCACTTTTCCTTTAGAATCTATAATATTACCTGTGGCTCCTATTTTTCCTACAACACGCCTTCCTTTTACAACCGTTCCATTATTGCCCATATATCCTAAATATTTTCCATC
>Ga0310786_10008035_pt1 | contig 13625 bp, 16 predicted proteins | sample AusTroGonzalo_MG_FD_203881 | JGI IMG/M metagenome (GOLD analysis project Ga0310786, IMG submission 203881) | Bovine rumen microbial communities from tropical cattle in Woodstock, Queensland, Australia - Gonzalo_03 (v2) (version 2) | ecosystem: Host-associated > Mammals > Digestive system >... | reverse complement strand
GTTGTGTTTTCATGCATGATTAATAATTTATTGAATTAAACATCCTATACATATAATGTTTTATGTATAGATGTCAATAGTTTTTTAAATATGTAGTATAATTACCAAAAATTTTGTATATACACAAATAAATTATTTTTATCATTTTTTTATTTGAAAAATACATTGAAAATATTAAAGTAACATCTGGAAAGTATTTTTTATTGCTTAATTTTTTAATGATGGCAGATATGACTACTGATTACATTTTAGGTAAATATTGAGAAATTATAAAAGAAGAGATTAATGTAAAAGATGTTTCTCCACTATCTTGAGGTGGTGAAATTAAAAAAATATTCAAACCAATTGGTTCACAAATTTCTGCAAAATTTGGAAAAGATACATGAAATGTAATCAAATTTGGTAAAATGTGAAATATCAAAGAATGAGAAAATGGAGCTATGATAGTTTTTGATGATGCATGAAATGAATGGATTTTGGCAAAGGAAGATTATGAAATCGCCTATGAATGACTAGATTGAAATGATGTTGCAGCTGATTGAGATATCATAGCAAAATTAGAGTTAGAGATTAGTCCAGAATTGGAAAAAGAATGAGTTGCTAGAGAAATTTCAAGATTCTTAAATCAGATGAGAAAAGACGCTGATTATAATATCGATGCAAGAGTAAATATGTATTACGAAACAAATAATGAGTATCTAAAAGATGTTATAAATACATTTTCAGAATTTTTGTCTCATGAAGCACTTTTGAGCTCAATTAATTCATGAAAACCTGATTGAGATATACAAGCTGTATTTAATTTAGACGATATGACAGCCACATTTACTCTACAAAAATAATTATGGTTACAAGTGATGAAAAGACATTGTATTCTGACTGTTGTCAGTATGCAATAAAATATATTTCAAAATATCCAAAAACAGAAAAAGAACTTTCAGCTAAACTTTATCAGAAATGATTTAATTCTGAGCAAATTAGGTATACTATGGATTATCTCAAAAAAAAGAGATTTGCAGATGATCGTATTTTTATAGAAAGTTATGTCAGAAGTGAATTAGTAAATAAATGAAAGCCAGTCATTGCTGTCCGTACAAAACTTATCCAAAAATGAGCAGATAAAAAGCTTATTGATGAAGTAATTTCTGAATACAAAAATGATATCACTTGATGAATAAAAGAGAAAATTCAAAAAGAAATCGAAAATTACAAAAAGAAATGAGTTGAGTGATTTGATATAATCCAAAAATTGATGAGAAAATGATATCAATTAGATGAAATAAAAAAAGTAATTCAGGGTAATCAATAATAGTCATTCTGAACGCAGTGAAGAATCTATTTAAGATTCTTCATTACACTCAGAATGACGATATTTGAAATATTTATATTGCATAAAAACAATATCACTTTGCAAAAAAATAAATTATTATTTTTCAGTGTTCATAATCCATTTAACAATTCTTAACAAAGATCTAGCAACATAATTTGGTTCTGAATCCCAAGAATCTATTTCTAATTGCACATAATTTGCTGAGCTTTTTATACTTTGTGCAATGTCTTTATTACGATTTTTTAAAGTATTGTAGTTATCTACAAAATCATTAGCCATCTTCTCATTTTTCTCGTAGTCTTCTTTTCATTTTTCAAAAAAGTCATTCAATTCTTTTTTCGCACTATCATTAGATTCTTGTATATCCAATCATTTTTCTACATTTGCTTGTAAATCATCTAATGCTTGATCTACAGTGAGCTTTCCTAAATTTTCAGTACTATTTCTAGCCTGATCTTGGGCTTCAATAACTTCCTGTTTTTTAACATTATCAACTCTGTGAAAAATACGATTTACCCATGATAGTATATCCCTATGTTTATTTCAGCCCTCATTAATTTCTCTATTTTTATTTTCCTCAATGTTTTCTGCCATAATTATTAATTATTAATTTCAAATCATTTCAACTACCTTATTTAATATTGCCACATTTCTCTTGTAATCTACTCTAGTATGTCAAACTATACAAACCAATCATTCATATTCTTCAACAACAATCTTTGCGTAAAGACAAGAAACTACAATATTTTTGTCTTCTATAAATGTATAATAAACTTTATTTTTCTTCAACATTTTTGCATCCAAATGTTTTACAATATTTTTTGATTCAATAAGATCGATAATATATCTTGTAGTATCGTATTCAGAAACTAAATCAGCTCTCAAAACATTATTCATACCCAAATAATAATATTCATCATTTCTCAAAAATCATACTACAACTCAATCGGCTACAGCTCACAAATTTTCTACTAGATATTTCAATCATTTTCTGGCATTCTCCAAATCAATATCTTGTTGATCTAATTCTGATTCCATGCAATTTTCTATATATGCAGAAAGTCCTGAAACTGTAGGTACTCTACCAGAGCTATTGTATGGTTGATAAACAAATCATGATTTTTCCAGTAAATTCAAATACTTTCTCAATGTGGATGGTGCGTATTCTACATTATCCAGAGAATTTAAAGATTTAGATCATACAGGATCTCCACTAGAAATATATTGATCAACAACTAAATCCAAAAGGGCTAGTAATTTATCGTCTTTTTTCATTTAATGTTTCAAAAAAATAAACGAACTAAAAGATCAATTAATTTTATATAAATAATCAAAAAAAAAACAAGTGGGAAATCCTTATAAAGTTTTTATACAATTTTTTTTAATTTTAACTTTTTTTTTGACAGTGATTCCTTATAATGAATTATAGTTATATTACCAAATTGGATGTATGAATAAACTCAGTGAATATATAGTAGAAAACGTTGATATTGTAGATATTATTTCCAGGAGAGTTCAATTAAAGAGAGCTGGAAGTAATTTTTCTGGTTTATCTCCATTTCAGCATGAAAAAACTCCATCTTTCATGGTTTCTCCACAAAAACAAATATTCAAAGATTTCAGCTCTGGAATCGGTGGAAATGTGATTACTTTTATCATGGAGTATGAAAAAGTAGATTATATCGATGCTATAAAAATTATTGCTGATGAGCAGAGGTTAGATATTTCGGAGTTTTTTGATAATTCAGAAAAGAGCAAAGAGTATGCAGATGATAGGGAAAAGCTAAAAAGAATACATAAATTAGCTCAGGAATTTTTTGTAGATAGTCTAAAAAAATCAGATAAAGCAATGACATATTTGCATGAAAAAAGGAAACTTTCAGATAACATTATTTCAGATTTCTGAATTTGATATGCTCCAGATTCTAGTTATTCACTTATTCAGCATCTGAGAGAAAAATGATTTAATGAACAAGATTTAGCACAAGCTTCACTTGTGAAAAAGTGACAATCTGACTACTTTTCATTTTTTAGAAATAGGATTACTTTCCCAATTTTTGATGCGAGAAACAATATCGTTTGATTTAGTGCTAGAGTAATCAATCCAGAAGACCAACCAAAATATCTCAATAGTAGTGAACAAGCAATCTTTGAAAAATCTAAAATTTTGTATTGATTGAACTTTGCAAAAAATAGTGTGAAAATGTTGGATATGATAGTTTTGGTCGAATGACAGATGGACGTAATTTGATTAGCAAGGCTTGGTACTCCAATATGAGTTGCTACTTGCGGTACTGCAGTGACAGAGCAGCATTTCAAACTTTTGAAGAGATACACAGAAAATGTATATATATTATTTGACAATGATGATGCATGAAAAAATGCTACAGTTAGAGCTTTGAAAATAGCATATAGAGAAAATATTTTTCCAAAAATGATAGTTTTGCCAGATGGATACAAGGATACAGACGATATAGCGAATGATCTAAATTGAAAAGAGATTTTTAATTGATGTATCAAAAATGCAAAAGATGCATTTCTTCAAATATACGATTTGCTTAGGCAAAAATACGATATGACATCACCAATTGATAAGCAGAAATTATTCAATGATATGTTTGGTTTGATTGCTTGTGTAGATAATTATACTATCCAAGAACACTACAAACAGCTATTGTCTGAAAAGGTCTGATTACCATACGAAGTTTTGGCAGTTCAATTTAAAAAATATTTGAAAACAGATTGAAAATTTGAATTAGCAAAAAAAGAAAGAGAGGAGCAAAAGCCATCTTGGCAGCCAGATAGAGAAATGATTTTTGTTTCGTTGTTCCGAGATGATTTGTTTACGAAATATATTTCAGATCAGAATTTGTATTCCAATTTATTAGAATTCGCAAAAAATATTGCTGAAAATCTTGAATGAGATTTGTTAAATAAAGTTTTTTTTAAAAAAGATTCCTTTGATAATCAAGAAAAGTTGCAGCTTGATGAGTTGCAGTTACGATGGGAAAAAGAATTAACAGCACTGTCTTGAGATGATAAGAGAATACACTTAATCAAAATATTAGCATGAGAGCATTTACAGGCTAAGTTGAAATTAGTACTGAAACAATCATGAGTTTCTACCGAAACTAAACAAAAATTATTAACAGATATGAAAAAAATATAAAATTTTAATCAAAAAAAGCACTTCAGCAAAAATCTGGAGTGTTTTTTTTATGCTTTTTTATTGCTCTGCCGACGGTGTTTCTATTTTGTTACCCTTCTTATCAAATGGAATCTTTTCTTTGAGCTCTTTTAGTGCAATGTATCCGTATGGATATTCAAATCCTACCTCTTGTATTGTGACCAAATAAATAGAATCATTATCTTTAATCTCTATATTCGGAAGTCTTACCCAAGGATTACTATAGAAATAGGTTGTAAAATTCAAGTATCCAGTTTTTGATCTCAAGAATATAATTTTTGCTGTCGGTCTCTCGACGTCGTATGGAGCTTTAGGTTTTCCATCTGTAGTGGTAAATACTTTGAGTTTGTTACCTTTTAGGGTAATTTTGTCGATTGGGCAATCATAGATTTCGGTGAAGGCGTAGTCCGTGATCTTTAGGATACACGAGTCTATTTGCGCCTGTCTTTCTTTTGTCACTCGCTTTTCGAGCTTCATTTCATTACTGCAAGCATATGCAATTATGCTTAATGCAAAAATTGCGAAAATTTTAACTGTTCTTACCATGTCTTTAAGGTTTTGTGTTGTCTGACTTTTGTTTATTGGTATGTGTATTATATATATTATTTTGTTAAAGTCAAGTTTAGTTTAAATGAGCATTAAAATATTTTTAATAAATTCTTATATGTGGATTGTAAATTATTATTTTAGATTAAAAAATATAAAATATATTGTTTTTTTATGGTAAATTAACTATATACAATAGTATTTTGTATTTTATATAATTAATATAGTTTTCTAGATGGCAAAAGAAGCAGTAAAAAAAGCTGGTTGAGTTGTATGGGATGGTAAAAAATTTTTTGTAGTAAAAAGGACTCTTAGAAGTAATTATACAGATATTTCTCTGCCAAAATGACATATTGAAGAATGAGAGACAGATGAACAAGCATCTTTACGTGAGGTCTTAGAAGAAACTTGATTAGTGTGTCAAATTGAATGACGTTTATGAACTGTAATGTATCGAAATCCTGAATGATTGATAGAAGCTACTTATTTTGCTATGCGTGTAAAAGAAAACTGAACAGGGGATATTTTCCCTGATGTAAAAGAAGTTATATCTGGTGATTATGATACGATATTAAATCTTCTCACGTATGATACAGATAAATGAATTTTCGAAAAATGAGCCAAGATGCTTATTTGAAAATAAATTATATCTGATAAAAAATAAAATTAAAGATAGTTATTCTTATAATAATCTAATAAATTCTTTGATGGAGAGTATAAATTTTCTGGTAAATCATTTAAATCAAATCGTTTCCGTTCATCCTCTTTGGTTGGTTCCATACATTTCAATTCTCATTCAAACTCATTGCAAATAAGTCATATTGTGATAAAATGTCTGTCTGGAGCAATGCTATCTATCACTGTGAAAACCTTTGGATTTTTTATGTCTAGATTTGTTTCTTCTTTTGCCTCTCTAATAGCCGCTTCAACAACAGTTTCATTGTATTCTTGTTTTCATCAAGGGAAGCACCAGGTATCTGGCTCATGAATTCATCAAGTATCTTCTTTATTTTTACATCTATGTCAGAGTAAGATTTTGTTTCAATCTCTAATCATTGTTCCAACTCAGATCTTAATATAATTTTCGTTTTGCATGGTAATAGTTTATTGTTGTATAAATGGCGGAATATTTTTGTATACAAACACCTCCGGCCTTCGGCCACCTTCCCTTATCAATGGAGAAATTTCTCCCTGACAAGGGAGGTTGTTCTCCCTGATTTATCGGGATAGGTGGGTTTATACAAAGCGATTTATTCATCTATATCTACTAATTCATATTCTGTACTTCCAAGTCAAAGGCTTTCTGCATATTCTGTGATGTGCCTTCATTTTCTAGAATCTATTCTCTCTTGGATATCTTTAGTTCAATCTTCGTGTGTCGCTCGTATTGCGTTCAGAAATGCTTGGTCGTTTGCTACTGGATCTAAGCTACCAAATATTCCAATATCACCTATAACTGGGTCTCATTGATGAGCATCGCAGTCACAATCCAAACTGATAGCATTTGCTACTGTGATATACAAAATTAGTTTGTTATTTCCTTTGAAATAATCAGCAACAGCTGTGGCTGCTTCGGCCATACTTTCAATAAAATCTCATTGTTCATATTTTACTCTCCGACATTCGTCTGGATTAGCTGTCTGCCCACAGCTATGTATATAAGCTTTTCCATTGCGAGAAGCCACTCAAATCGACTGATTTTTTAAATTAGCTCAAAATCATCACATCATATGTCATTTTCAGTGAGCGAGATTTAACATACAATCATAATTTTTTAAATGTTCTCAAACAATATCATATTTCAAATGTTTTCCATTTTTTACAGGAATTTGAAATTCTCATTCAGCATCCATGATATCAACTTCTGCAAAAGATGTAAATCAATGTTCTTCAGCTGTTTTTAAATGTTCTTTTGCTTCTGTTCTAGATCATGGATAAGCTGTATTACATTCGATAATTGTTCAATTTAATTTTTTTACCAATGGTCAAATTAAATCTGCTTTCAAGTATCATTTGGATCATCTTTCTCATGTAGAAACTTTTACTCAAACTTTTCAAGTCAATTCAACTCACAAACTTTCGTAGATTCTAATCAATGATTCTGGAGTAATTTCTTTTGTGAAAAAAACTTTTGATGCCATGGTGTTTGGAAAATGATAAATATAGTTTTTGTATATTGTATTTATATTTTAAATCAATAAAAGATTTCAAGTATATTTACATTAAATCATAAAAAAAATGAAAAATACTTGAAAAACAATTGTATATTCTATTCTGTCTGGATTAATGCTTTGAGGAATTATTTGATTTATGTGGGTTCGTCATGAATGAGTATGTTTATCAACGCCTTTGCCAGCACAGGAATTATCAGAGTGATTGAGAGGTGTTTATTGAATAGATAAAAATATCAACGAAAAAACAATAGACAATTATTTGCACAGATCTGATGTTGTTTATCGTGATGTGAGAATGCTTGAAGATTCAGCAAGTTGGGAAAATAAAGGTGGGACAAGAAACTTAGAGTGATTTGTGGAATGATTTGAAGTAGTTCCTTATGCTTTTTTGACTCAATTTCCACAAGAATACATAGATCAAAAAGCCAGCGAAAATGTATTTTGATTGTACCAATGAAAGACATTATTTAGTTTGGATGAAGAGTGAAATTACATCGCTAATTATGTAGAATCTATGGAAATCTTAGAATACCTATTCCCAAAAGACAAGTACATTTTCTTGATGTGTGGGGCTGGATGATATGCTAATTTCACAAAGAAAATGCTAGTAGCTTTGGGACGAGATGAGAGCAAAATTTACAATGTTTGATGATATCGAAATTATGAGTGAAATCGTGGAATTTCTACCATAAACAATAATTGAGACAAAGTTACATACGATTTTTGGAAAGTCCCTTATCATGAAGTAGATTTTGATTCTTTAACTGAAATTAGATAATGATTAAAAAAATTTGATTAGTTTTTTTGTGAATATCTGCAATATTTTTTTCTGCTTGTACACATAAATTTTATCTTGATGAACAATATTATAATCAAGGTAATTTTATAGAAATCACAAGCAATGGTTTTGAAAATCTAGACAGCCAAAATTTTGTATTGTTTACGTACAATAACTATTGTGCTTTTTCTGTGCCCTGTGAGGAAATCTTTCAATCCTTTATGTCAGAATATAAAATAGATTTTTTATCAATTTCATACGAAGAATTTAAGAAAACGAAATTACATGAAACTGTGAACTTTGCACCATCAGTCATAATAGTAAGAAATTGAAAAGTTGTAGATTATTTGGATTCTGAAAAAGATAAATATTTAGATATGTATCAGGATGTAGTAAAATTCTGAGAATGGATTGGAAAATACATTAATTTAAATCCTGGAAAATAATTTTTTATTTTTTATATGTTTTCAAAATGGATGAAGTATTAAAATTTCTAAAAGAATGTTGAGTTTATTACTTAGCAACTGTTGAATGAGATCAACCAAGAGTTAGACCATTTGGTACGGTCAATGTTTTTGAAGATAAACTTTATATCCAGACTTGAAAATCTAAGAACGTTTCAAAACAAATTCAAGCAAATCCAAAAGTGGAAATTTGTGGATTTATTGACTGAGAATGGATTAGAGTAGAGTGAGAATTAGTTAGAGATGATCGTATTGAACCCAAAAAGGCTATGTTGGATAATTATCCAGAATTGAGAGGTATGTATGATGAAAATGATGATAATACAGAATTGCTTTATTTTAAAAAAGCTGTAGCAACTATTTACTCATTCACTCAAGCTCCTAAAATTATCGAATTATAAAATTTTAATCACAAAAATCTTGTAATTTTATAATTTTGAAATCGTAGTATTTCTAGTTCGAAACAGGTTATAATATTTTTTATTGACTTTTTAATTGAAATTTGTATTATATACATCACATTTTAATTATTGTTGATAAAAAATGTTTTGATTAATAGCCGCTATTGCGGTAGTACCTAGTGTGGATACCTCAACGGTAATTACATGAGATATCCAACAAGTAGTTGAAGAACAGGTACAACAAGAAGAACTTCAAGAAGAAGCTCAGGAGGAAGATAGACAGGAATTGTCTGGTGAAAGTTTGGATGATATCCAAGAAGAAATCGATCAAGAGATTTTACAGGAGATCGTGATACATAATTGATATGCAGATGGTTCTCCTATACAAGATTATGTCAATTATGCTTATAAACTCTGATGAATCGATTTTGTTAAACTCATAGAGTGTGAAAATGGTAGATGGGACCCTAAGAGAGTATCAAAAACACGTGATTTTTGATTATGCCAGTTAAATTATAGGTATAATAAAAAATTCATTAATTCACTAGATTTTGCAGATCCATACAAGCAATTGGATTATTGTTACGAAAAGTACAAGATAAATCCGAATTTGCGATACTGACCCAAAAGAAAAATAGAGGGTAAAAAATGTTCAGATTATGTTAGTAATAGATTTAGTGTTTTAGTCACACACAATAATCTAATTACATATAACGATAAGATTTCTGAAAATATAAATTAAATTTATATTTTTTTTATTTTTCCAGTTTGTTTTACCATTCAATATTTTTCTAGTAATTGAATTATCTTGTCATGTGTTATCCTAGTTTCATCTTTTAGAAAAGTATCAGAGTGCCAGATAGCAATATCTAAATTTTCGTAATTTTTTAGTATCTTTTCAATATCAACTTCTGACTTTATTTCAGATTTAAATTTTTTTGAAAAAAATTGAAAAAGTTGATTTATATCAAATATCCTATGTCCATTTAGAATTAGTTTGTTGTTTGGTAATAAAATCATAGTGAAATATTATTTACTTAAAAATTTTTTTCTTGATTTGATATTTTTTGGCTTATTTTTCGGATTCAATTCACCTCTGTACTTATTCCATACTAGATAGAAAAGCGATTTCAAAGTATCGTGTAGTGTTTGGCTTTTTACTATCATTGCAGATAAATCGTCATCTCAGTACATCATGATAGATACTTCATCTTTTCAATGAATAATAATTTCGTTTGATATATTAAAAAATGGATCATCTATAATAAGAGTCTCGTGCGTTGTTTCATGATAATCTGAATATGAATCACTTTTGTGTTTAATTGATTTTTTATCAATTATAGCCCTTGTTTTTGTTTTAAATTTTAGCCTTCGAGGGACTCGTTCATTTACCAAATACTTTTCAAGAGCTTTGTTTATGTGTTGTGTACCAATGAATCATAAAAAGTATTCGCCATCCGCCATATATTTGCTAGAGAGGACTACATGTTCGTATGCTGTTTTAAATCATTCAAGTCACTCATATAGATTTACAGACATTTTTCATCAATTTTTCGGAATAAGAGCTAGTAATTCTGGTATATTTGCAAGTAAATTATCAGCTTTTTTCTGCGCTTTTTCGTGTAATTCTCTAGGATCTAGGGCAGTATAGTTATTTACACTATTTTTTACAATACACGAGATGTATCACTTTTTTTGCAAAAGTTCTAGTGTATAATATACATTTTCTCTTTTTTCGTTTACTTTACGAGCGATTTCTGTGATAGTGGCAATTCATAATGACAGCACAGCAATATAGATTTTTGCCTCATTTTCTGAGAATCATAATTCTTTTAGTGAGTCTGATATCATGCTTTTTTGATATATAAATACATCAATTATACAAATTTTTTTAATTTTTGCAAATTTTTATAAAAATTTTTCTTTTTAGAAATGTATTAGAAAAGCCATATATTCCATTTACTATAAAATTTTTTTTATAGAAAATTGAACTATTTAGTTTACATTTTGTAAAAAGTATATATAATATAAGTGTTATAAAAGATGAAGGGAATATTTAAAAAAGCTATTTATACTATTACCAAATATCCAAATGAAAAAAACATGATTACTATTAACTTCTTTAGCTATGGCTACATGAGCAGCTTTCGCTCAAGAATGAGTAGCACCACAAACAAAAACAATAGAAAATGAAAATACAATCACAATGCAGCAAGATTCTACAAGTAAGGATGTTGCAGATACATTAAATCGATTCGATGTTAAATGATCTGACTGAGAATCAGTAAAAACTTCAAAAGATGAATGAAATGAAAAAGGATCAAGAATTCAAGTTCATGGATCTGCTCGATTATGATCTAATGTAACACCATTACTTGGAAGTGTATTAAGTGATAAACCTGCAGTTAGATTGACAATTGATGCTTCTGACCCTAAATCAGGAATTTGAGCAAGTGTTATAAGATTTGATGATTTTGATAAAAGTATGGATAATCCAGCTTCACAACTAACAATGCTTGATTTATATTGCCAAAAACAATTTTGAAAATTTTCTATTACTTGAGTATGAGAATACGTAAATATTGATAAAATAGCAGAATCAGATAGTTTCACCCCAATTGTGTGATGTACATATGATGCTTGAAAATGATGGACCATTGATACTTGGTTTTGTCATACATTTCAAAAGTGAACTGACGAGAATGATTTAAGGATTTGAGTTACTAAGGTATTTAATGAAGCATTTTCACTAGCAGCCCAAACATTTATAAAACATAATTGAAATTTAAATACATCACTTCGTGTACAAGCAAATGTAACACTTGAAAATGGTTTTTGAGCTCAATTGGACCTTATAGCGAAAGATTGAAAAATAACTCCAACAGTATGAGTTATGTATAAATTCTAAACAATAAAATAAATATAAGTGAGCATGTCAATTTCGGCATGCTCATTTTTTATTTTTTCTTTGAAATAAGAATTTAAATAATTAATAATTAAAAAATTTCCGAAATTATTAATTTTTAATTACTAATTCTTAATTATGAATAGTTTGATTCAGAAAATTCAAATCAAGACATGAATGGAGACTTGAGTAATTTCAAATATTATTCAGCTTTTGGATGAATGAAATACTGTCCCTTTTATTGCTCGTTATCGTAAAGAGCTGACAAAATGAGCTACTGATGAGCAGCTTCGTGATTTCAATGATTTGTATACATATACAAAAAATTTGGAAGCAAGGAAAGAAGCTGTGATTCGTTTGATTGATGAAAAAGGACTTCTCACTCCAGAATTAAAACAAGAAATTTTGGATGCTGATACTTTAGCTAGAGTAGAAGATCTTTACAGACCATTCAAAGAGAAAAAGAATACGAAAGCCACAATAGCAAAAGCAAAATGATTACAGCCACTTGCTGAGATTTTGGCAAAGGCTACATTGACCAAAGAGGAGTTTGAAGCTAAAGCAAAAGAATTTGTGAAAGATACTTGAGATGCCAAGACTTCAGTAAAAAATGTCGCAGAAGCTATTCAATGAGCCAAAGATATTATTGCAGAAGATGTTTCAGATCATGCTAATTTGAGAGAGAAAATCAAATCTCACGAGGAAATTAATTCTATCGTGACTACCAAGCCAACCAAGACTTTTGAAGAAAATTGAACATACAAAATTTACAAAGAATATTCAAAACAAATTACAGATATGCCATCTTATGCTTATTTAGCCATTGATAGGGCTGAAAACGAAAAACAACTTAATGTAAAACTCAAAATGTCTGATGAAAAAATCAGATCATTTGCAAATAATTACTTTTTGCCAAATGATGCAAATACTTCATCTTGCTATCTTATTGAAGCGATAGAAGATTGATTGGACAGATTACTTTTACCATCAATTGAGAGAGAAATTAGAGCAGACAAAAAGAGACGAGCAGATGAGGCTGCTATCAAAGTGTTTGGCGAGAATTTGAAAAATCTTTTGTTGACTCCACCAATCAAAGGATTGACTGTGTTGTGATTTGATCCTGCATTTAGGACATGATGTAAATTGGCAGTAGTGAACAAGACTGGTAAATTTCTTTACAACGATGTGATTTATCCTACAGCACCACAAAACAAGGTAGAGGAGTCTGAGGAAAAACTTTTGAAAATAGTAAATCAGTACGATATAGATTTAATCTCAATATGAAATGGGACAGCATCCAGAGAATCAGAAAAATTTGTTTCAGATTTTATCAAAAAATACAAATTAGATATCAAATACATGGTAACTTCAGAAGCCTGAGCATCAGTATATTCAGCATCAAAATTGGCTCAGAGCGAATATCCACAGCTTGATGTGACGGTCAGATGAGCAATTTCTATTGCACATAGAGTACAGGATCCATTGGCTGAATTTACAAAAATTGATCCAAAATCAATCTGAGTCGGACAATATCAACATGATGTTGACCAAAAACTTTTGAAAGAAAAATTGGATGAAAAAGTAGAAGATGTAGTAAACTCAGTTTGAGTAGATGTGAATACAGCCAACTATACATTATTGCAATACTTAGCTTGAATGACTGAGAGTGTAGCTAAAAATTTGGTAGCATATAGAGATGAAAATGGAGAATTCACAAGCAAGTCTCAAATTAAAAAAGTAAAATGATTATGACCAAAAGCATACGAACAAGCAATTTGATTTATGAGGATTAAATGATGAAAAGAAGTTCTCGACCAGACATGAATTCATCCAGAAATTC
>Ga0310786_10008033_pt1 | contig 13627 bp, 10 predicted proteins | sample AusTroGonzalo_MG_FD_203881 | JGI IMG/M metagenome (GOLD analysis project Ga0310786, IMG submission 203881) | Bovine rumen microbial communities from tropical cattle in Woodstock, Queensland, Australia - Gonzalo_03 (v2) (version 2) | ecosystem: Host-associated > Mammals > Digestive system >... | reverse complement strand
GGACTCAAGCCGGGCGAGCTTGAACGGACGCACCTCCATTTCGTCCCGCAGCGACCATTCCACCCCGCGGACATTGCCGCCATTCTTCGGCACGGCGAACTCTACGCCGCGGCACACCCGGGGATAAATGGTCACAGGCTGCGATCTAGTATTGACGTCGCTGTCAAAAGTCCGCAGCCAATACCCGTAGCCGGTGAAACTGCCGGTAATGACATCTCCCTCGCTGCTGGATTTGCGTCTCATGCGGAGGGTTGCGACGGCGGAATCGTCCGCGCTGGGATCTTTCTTGCAGCCTCTCCAGACGATGCGGACGTCGTCCGCCGTCTCCACGTCGTATGCAAAGGCCACTGCCAGCCCGTCCTTCACGAGGCGCTTCAGCCGCGGATATCCGATGACATCATTGCCGCCCGGAAGGAATTCCTTGCTGAAGATCGTGTCGATTGCAGACACGGCCTCCTCGGCAGAAAGGACGCGGACCGACATGCGCGTCGGCTTTCCGGCGTCGGCCTTGTCGACTTCCCAGGTAAGCGGCTTCGTTTCAAGATACCGCGTAACCGTCTCCACGTCCGTGAGCGGGGCGCCGGCCGCGCACAGCGACAGCCCCAGCCAGAGCGTCATTTGGCAGATTCTTCGCATGGTTCTCTCCCTCACACCTTAAAGGAACCTCAGTCTGGATTTTTCCACATGAATTGTACCAAACAATCGGGCGGCTGAGAATCAAAATTGGAAATTGGGAAACGGTTCGTGGTTCGTGGCTCGTGGTTCGTGCGAAGCACTCAAACAATCAAACAATTCAAACAATGTCCAATCACTCAAACACTCAAAACCTCAAACCCTTTCCCAAGACGACAAGGGCGCGGCTTTGGGGGACGCAAGAGAGGAACCACGTTTTTGTACGCCGCCTAAGCCCGGTCGGAAACGGCAAGCAGGAGTCCGCACGAGGCAAGCGTCACGGCAAGCGAACTGCCGCCGTGCGAAACGAGCGGGAGCGTTACGCCGGTCATCGGAATCGCATTGACCACCCCGCCCACGTTAACCAGCACCTGCACCACCACCATCGAGGTAAGTCCCGCCGCGAGAAGCGACTGAAACGGCGTTTCGGCCCTAGCCGCCGCAAGATACCCGCGAACGGTCATCAGCAGGTAGAGCGCCATCAGTACACAGCACCCCACAAGCCCAAGCTCCTCCGCCAGCGCAGCGTACACGAAGTCGCTGGAGGCAATAGGTATAGCCTCGACCGTACCCTGCCCGAACCCCTCGCCGAACATCCCGCCAGCCAGCATCGCCGCCAGCCCGTGAAGCGTCTGCCACCCCGCGCCTGTCGGGTCGGCGAACGGGTCGCGCCAAACCGCGAGCCGCCGCGCAAGATGCCCGGCAGGATGCGCAACGGCCGCGGCCGCCACCGCGGCGACTGCCGCAAACGCCGCAAGTCCCCACTTCCACGACGCCGCGAACAGGGTGGATGCGGCGGTTAGGCCCACGAGCGCCAGCATCCCGAAGTCCTTCAGCGCCGCAAGGCCGAGCGCCGCCATTGCAAGCCCGGCGCCAAGAAAGACAGCGCAGCGCGTAGTAACCCTGCCCTTCTCGTCGATTCCCCGCGCAAGGATTCCGGCCGAGAAAACGACCAGCAGCGGCTTTATCGGTTCGGTCGGGTTCATGCCCCCTGCAACGTACGTGCCGCCGCGGTAGCTCCTTCCAAGCGCAAACGCCGCGCCAAGCGTGAGCAGGGCAAGCGCAAGCGCGGGCCATCTCGCCTTCGCGAGCCACTCGGAACGGCCGTGCGCAAACGCAAAGTACGCCGCAACGCCCGCACCAAGCCCGAGCCAGAGCGGCATCAGCCCAGACTGCGCCAACTCGGCTCCTGCCATGCGATACCGCACAACCGCGCCAAGGGCGGAAACCGCCAGCACGGAAAACAGCAGCCATTTGTCGGGTTTTACGCTCATTGTCAACTGCGGCCGCGGGAAATGCCGCGCCTTTGCCGGCTTTGCGGGCGGATGGACGCCCCTCGATCCGTAGAATCAGCAATCGCCGCGGTCCTGGTCCCGCTTGATCGCCTTCTCCTTGAGGGCGTTGCGCTTGTCGTGAAGCGCCTTGCCCCTGCAGACACCGAGCTCAAGCTTGACCCGCCCGCCCTTCAGGTAGAGCCTCAGCGGTATGAGGGTGAGGCCCTTGGCCTCGGTCTTGAGCCGCAGTTCCTCGACCTCCTTGCGGTGCACCAGGAGCTTGCGGTTGCGCGCCGGGTCATGGTTGAACCTGTTGCCGAAGGCATACACGGGGATGTTCATCTTGACGACCCACAGCTCCCCGCCGAGAACGGCGCCGAACGCCCCTGCAAGCGACGCTTCGCCATGCCGGACGACCTTTACCTCCGTCCCCACAAGTTCAATGCCGCACTCGATCTTCTCGAGTACGGCATAGTCGTGCCAGGCGCGGCGGTTAGTTGCCAGGTCGCCCGACGCCTTCTGGCGCCTCTCCCCCGACATCACTCCGCGTAGATTGACTTGAGGTTACCGCGCTTGGACCACTTGGTCTTCGCCTCTTCGGCGCGCGCAATCGCGTCAAAGTCGATTTCCGAAATCAGCTTGCCCTCCGCGACTTCGCGAAGCGCAATGTCGCACTTGTCCTCCTCGGCGGAAAGCGGCTTTACGAGCGGCTTCTGTCCGTTGATGAGGTCGTGCATGCGCTTTGAAATGAGATTCACCAGCACGGGAATCGAGGGTACGCGCTCATGCGCCTTCTTGAGCAATTCTGTGTTCATTTTCACTCCGTTTCCGAAAAGGAACGTGTATTATAGCGAAATTATCCGATTCGCGCAAGGGGCTACGGACGCTGCTTCAAAAATTCCTTGTCGTCCATCTGTGGCACTTCGACGAGGCGGTTGCCCTCCCTTATGCCGCCTGCCTGCCCTACGTGCGCGTCGAAGTACGGCGTGGGGCCGGGCGTTGCGCCGATCGTGTTGCCTACCAGATCCACGGAGCTCTTTACGCCGTCGCGCTCCAGGGCGGAGACGCGTATCGTGGCGCCCCTTCTGTTGCGCATGAACGTGTTGTTCCTGATGAGGTTGCCGCGACCGTAGTGGAGATGGTACCCGCCGTCCTCGGTGTCGTATACGACGTTGTTCTCCATCACGATACCCTCGGACCCTTCGTCGTTGTACAGCCCCCATCCCCCGTAGTCCACGCACGAGACGGAATGTATGAGGTTGTTGGACACGCACGTGCCGGTGCTTAGGCCGAGCGTGTAAACTCCGGCGAGGTCGTCCATCCTGCCGCGCCCGAGGTTGAAGATCGCGTTGAATGCGATCGTGTTCCGCCACGACTTCGACTTGCCGTATCCCCACGACCAGCCTACCGACACGCCGGTATAGTCCAGGTCGCGGATTTCGTTGTGCGTCACCGAGCAGTCCGCGGCGTTGCCGAGCACAACGCCCACCCCCTCGGGATTCGTGTGCCCGCCGTCCGCGACCGTGCAGTGCTCGACGCTGTTGAACCTCGCCAGCTCGCCGCCAGTGGAGCCGATCCAGACGCCGCCCGCGCCAAGGTCCGTGAAGCGGCAGCGCGCAACGGAGTTCGAGACGCATCCGTTCCCAAGCCGCAGCGCGATGTTGCCCGTGTGTGCGACGTCCAGTTCGGTGAAGCTGCATCCCGACGCGTTCTCCGCCATGATGGCAGCGTCGAACTGGTTCGCCGCCTGCCCTGCGTATGTGCGCGTGACTCCCTTCGGCGTCTTAGCCGCGAGAACGTCGTCCTGCTGCGCAGGCGTAATGGACGTAAACGCGAAGGACAGCTTCTCGAAAGCGAGGTTTCTCGCGCCTTCGATCCGCACCAGCGTCGTAAGACAGCTGGTTGGCGCTTCGGCCTTGATCGTCCCCGCCGACTCCCCTTCCCTGAGACGGTAGCGTATGCGCTTCGCGGCGACGTCGTAGAGCCAGTCGCCGGGCGACGAAAACGCGCTGCGCGCGTTCTCGAACGTGATGCGAGTCTTCTCGTCCCACTTCTTCCACGGAGTCGCCTTCCACGCAACCGCGGAATCGACTTCAACCGTCCCCTTCTCCACGTCGACGTCGGCAACGCTGCGCGCGGAGTACGCCCACTTGACACACAGGCGGAGCTTGACATAGGGCATGTCCTCCGCCTTGAGCGTCTTCAGGAACGCAATGTCGGCGGCGTTCGTGAACGCCAAGGTGTCGCGAAACACGTCGCGGCTTCCCTCTGCGGAAACCTTCGACTCGTCGCAGCGAACGGGCGACATCCAGCCGGACTTCGGATACACGCTGCGCACCGCACGGCGGCCGTTCACCCAAAGCTGCTCGAAGTAGACGATGTTCCCCTGCGCGTCCTTCGGCGCAGGCGCCGAAACGACGCCAGGCTCGTCCTCGGTCCATCCGGAGACAATCCCGCCTCCGCAAATCACCGCGCCGTCCTCGCCCTTCCAGACGGTTCCAGAATCTGCCTCTGTGAAGGCAAGGGGCTTGTCCAGCGTGTAATAGCCGCGCCTCACCCGCACGACAACGGGCTGGGATATTCCGGAAGCGCGCAAGGCGCGCGCCTTCAAAAGCGCCTCATGCGGCGAAAGCCCTCCAGGCGACACGACGATGTCCGAGGCTGCCGTCTGCACCGATGGCGCAGGCGTCGCGGCCTCCGTTGAACCGCCGTTGACCGGCGACGAATTGGCTATCGCGGCAAAAACGAGTATTGGCAGCATGGCGTCACTCCTCTCCTTCACGTTCTCTTGGCTCCAGTTCCGGCGGGACGGTAAGCGGCGGAAGCTCCGATGGCGCGCCAGGCACGTCCAGCGCCTCCCACGCGGCGCTGTGGACGGGAAGTCCCTGCGCGCGGAACATCCGCTCGAACTCGGTCCAGACCTCAGGCGGGCGCGGCATCGGATCGACGCGCCTGAATCGCGCGTCCGCGGCGAAGCACTTCTCCACGGCGTGGAAATAGTCCTCGTGGTCAGTTGCGAACTCCAGCCTGCCGCCCGTCTCGAGACGCATCCAAAGCGCGTCCAGGAACAGGCCTCCGAACAGCCTGTGGTGCTGCTGTCGGCGCTTGGGCCACGGATCCGGGAAGAACACGTAGACGCGCCGCGCATGGTGGAGCGGAAGCAGGTAGTGGAAAGTGTAAAGCGCCTCCAGCTTGAGGACGTGCGCGTTTGAAATCCCGAGGCGCGCGACCTTCCGCTCGAAGCTCCTCACGCGCTCCAGCATCCGCTCTATTCCGAGGAATTCGCACTCGGGATGCGCGGCTGCGCGGGACGTAAGGAACGATCCCTTCCCGCACCCGACCTCGACTTCAAGAGGACGTTCGGTGTCGTATATCGCCGCGCACTCGAGCGGCTTGCATGGATCTGAAACTCTTATTCGGCAGGCCATGCCTGTATTGTAGCAAACTATCGGACGCGCTTGAACCAAAAACATGTGGCTACGCGATGTCGAATATCCCGGAGGCGAGGCCGCGAAGGCACGGGAGGGAGAGGAAATGCTCTAGAAGGACTGCTCCCGCGCAAGCGTCGTAGAGAGCGTCGTGCCAGGTACGGCCAGGGCAAAGCTCGTCCACGCGCGGCTGAAGCTGCAGGTACGCGATGAAGTCGCCCAGCTTGTGCGAAGGTATGCCGGGATAGAGCTTGCGGCCGAGCTTTAGCGTGTCGACCCACGGGCCGAAGCGCGTGAGCGGCGCGAGCTTTGTGAGGACGGTCCTCTCTGTTCCGGCGTTGTGCGCCGCAAGAGGCACGCCCACAAGCCTGCGCGCAAGCGAAGGCCACAGCTCGAACGGCGCGGAAGCCGCGGCAAGCTCCTCGCGCATCTCCGCATAGCGCCCTACGGCGCGCGGAGAGAACGGACGGTCGCCGACCTTGAAGAGCGTATCCCATTTCGTGGATGCATCAACCCTGCCGTCAACGACATCGACCATGCCGAGCTGCCACGGCTCGTTTGGATAGCCCGGGACGGCGCCGGTGGTCTCGAAGTCGATGCAGGTGATCTTCATCGCGAACCCAAGGCGCTAGCCGCGCACAAGCTTTGCGGCGGCCTCGCGCGCAGCCTCGATGATTTCGGACTCTCCGGGGACAACGCGGTTTTCCATCAGGACGTTGCCGTCGCAGATAACTGTGTCGACGCATGAGGAGTCGGCCGCGTACACGAAGTCAGAGGCGCGGTTGAACCCCGGCACGAGGAACGTGCTCGAAGCGTCGAGCAGCATGCAGTCGGCAAGCTTTCCAACGGCTATCTCTCCGGCGTCCAGTCCGAATGCCTCGGCTCCGCCGCGCGTTGCCATGCGCCACACGGTCTCTGCCTTAGCGCAAGAGGGGTCGTCGGCCACGGTCTTCGCCATCAGCGCAGCGGCCTTCATCTCCGAGAACATGCTCATCGAGTTGTTCGAGCAGCAGCCGTCAGTCCCGAGTATCGTCCTGCACCCGCCCTCCTCCACGGCCCGCTTGAACGGGAAGAAGCCGGAATCGAGCTTGAGGTTTGACTGCGCGTTGTGCACTATCACCGCGCCGCGCTCGCGGACGATGCGGATGTCGTTGTCCGTGAGGTGCACGCAGTGCGCCATGATCGTGCGGCCGTCGAGGACGCCGAGGGAGTCGAGGTATTCCACCGGCGTCATCCCGCCGTGCTGCTTAGCGCAGGTCTCCACCTCGAAGCGCGTCTCCGCAACGTGCATGTGGTAGTAGGACTTTTCCGCTGCGGCCTTGTCGTGCATCTCGCGCAGCGAATCGCCGCACACCGTGTATATCGCGTGTGGCGCGTACGTGAGGAACACGCGGTCTGAGCACGACGCGATGTCGCTCTCAAGCCTCGCGTTGCTTTCGACGTTCGTGGGGTTGTTCACGCCGGGCGAAAGCTCTATCGCCTGGCGCGCGATCGCGGCGCGGACCTTCATGTCCTCCGCCGCGCGCAGCACTGCTGGCGCGTACCAGTACATGTCGTTGAAGAACACGGTACCGCTCTTTATCATCTCAAGGATGGAAAGGCGCGTGCCGGCGTAGACGATCGCGTCGTCAAGATGCGCCTCTGCCGGCCAGATGTGGTTCTGGAGCCAGTCCATCAGCGCGAGGTCGTCGGCATAGCCGCGCAGTAGGTTCATCGCGGCATGGGTGTGCCCGTTGTAGAACGCCGGCGCGAGTATCTTGCCGCGCGCGTCGACGACACGCGCCGAAGGCGCATCTATGGGAGCGTCGGAAATCTCCGCGAACCTGTTTCCATTGATCAGCGCATCGACTGTCCGTCCGCCGAACGACGCACGGCTTATCAAAACATCTTCAGACATTTGGGGGCCCTGTATGATTCCATGAAACGGTTATTGCAAATGGCGCGACGAAGGCGATTCGCTACGGGATGCCGCGCTGGCAGGCGGTCAGATGTCGACGTTGACCTTGACGTCCGATGCGTCCTTCGCGGCCTCGTTGATGTCGACTTCGATCTCGGTGGCCTTGAGCGTCGTCGTCGGGAGGTAGCGGTAGTAGACCATCAGCTGGAGTGCCGTGAGGCAGGTGCCCATCGTCCTGTCGCCTACATGCTGGTCCTTGTTCTGCCAGTAGCCCATTTCCTGGAGCCTGCCGTTAGCGTCTTCGATCTTCTCGTCGAGCGTTATGATGGAAGGCGGATAAAGCTTCTTCATCTCGCGGTTCCACTTCTTCCAGAGGTCGGAGTCCTTTCTCGTGGCGGACTTTGCCATGCCGGCCTGGTACTTGCACTGCGAGGCGTAGTAGCAGTAGTACTGCGGGCTTGTGCCGCAGCCGGGGATATTTTCGAACGAGGGGAGCCAGTCGCACATTACGTCGAGCGCATTGCGGACCTCGGGCCTTGCGCCGTATCCGAGAAGCTGCATGGCGAGGCACCCGACTCCCGCAAGTCCGCCGCCGCCGTTGCTGTCGGCCGTGTACTTGAAGCCCAGCTGCTTGTTGTAGGCGCGCGTCGTGAGGCAGCTGATCGACTTCTTGATGCAGTTGTCGAGACCGTCGGGGTGCAGGCCTGCCATCTTGCCTGCCTTGACGGCCTGGATGCACCAGCCGCCGAGCGAGGTGTCGTCGCGGTTGGAGCTCTTGGCGAGCTTGTAGTCCCATCCGCCGGTGGAGGACTGGCTTTCTATGATGCGGGCAAGGCACTTCTCGGCAGCTGCCTTGATGTTGGGGTTGTGGGTCATGCCGTAAGCCTCGGCAAGAGCGTATGTCGCAATCGGGAACGCGTACTGGTTGCCGTCCATGCCCTTCATGCCCGTAACCCTCTTGCCTTCGCCGTCGTATTCCACGGAGTCAACGAGGAACTCGAGCGCACGCTTGACAGTGTCGCCGAACTCCCTGGACTGCATCGGCTTCTCGCCGTGTGCGAGGTACGTGAGGACCGCGAATCCAGTCATGGCCGGCTTTGACGGCCCGTTCCACGAGCCGTCAGAGTTCTGAGTGTGCTTGAGCCAGCGGAGCGCCTTCAGGACTGCATCCTCTGTGGACTTGTCGCCGTACTTGGGGCTGCCGTCGAGATAGCCGGGCTTGCCAGGGCGTCTGGAATCGCCGAACATGTTCTTCAGGCTCACGGGCGAATTCACCTGCTGCACGGATTCCAGCGTGCTCAACTTCTGAGTGTCGGGCTGGTTCGAGGTCGTGGACTGGACAATCTCGGTAGGCGTCTTGATCGCGGGGACGTCGGTTACCACCTGGGTGTCGATGGGCGGCGGCACATCCGGGTCCTCCGGAACCTGCGGCAGATCGACAGGGATGGGATCATCCTCAGTCTCGTCCGCATGCGCAATGATCACCGTGGTGTCTTCGCGCTTGTTCCCTCCTACGGCCGACACGACCGCCAGCACTATGACCGCGAGCGTCGGCAGCAGCAATGCGGTGAGAGGCGCCGAAAGGCGCTCCAGTTCTATTACGGCCTCCTTGTAATCGCGGCTTGCCCTCGGGCGGGACAAGCCCTTCGCCATCATGACGATTCTCCTGAACAGGCCTGCTTCGCTGTACTTCCCGGCGTCGACAACGACGCTGTTTGTATCGTTAAGTGCCATGTCACACCTCCTTTTGCCACGTACCCAAAAGACGAAACTTCAATGCGGCACGCATGCCGAAAGCCAATGCCGCTCGTCCGCGCCAAAATGCGCCGCCTTTTCAATGCATTGCCATTATAGCACAATTCAACACGCTTGTGTGAAAAAATTCGGGGTCACTCGAGACGTCCGGAATCGAGGCGAAGCACGCGCGAACACGCGGCCGCGGCTTCGGCGGAATGCGTGACCATCACAAGCGCGAGGTTGGTGCCGCTGGAGAGTTCCACCAGGAGGCGCATGATGTCGGCGCCGGTCAGCGAGTCGAGGTTGCCCGTGGGTTCGTCGGCAAGTATGAGCTCCGGGTTGCACACAAGTGCGCGAGCAAGCGCCACGCGCTGCTGCTCGCCGCCCGAAAGTTCCGCGGGAAGGTGGTGCGCGCGGTTGGCAAGCCCGACCTTATCAAGCAGCTCCTTTGCGCGCTTCCGGGCGGCGGAAAGGCTTACGGGTGCGCGGAAAGAGCGCGCAGGCAGGGTGACGTTTTCCAGGACGTCGAGCTCTGGCATGAGGTTGTAGCTCTGGAAGACAAACCCGATCTTGGCTGCGCGCACTGCGCCCGTTATCCTGCGGCCGTCGAGAGTCACCGAGCCGCCGTCGGGCTTGTCCAGCCCGCCAAGCATGTTGAGGAGTGTCGACTTCCCGGCGCCGCTCCTTCCGACTATCGCAACGCGCTCTCCCGATGCGACGTCGAAGGAGATCCCCTTCAGCACCTCGATCGGAGGCTGTCCGGGGATCTTGTACGACTTGACGAGAGATTTCACTGAAAGCAGCATTGCCCACTCCTCTGCGTAACCTGAAAATGGCACACGTTGTCCACAGGTCCGATTATAGCGAAACGACTCCTCTGCCGCAACCAGAAATTCCCGTGTCGAGGCCAGATGTCGCGCATCAGCGCGGCAGGACCTTTATCTCGCAGGGTGCGAGCGTCATCTCGTGCGACTTGCCGCCCTGCTCGTAGCTGAACGTCCTAGCGCGGCGCGTGTCCATGTTGAGGAAATACGCCTTGTTCGCGTAGACCGCGTAGGATATCGCGTCGGTCTCGCTACGGTCGGGGGCGGAAATGCGGATTGTCTGGCGCACCTCCGACGCAAGCTTCCTGACAAGTTCCTCGTACGCCTTGTGCCCTTCGGCGGTCGCGGCTGGGAACGTGCGTGCGGTGAAGAGGAAGTAGCGGCCCTTGCCGAACTTCTTCTCGACGAACTCGCCAGGCGCGCCCTCTGGCGGCAGGAAGCCGAAGAGCGGCATGAGGTCCTTGTCGGTGTATCCCACGAAGTCGCGGTCGGTGCGCACCGTAAGCTCCGGACGCGACATGACAAGCGTCCCGCCGTTCTTCACGTAGCGCTCCAGCACGTCCCTCTCAAGAGGCATCATCGTGTTCCACCCTCCGAACACGAGAAGGTCGTAGCGCCTGAGGTCCGCGAGAGTGGATTCGTCGTCCACCTGCATAACGTCGACCTGTCCGTAAGGCGTGCCCGCGAGCCAGCCGTTGTAGAACGGCGCCACGAGGTCCTTGGGACGAGGGAAGAAGATGTCCTCGAGAAACGCCTGGGTCTTCTCGGGCGCGCCGTACTTCCAGAGCGCCGCGTTCGTCGCGGCGTTGTCGTGCTGGCTCCATACGGTGAATCCGCCGTTCTGCCCGAGGTACGCGTCGAGGTTTCCAAGCGCCATCGCGATCTTCGTTTCTGGCGTGCCCTTGTCGCGGGGATTGGCCTTCACCCAGTCGTAGAACTTCTTCGTCACGTCGCGGTAGTGCTGCGCCACGTATCCGTCGTAGCCCTCCTTCGCGCGCTCCTCCTTCGGCTGACCGGGCGTGTCCGACGTGTACTCCCACGCCTGCTTGCCCTGCGCGCCCGACTCGAGGACTATCATTGAAGTCCCGAACAGGTATTCCTGGAGGAACCCCACGAGGCAGGAGTCGTACTTCTGCTCCGTGCGGTACGGAAGGCCGCACGTCTGCCACTCGTGCGCGTTCCACGCGCACCAGTACTCCGGACCCCACTTGCGCGCCGCACCGCGGGCCTCGGCCGAAGTGTGCGCCACGTTCTGCGCGCCGATGGCCCACTGCTCGTTGCAGATGAAGTCGATGCCGCCGCCAAGCTCGTAGCACGAAAGCGCCGCGCCGCACGTGGAGAACATCCACGGGAAGTTCGCCATCCAGCTGAACCCGGACCTTCCGATGTAGCGGTTCACGAAGCGCTCCTTCGCCGCCACGAGGTCGAGGTTCATCGGGATGCCGCATTCATTGCGCCCCTGGTACATGAAGCTCGCGTATTCGCCCACGTTGTTGCCGAGGTAGCGCCCCTCGTACGCGTCCACCAGCTTCGCCTGCTGTTCGGCGCTGTCGCCGGCGTAGATGCTCATCGACCACATCTTGCGCTCCTTTATGGCCTTCGACCATTCCTCGCGGATGTCCTCTGGCACCTTCTCCGGATGCGTCTTCGCGGCGGTGTGCCAGCCTACGTACAGGTTGCACAGGTCGTCCTTGAGGATGTCGCGGGTCAGGTTGTGCGCGTCGCCGTAGCCGGTGTGCCCAACCATGACAAGCTCGTTCGGCGCAGGCTGGAGAAGCGGTTTCGCAGGCCTCGACACCACGACTTTCTCCACGTACTTCTCGCCCTTCTTGTTCACAAGGCCCACAACCACATTCCACGGCCCCTTTCCCGACGGGAACCTGCGCCGGAACACGGTGTCGGTAGGCTTCGCCACGGCCGTCTTCACGGACGACTCCACGTCGGGATTCGGATACTCCACCTGCATCTCCGCAAGCTCGTCCTTGTATGCGTCCGCAAATATCCAGTAGCAGCGCCCCGTGCGGTCGTACTTGACTTCCAGCGCGTACCTGGAAGGCAGCCCTTTCGGAACGGCGACGCCGCGTACGACCTTGAGCTTCGCGTCCGCCGGGACCGCAACCGCCTTTTCGTCGAACTCCACGCCCTTGGCAACGCGGATCTCCACGTTCGCGCCTGGCGCGAGGCGCACAAGTCCAGGTTCGAGCCTGGCGTCCCAGAACAGCGTTACCGTGCCGCCTTCAAGCACGACGTCAAGCGAGCACTTCTTCGTGCCGTTCGTCGAAACTGGCCCGCCCAAAAGGAGCTCGCCCCCTTCGCGCAGCACGACCTTGAGCGCATGGCCCCAGTCGCACTTCGCGACGCGTATTCCGCGAATCAGCTCGGCACGCCCTCCGATGTCCCAGAGGTTGTCCTTCATCCCGCCCTCAAGCGAGAGGTTCGTTAGATCGGCGCTCCACTTCGCGCCTTTCGGCACTACCACGCGCGTGTGGTCCATGCGCCAGCCGATGCCATCCATGTCGAGCTTGCCGCCAGCCGCTACGTTGAAGACACGTGTCCCCGCATCGCCAAGGCCCGTTCCAAGCGAACATCCGCGCGCAAACTTGAGCGTCGCGCCCGGGCCGATGTCGATCTTGCCGCCATGTACGTTTACTGACTTCGTGAATACGAGCGTTCCGTTCGTGATGGACAGCGCCTGGCCGTTCCACTTGCCCTGGTACCACGACTGCACCTCTCTCGTCTTTCCGCCCAGTTCGAGGGCGATCGGCTCCTCGTCGGTGAACTTGTCGCCCCTGTCGCTGATGCTAGCAACGGCCGCAAGCGACAGCGCGAGGCTGAAAGCAAAAAGTACAATCTTATTCATTTATGCCTGCCTTTCCGTTTATATGTTTCAATTCCTTCAGCTCCTTCGGCGCGAGATCGATGCATCCCTTGCCGTCGATGCCGACCGACCGCGGACTCACGCAGTCCGTGTTGAGCAGGTACACGGTGCCGTCAGGATATACGGCCCAGTTCACGTAGCTTCTCTCCGGCCCCGTTACCTGCATGCGCCCCGGAAGCGAATCGACAAGCCCGACAAGGAGCGTTTTCCAGAAGTCGAGCCGGAAACGCCTGAACGACGGGAACTCCTCCCGCTCTCGCCGCGCCGCCGGATAGTCCCACGCAAGGCAAAGCCAGAACGCGCCCTTCCCGCACGCGGCGCGCACGAGATACGGCTTCTTGCCCATCGACGCAACAACTGCGGCATTCTCCTTGAGCTCGACGTCCGCCACGCGGAGCTTCGTGGAAAGATGCGCAGGATATGCGGCCTTGAGGAACCTCGGCGCGGAGTCGGCGACCATCAGGATGTCCTCGACGATGGATGGCTTCCCGACCGTCACGCCGGGAACCGCCTGCACCATGTCTTCCGCAGAGTAGTCAGAGAACTCGCGGTCGACGCGCGACGACATCTGCGGGACGCACAGCACTACTTCTCCGCCGCGCTCCGCGTATCCGCGCAGCGTCTCGGCGATCTTGGGCGTCATCGTGTTCCACCCGCCGAACGCGACGAGCCTGTAGCGCGAAAGCTGTTCCACCGTGAGCGCGTCGTCCACGTTGACCACGTCAAGCTGGCCGTGCGGCGTTCCGCCGAGCCAGCCGTTCGCAAACGGCTTCATGGCGTCCGCCGGACGCGGGAAGAACTCCTCCATCACGGCCTCCCACGTGAACTCCGGCGCACCGCACTTCCAGTTCGCGTTGGTCGCCGCGATGTGGTGCTGGCCGAACGCAGCGAAGATGTCGTGCGTCATGCCAACGTAG
>Ga0310786_10008032_pt1 | contig 13628 bp, 6 predicted proteins | sample AusTroGonzalo_MG_FD_203881 | JGI IMG/M metagenome (GOLD analysis project Ga0310786, IMG submission 203881) | Bovine rumen microbial communities from tropical cattle in Woodstock, Queensland, Australia - Gonzalo_03 (v2) (version 2) | ecosystem: Host-associated > Mammals > Digestive system >... | reverse complement strand
CTCGGTGCCATTGGAGACCACGGCGTTTGACTCGTCGTAGAGCTTCCAGCCTGTGCAGGAATATTGCGTCCTGCCGACGGCGTCCATCACGGGCGTCTCGCCGCAGGAGACGGTGAAGGAGTCGCCAGCCGCGATTCCGTTCGTGATGCCGTATGACGGCGACGGCGAGCCAACGCCGTCCACCGAGGCCGTCACTTTGAGGCGACCAACGGGACTGGTAGAAGAGCGGACGAAGTTGGGATCGTCCACCCACTGGAGCGTTCCATTACCAGCGGCGGTGTAGTTGTTGGTGGTGGATCCGAGGATTTCCTTCACGCTGTTCCCCGAGCCCTCGTCAAGAGGGAAGTACGCGTATGGGGCTGTTGACACCTTCTCCGGCCCGACGAATGGCAGCCGCGCGGCATCGGTTGCGGAGAGGGCGACGTTCCAAAGCGCGACATCGGCGATATAGCCGCAGAAAGTGCCACCTAATGGCCTTGCATTGTAGGCGATCTCGAAGTTCCTCACCGTAGAGTTGATATCCCACGAACTGGGGAAGTCTTTTTCGCTGAAGAGTTCACCGTCCACGTAAAACCTCACCTTTTCGGTCGCCTTGTCGCGGACAAGCAGGTAGTGGTGCCACTCGTCTGCCGTGAAGAGAGTGGTGTCCTTGTACGAGTCGGTCGCGCCACTGCTTGCGGTGCGCGCCCAGTAGCCGAGATAGTCGTCGGACTTATTGCTGTTATTCGCGTCAGAAGTGGTCCAGCCGCCAGCCAGAAAACCGAAACCCTTTTCACTGCCGTTGTACCCTTGTCCGGCTATGGTCGCGGTATAGGAGGCATTTCCTACGGGCTTGACCGTGATTATGTTCGGCGAGACGCGAACCCACGCGGACATCGACATGCTGTTCGCGAAGGAATATTTCTTCGCGGTGTTGATGTATGGGCCAACGGAGTAGGAGTTGCCGCTGCGCGTTCCGCCGGAGAAGTAGCAGACGGTCTCGGCCAGCGCTGGCGCGGCCATGAGCGCGACGCACAGCGCCAAAGGCACGATGCGCAAGGCGCGGCTTATGCGCCGCGAGAAGCCGCTAACGATTTCAGTTTGCCCCGCGAGCGCGGCAATGCGCAGTAGTTCAACAGCACTTCTTTTCATAGACATTCCTTTCCCATGTTTTTCATCATGCCCTTCTTGCCGCCGGACGTTCTCGTTTCTGCGCGGCAGAGCATCCTGCAAACCCCGCCGTGCGCCAAGCGAGGCGACACTACCCCGTTTTGACGCCGCTATTATACCACACCCCGCGCGGAAAAAGATTTCTTTTCGCGAAATAAAAACATTCTCAATCGGGAAAGATGAAAAACGCTTAGAGTTCAAAGCGGAGTTCGCCGCCGGCGGCGAGTTCCGCATGGGCGATGCGGCGGTTCAGGAGTTCGCGTCCGTTGAAGGTGACGCGGGAAACGCGCCACGCATCGGGCGAAGCGCGGCGAACCGCGATTCTGAGCGTGCCGCCGCCAAGCCGCAGAGTCGCCCCGTCGACAAGCGGAGTGCCGATCTCGTATTCACCGGATGCCGGGTCGAGCGGATAGAACCCGAGCGCGGAGAGGATGTACCACGCGCTCATCGCCCCGCAGTCCTCGTTGCCGTCGAATCCGCGGCGGCTGTCGGAGTAGCAGTGCTCGAGAATGTCGCGGACGCGGCGGCAGGTCTTGTCGTAGCGTCCGATGCGGTTGTAGAGGTATGCGACGTGGTGGCATGTCTCGTTGCCATGCACAGACGAGTTGCCGACGGTGTCGGTCCTGTAGAAGTCGGTTTCGAAGAACTTGTCGAGCTCTCGCTCGAATTCGTCCGGCCCGCCCATCAGTGCGACCAGTCCATCGACGTCGTGCGGCACGCACCAGCGCGCGCTCCTTTCGTTCGTCTCGGTGTAGGCGCGGCACCTTCGGCCGTTCGGACCCGCCCACTTCCCGTCCGTCCCCTTCGGCAGGAAGCACTTCTCTGCCGCGCACCAGAGGTTCGTGTAGTTCTTCGCGCGCGCGGCGAAGCGCTTCGCCTCGTCCTTCCGACCCAGCGCCGCGGCGAACTTCGCGATCGACGCGTCGGCAAGCGAATAATCAAGCGTGCGCGAGACCGACTCGAAAGTGCGGTCATGCGCCACGTAGCCGTGGGAAAGGAACCAAGTGAGCCCTCCGCGCGTCTCGGGGCAGCCCTTCGCGTCATTGCCGGTGTCCGGCCAGGCGCGCCTTTCGTCGTCCGGCTGCGGCACGTCCGCGTTCTTGAGGCACGCCGCGAACGCATCGTTCGCGTCGAAGCCGCCGATGCCCTTCACATACGCCTCGGAGAGCACGATCGCCGCCGGATCTCCGATCATGACGCCCGTGTAGCCGGGATTCGGCCAGATCGGGAGCCAACCTCCCCACCTGTACATGTCGACGAGCGACTGGCACATCGCGCCAGCGCGTTCGGGGGCGATGAGCGTCAGCAGCGGATGCTCGCTGCGGTAGGTGTCCCATAGCGAGAAGCAGCTGTAGCCCGGCCCTTCGTGGATTTTGTCGTCGACCGCGCTGTAGTAGCGCCCTTCCTCGGAAAGGTCGCGCGGATACAGGAGCGCATGGTATAGCCCGGTGTAGAATATCCTCTTCACCCGGTCGCCGGCGTCTATCGTCACCCGGTCGAAGAACGCGCCCCACGCCGCCTTCGACTCCTCGACTATCTTCGCGAACGATTCCGCGCCGCACTGCGGCATGTAGCGTCGCGCGTTTTCCGCGCTTATCAGGGATACTCCGACTGCGAGCATGTCGTCCTCACGGCGCTTCGACCAGCGGCAGGCGAAGTTCGGGATCGGCAGCGTCGAGACGCGCGCTGTCCGCTCGGATGTTACGCCCTCGTCCGCGAGATTCGCGCCAAGCGCCGGATCGTCGGACCGGATAAGCGCACCATGCGAAGTCGCCGCGAGTTCGTATGTCCTGCCGCCGGCCTTGACAGTCGTCTGCCACGGATGCGCCTCGACAGACTCAAGCGGCAGCGGGCGGTCGAGCCAGATGCGCACGGGGCCGAACTCGCCCATCCAGATGGCCGGCTGGCGAGTCAGGATGAAGCCGAGAAGCTCGCGGTCGAGCGCGTTGAAGCTCGTGCGGCCGACGGCGTTGGTGCGCGTCACCGGCACGAGGTGCATCGAGCCGAACGGCACGCCGGTCATCGGCATCATGCCGCCGTATTCGCTGCCTTTGCCCTCGGTGCCAACCATCGGGTCGACGAACGCAAGCGCCGTCTCCATCTGGACCGAAGGTTCGATCCTGAGCGTCCACTCGACGGGGGCGTTCGGCGAGAAGCGATACTTGTCCATTGGCTTCGGACCGCAGCTTGCGCCGCCAAGGCCCGTCTGGCGTACGTCAAGGTTCAGGACGACTTCCTTGCGCGGCTCAAGCGGCGTTCTGTGGCGGCGCTGGCCGCTCAGGTGGCGGGAGAAGAGCAAGTCCTGCCAGGTGTAGTGGAGGGCCTGTACGAAAAGCGGACAGGATGCGGAGAACTTCACGCCGCGCCCTTTCCCATCCAGGAACTGTACCCAGCGGACATCGCACTTTATGCCGCAGTCCTGGGGACGGACATACGGCACGTACTGCTCCGAGACCGTTGAACGCCACATGCCGAAGAAACTCGCCGTCTTGCGGTCGATGTAGTTCTCCTGCGGACCGCGCCCATACCAGGCCATGTTCTCGAGGGAACGGTCCAGAAGACACGTGAGCCCAAGGCGCGGCAGCGCCTCGGGCATTCTTCCGAAGGGCGTCACCTTGTTCTTTAGGACAACTGCCCCGTGTCCGCCGAACGTCCATTCGCATTCATGCAGGAACCCCGCGCCCTTCGCGCCGTCTACAGACACGCTCGTCCTTACGGAATTGCCGTGCACGGCGATCTTCCCCGGATGGTACGATATCTGCGTAAGGCCAGATCCTTCGAAGCTCTTTGCGCGGTCGTCCGAAAAAGCGCCGCCGAGATACATCCACCGGTCGTTGTCGGTGAACGCGCGGGCACACGTCAGACGCGGCCCGGCGTCAAGGGGCGAGCCCCCGTCGAGAATCTCGACGCCGTCCATCGAAAGCCGCGAAAGCGTCCCCGTCCTGCGGCTGAACACCGCGAGCGTACTGCCGCACCTGACCGTCACCTCGTCCGCGTCTTCATTGGCTTCCAACTTCACGTCCGCGCCGTCGGTCTTTGGCTCCCCTGTAGCCCCCGCATTGAGCAGCAGCTGGTCACGCGCCACCACGTGGCCCTTCTCGCCCCAGGGAAGGTCTTCTTTCGTGAGAAACTCGAAGTTGACGAAAACCTCCTTCTCCTTGCCGATCTTCGCGAGCGCGGCGTCAAGCGCGGGAATGGAGAAAGAGCGCTTCGCGAGCGGCGCGACGCCCGGAACCTCCAACGCGCCGCGAGCGAACTCCTCACCGTCCGCGAGGAGCGCCCAGCGTCCGTCGAATTCGTCGGCGTTCTTGAATGAGAACCTGTTCCACAGCACAAACTCCGATCCTCCTTCGCTATTCACCCTTGCCTCTTCCACAACAAGGTTCTGGTAGACGTGTCCGACCTCCACGAGCTTCGGGCTCACGTTGCGCATGGGATCGACAATCCCGTTGCAGCAGAAAGGTCCGTCGTTGGGCATGTCGTCGAATTCTCCTCCATACGCAAGGTAGCGCTCACGCTGTCCTGTCTTGGCGTCTATGCGCCCTGTATGCTTCCACACGGCCTGGTCCGCCCAGTCCCAGATGCAGCCGCCCATCAGGGAGGGATACTCGTATATCACATCCCAGTATTCCTTTAGATTGCCGATGGCATTGCCCATCGCATGGGCGTACTCGCACAAGATAGACGGCTTGCCTGCGCTGTGGTCCGCCGGCGAGTTTGACTTCAGGCGCACGTCCTCCTTCGCGAACTCATCCTCCGTCAGCAGTCCCCGCCCAAGCCGTCCGCGCAGCTCCACCCACTCGACCGACGGATACATCCGGCTGTCAACATCAGCATCGACGTTGCCGCGCTCCCAGTGTATCGGACGCGTCGGGTCTATCCGCCTTACCGCCTCTATCGCATGGCGGAAGCAGTCGCCGTGCCCCGTCTCGTTGCCCATGGACCACAGCACGACGCATGGATTGTTGCGGTAGAAAACGGCCTGTCGTTCGTTGCGCTCCACGATCGCACCGTCCCACTCCCTGAAGCGCCCGAGTCCGTTGCCGCCATAGCCCGGTTCGTGGCCTTCTACGTTCGCCTCGGCGACGACGTATATGCCGTAGCGGTCGCAGATGTCGTACCAGAGGCGGTGGTTAGGATAATGGCTTGTGCGGACGGTGTCGATGTTGAACTGCTTGAAAAGCCTGGCATCCTTCTCCATGTCAGCGAGCGTGACCGTGCGTCCGTTTTCCGGATGAGTCTCGTGGCGGTTGACGCCCTTGAGCTTGACCGGCATGCCGTTCACCATAAACGTGTTGCCGACGACCTTCTGCTCCTTGAAGCCGACCTTCTTCGCGCGGATGTCGCCGCCCTTCTTCAAGACGAGCGTGTAGAGATACGGGTCTTCGGCCGACCAAAGCCGCGGCAGGGAAGACGGTTGAAAGTTGAAAGTCGGAAGTTTGAAGTCCATGGAAGCGATGGATTTTCCGCTCGCGTCATACAGTGTTGCGGCCCACTCCCCGTCTATGCCCTCTATCGAGATGGATGCCTCTTTGCACTTTCCACTTTCAACTTTCAGCTTTTCACTTACGCTGAAGTCCCAGATTCCGTCCTTCGGCAAAGACCAGAGCGTGACGCCGCGGAAGATGCCGGAAAAGCGGAACATGTCCTGGTCTTCAAGATAGGAGCCGTCGCACCATTTGAACACCTGGACAGCAAGGTAGTTGGTAGTTGGTAGTTGGCAGCTGGTAGTTGAGGGAAGGCATTCCGTGATATCGAACTCGCTCGGGAGCTTCGAGTCCTCGGCGTAGCCGACCCTCTTGCCGTTGACCCAAACGTAGAACGCGGAGCCGACTCCCTCGAAGCGGAGGATCACCCTGCGCCCCTTCCATGATTCAGGCACGACGAAAGTGCGGCGATAGCTGGAGACGGGATTGTAGTCTCCCGTCGAGGAGTCGCGGTCCAATATCCTGGCGAAGTCCTTGTCCGCCGGATTCGAGGCGTCCTTGTGCGGATAGCGCGTGTTCGTGTATATGGGCGATCCGTAGCCGCGCATCTCAACGCAGCTCGGAACGTCGATGGTGGCCCAGTCGGAGTCGTCGAATCCGTCTTCCCAGAAACCGGTCGGCCTACGCGCAGGGTCGCCGACCCACTTGAACTTCCACTCGCCGTCGAGCGAAAGCACGTATGGCGTGTCCGGCTCGATCGCATCCGTGAACGCGGCGCCTTCGTCTGCAAGCGGCATCGCATACGTGCGGGCCGGAAGCCGGTTTATGGAGTTCACCGCCGGATTCTCCCAGTCATCCCTTGCGGCAACGGCACATGACGCGTCGTTCGCAGAAAGCGCCATCGCCGACAGCGATGCAGAGATCAGGACGACCGTCGTTGAAAGCGGCCGCATCGTCAGTTCCTCTGCTCTATCAAGTCAGCCATCTCGTCGCGCCAACGGTAGATGACTTCCGTGTCGATGGTGAAGGTCTTTCCGTCCCGCGCCAGCTCGTCAGGCACGGCAAGCGCCGCCTTCGCGCGCCGAATCCACTCCTCACTTTGAACTTTCATCTTTGAACTTTCAACTTGCTTCAGCTTTTGCTCCAATAGCTTGGCGTACCACAGGTCATCTATCCCGTCGCGGAAGTTTTCAAGGCGAAGCGTCGCAAGGGGCATGAGGTCCGGGCCGCCGCAGTAGGTCCACTGCCCGTCGCCGTGCCACTCCGCGAAGGTACGGGGGTCCCAGTCTATCCAAGGCCCGTTCGTGACGGCGTTCTTCCCCAGCCAGTTCGCCGTTTCATAGTAGAGGAATCCGTCCGGCTTCATCTTCTGGGTAAGCGCGCCCATCAAAATGCGAAGCTGGCAGGGAGGATCCTCAAGGAGGCCGTTTATCCACGGCGCGTTGGGCCAGTTGCAGATGTACCACCAGACCTTGCGTCCCTCCTCCCGCGCCTTCTTCGCGACTTCGGGATAGTAGCGAATGACGAGGGGGATGTGGATGTCGAGACCGGCAAGCGGCGAGCCGTCGGTGCCTCGCTTCCAGTCCCACACGGTCGAGGCGAGAGGGACGCCCGGAAGCTCCTTGTGCATCAGGTCTATCGCCCATGACATTTTCTTGAAGACTGGTTCCTTCTGCTCGCCGCATCCGCCGAAATACGCATGGTCGAGCAGTCCAAGCTCCTTTGCCCTGTCGTAGCGCTCCCGGTACTTCGAGAGGAACTTCTTCCTGAAGAACTCCTCGCCCTTCTCGTCGTTGTTGTCCATGTACCACCAGTAGCAGAGATTGAATAGTCCGAGCCGCCCCTGTTCCTTGAGGCGGAGGAGCATGTCCCACTGCGGCTCAAGCGTGTGGTTCACATACAGGGAGTCCCATGTGAGGTAGTAGTCGGCAAGCCAGTCGCAGTAGGCCTCCCTGCGCGTCTTCCATGCAAGGCGATAGTCGTCTGGCGGAAGCGTCTCGCCCCTCTTCATGTCGGACTTGCAGGGCTTGAACGAGACGGACAGCGGTAGGGGTGAGGTCCTCCCTACGGAGAAGTCGTTCACATGGACATGGAACGAGGACTTCGCGGCCTCCTTGCCACCGACCATGACCCTGAGAACCCCCACGTAGTCTCCCGCCGGCTGGTTCGTGGGGCATGTCACCCTCACCCAGAAGGACTGTACGTCCTCGCCGCAGACGTCAACCGTCTTCTGGAAGTCGAGGATGGCGTCCGGCCACCAGCCGAGCGACGGACTCTTCATCGCCGGACGCACCTTGTAGGGCGGCTTCTTCGTCGTCCGGACGAAGCCCACGACGGACGCCGTGACGTTCGACGAGCTGAACGCCGACCCGCGGCCCATGTCTACTTCGACGCCAACGTCCTTCAGGTCGCCTTTGGCGGACGCGACGATAATCTGGACGCTTTCGCGCTCGCCGCGCGCGAGGCGGACGCGCACCGCATCCGCTTCGCGCCACTTGAACGCCGCACGAGGGCGCACCGCCTCCATGGACGACGCCTGTCCGACCGCCACCTTCCCGTTCCCGCACTCGTCGAGGAACCGCAGATAGGCGTCGTGATGCTCCGCCGCGTCGCGCTCGTCCGTCCCAGGCTCCGCCGCCGCACCGTACGCTAACAGCGAAAGCGCAACTGCAAGACCCCGCAAGACTGCATTATCTCTTTTCATCATGCATAGCTCCTTTTGGTGTATCAATGAACGTTTTCTATGAGGTCGGCCATTTCGTTGCGCCAGCCGTAGATGACTTCGGGATTTACGCTGAAGACGCAGCCGTCCCGCGCAACCTTGCTCGGCACGGCAAGCGCCGCCTTCGCGCGCTGCACCCACTCTTCACTTTCAGCTTTCAACTCCCCACTTTGAACTTTCAACTTTGAACTTTCAACTTGCTTCAGCTTCTCCTCAAGGATGCGGCAATACCAAAGGTCCTCGATCCCGTCGCGGAAGTTTTCGAGGCGGAGGGTTGCGAGCGGCATGAGGTCGGGGCCGCCGCAGTAGGTCCACTGCCCGTCGCCGTGCCATTCCCCGTAGGTGCAGGTATTCCAGTCTATCCACGGCCCGCTTGTTACCGGATCCTTGCCGGTCCACTGGGAAATCGACCAGTAGAGGAATCCGTCGGGCTTCATCTTCTGGGTGATCGCGCCCATGAGGAGGCGCAGCTGGCAGGGTGGATCCTCGAGCATGCCGTTGGCCCAAGGCGCGTTCGGCCAGTTGCAGATGTACCACCAGACCTTTCGCCCCTCCGCACGCGCCTTCTTCACGGTCTCGGGATGGTAGCGGATGATGAGGGCGACGGAGGCGGTTAAGTTGCTGAGCGGCGAGCCATCCGTGCCCCGCTTGAAGTCCTGCGCCGAGGAGATGACCGGCACGTCCGGGAACTCCTCCTTCAGGATGTCGACGGCCTTCGCGATTCCCTGGTGGTGTTCTGCCTTCTGCTCGCTGCAGCCGCCGAATACGGCGTGGTCGAGAATCCCCAGCTCCTTCGCCTTCTCGTAGCTTTCGCGGTATCGCGGTATCAGCTTCTTCCTATGGTACTCCTCCGTAAAGGCCTTGTCCACGCGCCACCAGAAGTCGAGGTTGAAGTAGCCGAGCCGTCCCTGCTCCTTGAGCCGGGAGAGCATGTCCCAGTGTATCTCGCGCGCACCATGCGAGTAGAAGTTCGCCCATGTGACGTAGTAGTCGGCGAGCCAGTCGCCGTAGGCCTCCTTGCGCGTCCTCCACGCAAAGTGGTAGTCGTCCTTCGGAAGCTTGTTTGCTTGCACTCCGGGCCTAACCGGCTCGAAGGATACGAGCAGCGGCAGAGGCGAGTCCTGCCCTACGGCGAAGTCATTGACACGAACATGGAGAGCGCCCGTCGCCGCCACCCGTCCGCCGACCGTAATCCTGATTCCGCCCTTGTAGTCGCCGGCGGGCTGGTTCGTTGGACATGTCACGCGCACCCAGAAGGACTGGACGTCCTCGCCTTTGATGTCCGTTGTCTTCTGGAAGTCAAGGATCGGGTCTGGCCACCAGCCCAACGACGGCTTCTTCATCGCGGGGCGCACCACGTAGGGGGCGGGTCTGCGCGTCTCGACATAGCCGACGACACTCGCCGCGATGTTCGTCGCAGAAAAACCGCTACCACTTTGAACTTTCAACTTTGAACTTTCATCTGGCTTCAGGTCACCATCTACGGCGACCTGGACGTTTTTCAGGTCTCCATCCGCAGACGCAACGAGGACCTGGAAGCTCTCGCGCTCGCCGCGCGCGAGGCGCACATGGACGTCGTTGAGCGGCTTCCATCTGAAGGCAGCACGCGGGCGGACCGCCTCCATCGAAGTCACATAGCCCACGACGACGTCGCCTTGGCGGCACTCCTCGCGAAAACGCAGGTAGTCCGCGTGGTGCGCCGCCGTGTCGGGCGATTGGACGCGCGGCGCTTCGTTGGTGGTGGGCGCAGCATTGGCGGCAAAGGCAAAAAACATCACGCCGACATACATGAATCCGGTCTTGCAAGCAGACATGGCAGAATATCCTTTCCTATTGACTGTGGACTTTTCTGATTGACGCGGACATTCTACCATTTTCGCCTTGTGAAAAGATTTCCTTTCGCGAAATAAAAACATTCTCAATCGGGAATTCTGATTTTGACTTTGTGAACTCTTGTCTCGCCCGGGGCGAGGGGTTTTGGCTCGCGTATAAGCGCCTCAAGACACCAGAATCGCCGCCAGTCGTCGGTTCCAAGCGTCTTCATGTCGGGCGTCGCCTCTTCGCCAGGATTCCATACCCACCACGAATCGGCATAAGGTGCATCGACCGAGTAGGCGCGACCACGCGACAAGTCGCAAAGGACATGCGCCTTGCCGTCTGCAGGGAACTTCACCGTGTCGCCATTTGGCCGCGGCAACGCCCTTCCGTCGACTGCGACGGACAAGGCGTTTGAAACGGCGAAGTAGGGGTGGATGCCAAAAGCCGACTCGTATGGCGCGTCGCCTGTGTTTGTCTCGGAAAGGCGTATCTCCATCGTCGAAGGATCGACCATCGCAATCTTCACCGTCAGCCGGAATCTGTGCGGCCAGAACTTCATGCTATCGGCGGTCGATTCCGCCGCAAGCTCCACGCCGTCATCGCCGAGCCGCCGCACAAGACGCCATTCCATGTAGCGTACGAGGCCGTGGATCGGCAGCTCTTCCCTGCGCCCGAACCACGGCCAGCAAATTGGAACGCCTCCATGGACCTCGCGCCCCCATGGAGTCGATGCCGCCATGAAAAAAGCATCCTCCCCCTTAAGCGCAGCAGGCCGCCAGCTCGTAGTCTGCGCTCCGACGCAGCTGACGGCGAGCGTTCCGTTTGTGGAGTGGCACTCCACGCCGCCATGCGCCGCCAGCGCGACTGACGCAATCACAGCGATCAGCGGCATTTCCTCACCCAAGGAGAAGGTCGAGGTCTTCCTGCGTCGGGGCGCGGCCGTATTCGCTGACCTCGTAGGTCTCCATGTACTTTGGAACGCGCCGACCTGGATAGCGCTCGCGCCAGGCGTCCGCGAAGCGCTCCGCGTCCGCGACCTTGCGGAACGCCCAGTACTTTCGGAGATAGGCATTGCGCTTCGCTATGTCGCTGCGGTCGCCAAGCGCCTTTACCTCGCCGGTCGTGCCCTTGTCCCATGGGAGCCAGTCGTAGAACTGCGACACCTGCGCGTCGAGTCCGTCGCACCACTTGTCCATGTATGCGTCGACGTCGAACATCACGTCCGGCCTCAGCTCGCGCGGATAAGTAAAGAGGTCGCACATATACAGGACGACCGGCCTCAGGCGCATCGGCTTCGCCTCCTCGCACCAGTGCGGAACGCCGAGAAGGTAGCCGGCGTCCATCACGGCCTGGCCCGTCGCGCGGTGGTCGGCGTGGTAGTCGTTCGTGCGGTGGGTGAAGATGAAGTCGGGCTCGTATTCGCGTATCTTCTTCGCCACGAGGCGGCGGACTTCGTCAGTCGGGTAGAGGCCGCAGTCTGGGTAGCCGTAGATGTCGTAGCCGTCGAGCCCGAAGCGGCGGGCCGCCTCCTCTGTCTCGGCGCGGCGAACCTTCGCGATTTCGGCTGGGGACAGCCTGTGGTGGCCCATGCTGCCGTCCGTCACCGAGACGAACTTGACCTTGAAGCCGCGCTCCACGAGCCGGACGGTCGTGGCGCCGCAGATTATGTCCGCGTCGTCTGGATGCGCCCCTATCACCATGACTCGCGGCGGGCCGGGGCGCCGCGCCTCGTATTCGGCCGACTTGGGCGGACACGCGGCGGCGCGGCGTCCTGTCAGCGGCGCCCTGTCCGCAGCAAATGCGCCTTTCGCAGAGCCTGCGGCGGCAGCCAGCACGCCGGCAGTCAGAAATGCCCGTCTGTTGATTTCCATAGCTCACACTTCCTTTCAGATTGTTTCCGTCGCCGTTTCCAATTGCGATGGCAGACATTATACCATACGCCTCCACAAAAAAGATTTCCATTCACGAAACAAAAACATTCTCATTTGGGAAATATCCTCTTGCCCTTCTGTCGAATAATTTGATATGATACAGCCACCATGAGACGAACAGGGGCAAACTCAGCGACCGGGCCGGTGCTTCTTTTCACGCGGCCAGCCTTCCATTCGCACCGCGAGCGCACAAGCGGGGTCTACGCCGCCGCCATCGAGCGCGGCTGGCAGATACAGCAGGTGGACGAGGTGCCGACGCGCGAACACGTCGAGAAGAGCATTCGGCTGTGGAATCCGGTCGGCTGCCTGATAGACCCCTCGGTAATCGCGCAGCATGTCGACGGGAGAACCTTCAAGCTGCTTCCGACGGTTCTCATGGGGCGTGGGGAAGGCCGCCTCAAATGGCGCACGTTCGACTGCTCGTTTCAGGACTGCCACGCGCCGGTGGACATGGCGTATGCCGAGCTCTCCCGGCTGAAGCCAGCCGGCTTCGCCTTCGTGGGCGATCCGGCAAAGCCTTTCTGGAGCGTGGAACGCGGGCAGTTCTTCAAAAAGGCAGTGGGCAAAAGAGCGCCCTTTTCGGAATATGCCGGGCCCGATCCGGACACGGTGCGAGGCAGACGTGCGATGGCAAAGTGGATAAGCGCCCTTCCAAACCCATGCGGATGCTTTCTCGCTGCAGACCACCTGGCGGCGTCGTTCTACGCGGCGGCGGCGGAAGCAGGCAGGACGATCGGCTCGGACCTGCCAACAGTCGGAGTCGACGACGACGAAAGGATATGCAAGTCGATGAAGCCGACGCTTACGAGCGTAAAGCCCGACTTCTTCCGCTCAGGGGTAAACGCCGTGGCGCTTTTGGAAAAGCGGCTCTCAAGCCCCTCGGCTCCGCCGATGACGGCGACCTACGGCGTCCTCGGGACCGTGAGGCGGGAGTCGACGGTCGAAAGCTACAGAGACAGCCGCGTGACGAAGGCAATGGCACTCATAAACGAGCGCGGCTGCGGCGAGCTCACAGTCGGCGACGTCGCCCGCGCGATGGGGTGCAGCTCGCGGCTCGCGGAGATGCGCTTCAGGCAGAGTACAGGAACGACGGTGCTTGACGCCATACGCAAGGTGCGCATCGAAAAGGCGTGTCTGCTGCTGCGCAACCGCGCGGTCCCGATCGATGCAATTCCCTTTCAGTGCGGCTACGCGGCTTCGCCCGCCTACCTGAAAACATACTTCAAGCGCGTCACCGGCCTCACTATGCGCGACTGGCGCCGCCAGAATACATAACACGCCCCTTTATGTGGTTAAGGTTGAATTGTTTTTGAGTATCGGTTGGAGTTGGCGAATCAGAGATGTAGGAAGGTTTAGTCGAAATCGTGTCGTTCTTGTATTCGACACGATGGATGGTGAGTTAGGGTTGGTTGGGTTATGGGCGCGTGGTTGAGGAATGGTTGTTGAGTGAAGGTACATGTTGCGGCGGCAGTGAGGCGGGGGAGCGAAGGTCCGAGCGAGGGGATACGGCGTATTCGCCGAGGGCTCCCCGAGGAGGAGCCTTCGGCCACCGCCGAACGAATCACAAGCCGAGAAATCGGG
>Ga0310786_10008031_pt1 | contig 13629 bp, 7 predicted proteins | sample AusTroGonzalo_MG_FD_203881 | JGI IMG/M metagenome (GOLD analysis project Ga0310786, IMG submission 203881) | Bovine rumen microbial communities from tropical cattle in Woodstock, Queensland, Australia - Gonzalo_03 (v2) (version 2) | ecosystem: Host-associated > Mammals > Digestive system >... | reverse complement strand
GCGGTGAAGTAGGCCACGCGGCTGCCGGGCTTGCCTCGGGTGAGGTCGTACTCGCGGTCACGTGTGATGCTGGTGACATTGAAGCGCTTGATGAAGAAGGCTCCGTCGCGACCATCGCGATATACACAATTATATATGGTACGCGTGTCGCCCTTCTTGAAGATTGCCACGTGGATAATCTGGCACTTGCGCTTCTCGGCCTTGCTGCGTTCGGTCTCGCCGACGAAGACTTTTTCTCCGATACGGATGACCTTGTAGGTGCCGTCCTTATAGAAGATGATGACATCGTCGAGGTCCGAGCAGTTGCAGACGAACTCGTCCTTCTTCAGGCCCGTACCGATGAATCCTTCCTCGCGGTTGATATACAGCTTCTGGTTGGCCTCCACGACTTTCGAAGCCTCGATGCTGTCGAAGTTTCGGATTTCTGTGAGACGCGGATGATCCTTGCCATATTTGTCCTGGATGAAGCGGAACCAGTTGGCGGTCACCTCAATCATGTTCGCCAGGTCGCGGTCGATCTCCGCCACCTCTTCCTTCATGCGGGCAATGGCCTCGTCGGCCTTGTCCTTATTGAACTTGGCAATGCGCTGCATCTTGATTTCCAGCAGCTTGAGGATATCCTCCTTCGTCACTTCGCGTACGAACTGGGGATAGAACGGAGTCAACCGCTCGTCGATATACTCACAGAGTTCGTCCGTACTGTTGGCGTTCTCAAAAGGCTTGCCCTTATAGATGCGTTCCTCGATGAAGATGCGTTCGAGCGAGGCGAAGTGCAACGCCTCCATCAGCTCGCCGCGACGGATGAGCAGTTCCTTGCGCAGCAGTTCCTTGGTGTTATCGACCGAGCGGCGCAGCACATCGGAAATGGAGAGGAAACACGGCTTGTTCTCATCGATGACGCAGCAGTTGGGCGAGATGCTGACCTCGCAGTCCGTGCAGGCATACAGGGCATCGATGGTCTTGTCGGAGCTGGCGCCCGGCATCAGGTGAATCAGGATTTCCACACCTGCCGCCGTCATATCCTCCACCTTGCGCACCTTGATCTTGCCTTTCTCGGCGGCCTTCAGGATACTGTCGATGAACTGGCTGGGCTTCTGCGGCGAACCCGTCGTCTTGCCGAAGGGAATCTCCGTGATGGCGAGGGTCTTCGGGTCGCGCTTCTCGATCTTCGCACGCACCCGTACCACGCCACCACGCTGGCCGTCGTTGTATTTCGACACATCGATGCTACCTCCCGTGGGGAAGTCCGGATAGAGTTGGAAGGGCTCGTCGTGGAGATACGCAACAGCCGCTTCGCACAGTTCGTTCAGGTTATGAGGCAGGATCTTCGAGCTGAGACCCACGGCAATGCCCTCCGCCCCCTGTGCCAGCAGCAGCGGGAACTTCACGGGCAGCGTGATGGGCTCCTTGTTGCGGCCATCGTAGCTGAGCTTCCACTCCGTCGTCTTCGGGTTGAAGACCACATCGAGGGCGAACTTCGACAGGCGTGCCTCGATATATCGTCCGGCAGCAGCATCATCACCCGTGAGGATATTGCCCCAGTTACCCTGACAGTCGATGAGCAGTTCCTTCTGCCCCAGCTGCACCAGGGCATCCTTGATGCTGGCGTCGCCGTGGGGGTGGAACTGCATGGTGTGGCCGACGATGTTTGCCACCTTGTTGTAACGTCCGTCGTCCATCCGCTTCATCGAGTGAAGGATGCGGCGCTGAACGGGCTTGAAGCCGTCGGCCAGATGCGGCACGGCGCGCTCCAGAATTACATACGAGGCATAGTCCAGGAACCAGTCCTGGTACATTCGGTTCAAATGGTGGGTGATGCCGTCGTGCATCGTCATTTTTTCTTCCATTCTATGGACTTTTGGGGCTTTTCGCCCGCAAAGATAGTGAAAAATTGAAAATTGAAAATTGAAAATTGAAAGTTTTTGCTTCTCAGAGCCACTTTTTCCCACTTTTTCCTTACCTTTGCGCCCGAATTTACGAAATTCACGCATGTAATTACATTAAACCATAAACTTTAAACATTAAACTGCGGCAAAGCCGCGCCAAGCAAATGGCACAACAAGAAGACGTTTTCAAGAAGATTGTTTCGCATTGTAAGGAATACGGTTTCGTGTTCCCCTCCAGTGATATCTACGATGGACTCGGCGCTGTCTATGACTACGGTCAGAACGGCGTGGAGCTGAAGAACAACATCAAGCAGTACTGGTGGCAGTCCATGGTGCTGCTGCATCAGAACATTGTCGGCATCGACGCCGCCATCTTCATGCACCCCACCACGTGGAAGGCCAGCGGACACGTAGATGCCTTCAACGATCCCCTCATCGACAACCGCGACAGCAAGAAGCGCTACCGCGCCGATGTCCTCATCGAGGACCAGATGGCAAAGTACGATGAGAAGATCGACAAGGAGATTGCCAAGGCTGCGAAGCGCTTCGGCGACGCCTTCGACGAGGCTCAGTTCCGCGCCACCAACGGACGCGTCATCGAACTCCAGCAGAAGCGCGACGCCCTGCACGAACGCTTCCAGAAGGCGATGAACGCCAACGACCTCGAAGAGCTCAAGCAGATCATCATCGACGAGGAGATCGTATGCCCCATCAGCGGCACCCGCAACTGGACCGATGTCCGTCAGTTCAACCTGATGTTCAAGACCGAGGTAGGTTCCACCGCCGAGGGCACCAGCACCATCTACCTGCGTCCCGAGACCGCTCAGGGTATCTTCGTCAACTACCTCAACGTCCAGAAGACCGGCCGCATGAAGCTGCCCTTCGGTATCGCACAGATTGGTAAGGCATTCCGCAATGAGATCGTCGCCCGCCAGTTCATCTTCCGCATGCGCGAGTTCGAGCAGATGGAGATGCAGTTCTTCGTCAAGCCCGGCACCGAGCTCGAATGGTTCTCCAAGTGGAAGCAGACCCGCATGGCCTGGCACCAGGCACTCGGCTTCGGAGCAGAGAACTACCGTTTCCACGACCACGACAAGCTGGCCCACTATGCCAACGCTGCCACCGATATCGAGTTCCACATGCCCTTCGGTTTCAAGGAAGTCGAGGGAATCCACTCCCGCACCAACTTCGACCTCTCGCAGCACGCTAAGTACAGCGGCAAGAAGATCGAATACTTCGACCCCGAGACCAACGAGAGCTACACCCCGTTCGTCATCGAGACCTCCATCGGTGTGGACCGTATGTTCCTCAGCGTCATGTGCCACAGCTACTGCGAAGAGCAGCTCGAAGGCGGCGACACACGTGTCGTCCTGCGCCTGCCCGCAGCCCTCGCTCCCGTGAAGCTCGCCGTGCTGCCCCTCGTCAAGAAGGACGGACTGCCCGAGATCGCACAGCAGATTGTCAACGACCTCCGCTTCCACTTCAACTGCAAGTACGACGAGAAGGACACCATCGGCAAGCGCTATCGCCGCATGGATGCCATCGGATGCCCTTACTGCGTCACCATCGACCACGACACGCTCAACGACCACTGCGTCACCCTGCGCGACCGCGACACGATGGAGCAGAAGCGTGTACCCATCGCCGACCTCCAGGGCATCATCGAGGACAAAGTCAGCATCACCAGCCTGCTGAAGAAACTGCTGTAACATAGACCCACCCCTCACCCTCCCTGTGAGGGAGGGAGTGGTCACCTTTGCGAAATGGCTTACAAGACTGCATACCCTGATCGGTACGGTTTGCTGAAGGAATTCGCGCGGGAAAATCGTAAGAATCCTACTTTGGCAGAGATAGTGTTGTGGGACAACATTCGAGATGAGAGCTTAGGCGTAAAATTTCTTCGTCAACACATCATTGGTGATTATATTCCTGGCCCGAAGTGAAGGACTAATCATAGAGGTCGATGGTGCCTATCATGCTGAACGACAACAACAGGAGGACGATGCTGTTAGAACCGACTTCCTCCGCTCAATGGGATACAATGTCCTGCGTTTCACTAACGAACAAGTTTTATATGACACCGATAATGTCATACAACAAATAAAAGATTATTTCGAAAAAGGCATAATTCTCAATAATAGCTACAATGTTATTTAAGAATATACATTTCCCAAAGGTAACCACTCCCTCCCTCACAGGGAGGGTGAGGGGTGGGTCTGTTATTTTTCTGCTCATCTTACTCATCTCCTGCTCCTCCGACACCGAAGGCTACGACGCCTACGTGAACTGGGAGGCGCGCAACAAGACCTGGTACGAGCAGATTGCCGACTCCGCCCGTAGCACTATCCAGAGCGCCCGCGCCCAGTACGGCAGCAACTGGGAACAGCATTGTGACTGGCGAATGCTGAAATCCCTTCAACGCAGCCAGACAAAGCAGAGCGGCAACACCGCCGACAGCGTTTGCGTACACATCCTCAAGCGCGGCACAGGCGACGTCAGCCCCACCTTCTCCGACACCATCCGCATCAGTTTCCGCGGATGGCTGATGCCCACCAAGAACGCGGAGGGCGTGACCGAGGAACTCTGCTTCGCCCAGACCTACTACGGCGACTACTCCCCCGCTACGGCAGCGCCCCAGCTGGGTGCCGTCAGCGCCTTCGCCGATGGCTTCGCCACCGCCCTTCAATACATGGTGGTGGGTGACGACTGGATGGTCTACATCCCCCAGGAACTCTTCTATGGCGCCGAGGCCAAGGATGTCATCCCCGCCTACAGCGCCGTCAGGTTCCGCATCCAACTCGCCGCCATCTATCCTCCCGGCACCTACATCCCCGAATGGCGCTAACCCGCCAATATTTCAACATCGGAAAACACGAAAAAAACGAATCCCCAATATTACCTTGCGCAGCCGCAAAACCTGCGCAGCGTTTTGCCCCTATTTTCGTCTTTTCCGTGCTTTTCGATGTTATAGAAAAAAAAGTTTTTTTCAAAACAGACTACAGACTACAGGATTGTTGTCTGTCGATTCATCAATCCTACGGTTCGTGGTGTAGGGTTTCATGTAGTCTGTAGTCTATTTCAATAAAAAATTTTATTTTCCGAGCAGAAGGAAGTATAGTTCCTCGTGCGTGGAACTATAGTTTGTAAGGCGAGAAACTATAGTTACTCGTCGAAGTAAGTATAGTTACCCGTGTCCCACCAGTAGGACTCGCGGAGACGTATATACGTGAAGGCGAATACGTATATACGTAAAGCGGGATACGTATATACGTGTCGGCGGAGGCGGAGGTACGTGCTGGCCGGAGAGGAGATACGTGTGGACGAAAACGGAGATACCTGCAGAAAAGAAGCAGCCCCACCTTCAGGAGGCAGGGCTGCATATCTTACGAATCACGTCACTCGGACCAGTCGTCGTCCCAGTCAACGGAGCCGGAGCGGCCGTTGTAGTTATAGCCTTTGACTTCCATGCCTTGTTCTGCATCGAAATTTGCACCTGACCTTGAGAGGGCCATCATGTTTTCTACCATGACTTTTACAATCGTTGTTGTGGGGTTGATATATGTCTTTTTCATAATTCTATTTTTATTATTTTGTTTGAAATTTCCTTTTACCCCGCAGGCCCCCCTCCCTTGAGAGGGATGCCTTTTAGGGTAGGGTGGGCCTTTACTTCACAGCTACCTTCTTGCCATTGATGATGTACACACCCTTTTGTGCCTTGTTGACGCGCTGGCCTGCGAGGTTATAGATGGTGGCACCCTGCAGTTTATCAGCCTTGACGCTGCTGACTGCAGTTTCAATGTCGCCGAAGTAGAAGGCTTTGACTTCAGGATCAGGAACCGTCAAATAGCAACGGTTGGGAGTAGCTTTGTACGTGCTTACGTTCACGTAGTAGAATGCCTGAACATCATCAATCGTTTGGAGAACGTAGCTTCCTTCTGGTATATCAGAATTAGTATAGACACCAGTGAGGTAACTATTAGCATCAGTGTATGAGACCTGCTTTGCCGTTCCATAGTCGGAAAGTGTTTTGCTGAAATTGCTTCCGTCATCATTCTTTATAATGTAAGGAGTGTTAGCAGCGGGAGTTGGCACTTCGTCCAAAGTCAATTTTCCGTCTGTAATAGCACTAATACTGTAGAACTTAATGTCATCAAAGTCATCATCACTACTGAAGTCGTATGCAAAGGGTAAGATAATCGTTCCATACTTACCAGCCTTGGCAGCAACTGTCACACTAGCTGGAGAAGCTTCTGCGATAGAGAAGTTTGCGCTGTTTTGTGTGTACATATCTTCATTACCGCTACTTGCAATAACAGCACTTGCTTTTGTATTGTAGAGTTGGAACTGGTTTGCTGTTGAGGTGAGTTTTATCTCTATCTCAAGAGCCTTAGAGGCATCGTCCGTAGTACGAATTTGTTTTGTATCAGAGCCATAGGCTAAACTGTTAGTGGTGATATACTGTTCTGTTCCACTTGGAGTTAGGAAGCTCATTTTGTACTTATTTCCCGAAACTTGCGTAAACTTGAATGCTTGGCCACGATTGTGGTTGGCATCACTCGCAATATATTTTAAAGCAAACAGTCCTTGGTCTGCACGACCATTGTGGATAAAGGTAATGACATTGCCATCGAAGTCCTTATCAGCCCAATGAATAGTTAACGTATAACGTTTTTCTGAATCAGGGGCGTTAAGTGTTGCGCTATTGTATACAGTTATTGCATTGTTAAGCGTTGTGGCTGCATCCGAAGCACCTGATGCCGTAGTGGAAGCTTCTTCCCAGACACCATTTGCTGTAGAGATTGCCCCAGACAATGTGCTTTGGGCGGTTAATGGAATCTGGAAAACGCCGACACCAACATTCGTACCAGCATCAACAATGCCTTGAGCGTTACTTATAGCTGTAGCCAATGAATTGTAGCTTGAAGCCGCATCTTTTAGAACGTTCGTGTAATCGACTACATTATATTTCAAGGTCTTGCGTGCTGCTGTCTTCTCTTCATCGGTTCCTGAACCACTATAATTTTTCAGGGCTTCTTTATTTGTATATAGATTATTATATTCTGTACCCTTTACATTTGAATTGTCAGATATTGCGGTCTCGGCAGCTGTGATTATTGGTCCATCCAAATAGATTTCATGATTTAACAGCTTGTCAGAAGTCGTGCCCAAATACACCAATTTAAAGTTTTTCCAAACGGTCCAATGGTCACCAGATTCGCCGTTATCAGCTGTTAAGCAAACATTTACTTCCTTAGCAGTGGTTACTTGGAAATCTAATTCATTTACGCCGTATCCCTTACCAAACCATGTGTCAGCAGCAGATTTATCGTTAACTGTTCCAGATGCCACGGTAGCGATATTCATATTCGCCAAATCGGAAACAGACAGGACAGAAGTGTAATCAGTGCGTGTAAGGCCAATGCACGTCAGTCGATAATAACCTACAGGCAGAACAATGTTTCTGGAAATAGTAACTCCTTTTTGATTATAAAACTCAGCCACATTATTACCTGTTCCTACTGTCCCGGAGGCATTCCAGTCAAGACCAGTTGCCGTAGGCTTAGTATCAAATAGAGAAACGCCTTTATTATCGCCTGGAAGTTTTGATTCAAGATAAGCTCCTATGGCAGCGCCAATTGCTTCAATTCCTGCATTATACTTATCTGAATCAAAAGATGCCGCTTTTACATAATCCGTATGTACGGCATCAAGAGCCTCTCCCAAAGCAGTCTTGGCATCACCGTCTGAAGCACTTACATAATAGTCGTCATAGGCTTTGTTCAACTGGTAAAGAAGAGATACGGCCAAAGAATGATCACTTAAATCTATGATGTACCAGGTCTTATTTGAATTCTTATTTCTATAACATTTTGAATCATCGGTAGTGTTATCAGTTCCTAAATATTCGCTACTCCCTGCACCATAATTTTTTAGTGTATATTTACCTTCACTTAATGAAACAGTCCATTTCCCTTCGTTACCATAGGATCCATCCGCTTTGATAGTCCAGTTATTACCACCTTTATTTACAGTTCCGAGATCACTGAGAAGATAATATTGAGTGCTGGTAGAAACAAACTTAAATGCTGTTACTTTTGTACTTGAAATGTAAAGAGCATTATCACTTGGGTTTGCATAAAAGAACTTACTTCCATCCACATGATAAAGTGCATAATACTTACCAGATGTTAAAGTAGCTGCGTTCTTTGATGAATAATCAATTGAAGGCACTCCATCCATTGTGTAATGAATGCCAGCCAATAAATTACCCCCCCCAATTATGAGTAGGGCGATTGCCATAAGTAATTTTTTTCTCATTTGTTGTTAAATTTAATAAGGTTTGTAAATAGAGTTAGTAATATATGCGTTGATGGGGAGGAAGCCATTACTAACCTGGGGTAACAAGAATAGCGCAGGCTTCAATCCTACGCCACACGGGGCCTACCACAGCCCACAATCCGATAGGAGAAGTCTGCGCCAAGCGCATACTCCATTCGGATTGCTATTGCTCGATAAGCCTTTGCGAGGTGGTAGTTCGTGTGGCGATTGAGCAAAAAAGGGGGGTGCAAACCCGTATTTTTCGGGCAGCACGGGTGCAAAGATAGGAATTCTGTGCGATGTGGCAAAGGATTTTGTGGAAAAGTTTATCTTTTCGTCACTTGCCATACGTTTTTACCTCCTTAACTCAGCGTTTTTTACCCTCTTTCCTGTCCTTTTTTCCTGATTTCGCCCGCCATCCCTTACTTTTTACCTTTTTTTCTTTGTCGATTCACAGAAACGAGGTAATTTTGTGCGGTATAACATCGAAATAAACGAAAAAAACGAATAAATAATGCGACGGCTTCGCATGCGTCTCTGCTGCCGGTTAGTCCTAATGATTTTGAAAGATTTTTGATTAGATTTTCTAAGATTTCTTCGCGAAGCGAATCCCTAATATCACCTGCGCGCAGCCGCAAAACCTGCGCAGCGTTTTGCCCCTATTTTCGTCTTTTCCGTGTTTTTCGATGTTAGAGAAAAAGCCGCGCAATCAGCGGCAAAAAGAGTAGTTGTGATAGTTCAGTAATATAGTAATAGTATATGAATAGTAAGGTTTTGTGCTGCAGTATGGTTGCAGCGGTGATATGGGGATGCTGCGCTACCGCCCAGGCGCAGATTACGGAGCGTCAGCGTCCGGCTGAGTGGGCGAACCTGGTGCCTGGTGCCCGCTTCATGGACCGCTTCCGCCCGATGGAGGGCAGCGAGTTGCGGAGCGATGTGTGGGGAGCCGACTATGTGCGGCCGCGACTGGTGGACAACGGCATCGAGGATAAGTTCTGGAGCTACTGGGGCGGCAACATCGTGAAGGGCGAGGACGGCGCGTGGCACCTCTTCGTGGCGGCGTGGTTAGAGGCTTCGGAGAAGGGCCACATGGAATGGCACGACTCATGGGTGGTTCACGCCACAGCGCCCACGCACCACGGCCCGTTCCGCCCGAAGGAGATTGTGGGGCGCGGACATAATCCGGAGATCTACCGTACGGACGACGGCACCTGGGTGCTCTACGTCATCGACGGACGCTATACATCCCGCAACATCAACGGCCCGTGGGAGAAGGGAAAGTTCGACTTCGACCCACAGGGGAAGCCCATCATCGAGGGGCTGTCGAACCTCTCGTTCGCACGGCGACCCGAAGGGGGCTGGCTGATGGTGTGTCGCGGCGGCGGCATCTGGACCAGCGACGACGGGCTGACGACGTGGCGGCAGATCTCCGACGGGTCGGTATATCCGAAGGTGGACGGCCGCTTCGAGGACCCCGTGCTCTGGCGCGACTCGGTGCAGTATAACCTGATTGTCAACGACTGGCTGGGGCGCATCGCCTATTACCTGCGCTCGGCCGACGGCCTGCATTGGCAGGTGGACGACGGTGAAGCCTATATGCCGGGAATAGCGCGGCACAAGGACGGCACGCGCGAAGAGTGGTTCAAATACGAACGCATGCGCATCCTGCAGGATGAGTACGGACGGGCGATACAGGCGAACTTCGCCGTCATCGACACCATCAAGTGGGACGACAAGCCGCTGGACCGCCACAGCTCGAAGAACATCTGCATACCGCTGGATCCGGGACTGCTGCTGACGGCGAGCACGAAGGGCAAGAAGGTGGAGGTGCGCATCCGCGCCGAACAGGGATTCGAGCCGCTGAGGGACCTGGAAGTGGCCACCATACAATGTGGCGCGCCACGCGAAGTGGACTACGGACGCGGGGCAGCACCCGTCGGCCAGCGCACAGAGGGCCGCGACCTCATCCTGGAATTCCGCATCAAGGACCTGAAACTCACCGCTGATGACTTCGCCATCAAGATGCTGGTGCGACGCAAAGACGGCCACACGACATTCGGATTTGCTGCGCGATAACCGGTTTATTCTATAACATCGAAAAAAACGGAAAAACGAATTTTGGGCAAAAGGCTTCGCTGCTTTTGCTGCCTGCCGGACAGAAATCCAAGAGCGCGCCAGCCAAAATTAAGGTAATTATGGTAATTTGTGTTCGATAAAAACTCACTCGGCGCAGCCGCGACGCATGCGAAGCCGTCGCAATTTCGTCTTTTCCGTGCTTTTCGATGTTATAGAAGAAGTCGCGTAATCCGTGGTGAAGATTTTGATAGATTTTTGATTAGATTTTCTAAGATTTCTTCGCGAAGCGAATCCCTAAAGAACCTTGCGCAGCCGCAAAACCTGCGTAGCGTTTTGCCCATATTTCGTCTTTTTCGTGTTTTTCGATGTTAAGTCAAAATCCATGTAATCCACGCAATATGTGGTGAATTTATAATGTCGTGGTACATTTTTTGGCGTTTCGTGCGCGCGCATTCATATTTTATTTGTACCTTTGCGCCCAAATTCGCACATACATGCATACAAGAGAAGAAAAACTGGAAGCTTTCGGGCGGTTGCTCGATGTGATGGACGACCTGCGGGAGAAGTGCCCGTGGGACCGCAAGCAGACCAACGAGAGCCTGCGCCCGAACACCATCGAGGAGACCTACGAACTGGCAGATGCCATCATCAAGAACGACAAGACGGACATCTGCAAAGAGCTGGGCGACGTGCTGCTGCACATCGTCTTCTACGCCAAGATCGGGTCCGAGACGGGCGACTTCGACATCGCCGACGTCTGCAACAAGCTCTGCGATAAGCTCATCTACAGGCACCCGCATGTCTTCGGCCCCGAGGCCGAACGCATAGAGAAAGGGGAGCTGACGGTGGAACAGGTGCTCCAGAACTGGGAGCAGCTGAAGGTGAAGGAGAAGGGCGGCAACAAGCGTGTGCTCAGCGGTGTGCCCGACGCCCTACCCTCGCTCATCAAGGCCTACCGCATCCAGGACAAGGCGCGCGGCGTAGGTTTCGACTGGGAGACGCGCGAACAGGTGTGGGACAAGGTACGCGAAGAGCTGGACGAGCTGGAAGTGGAACTCAACCGCAACGACAAGGAGAAGAGCACCCAGGAACTGGGCGACTTCATCTTCGCCATCATCAACGCTGCCCGCCTCTACAAACTCAACCCCGACACCGCCCTGGAACTCACCAACCGCAAGTTCATCCGCCGCTTCACCTACCTCGAGGAACACAGCATCCGAGTCGGAAAGCCCCTCACCGAGATGACCCTGGCAGAGATGGATGCCATCTGGAACGAAGCAAAACAACAAGAAGAATAAAATAACCACAGATTACACAGATGACACGGATGCTTAGCAAGCTCATGGCTAAATCTGTGAAATTATGAGAGAATTACACAGATAACTGACTTCATGAAATCTGATTAATCCGTGAAATCTGTGGTTCATAAAGAAAGTATTATGGAATTAGGAAGCAAGTATTCGCCCGCCGAAGTGGAGGGAAAATGGTACCAGTACTGGTTAGACAATAAGCTGTTCAGCTCCAAGCCCGACGGCCGCGAGCCCTACACCATCGTGATTCCGCCACCCAACGTGACGGGTGTGCTGCACATGGGCCACGTCCTCAACGAGACCATTCAGGACATCCTCGTGCGCCACGCTCGCATGGAGGGAAAGAACGCCTGCTGGGTGCCGGGAACCGACCACGCCAGTATTGCTACGGAGGCAAAGGTGGTGAACCGTCTGGCCGAACAAGGCATCAAGAAGGCTGACCTCACCCGCGAGGAGTTCCTGAAGCACGCATGGGCATGGACCGAGGAGCACGGAGGCATCATCCTCAAGCAGCTGAGGAAGCTCGGCTGCTCCTGCGACTGGGATCGCACGGCCTTCACCATGGACGGTCCCCGCAGCGAGAGCGTCATCAAGGTCTTCGTGGACCTCTATCGCAAGGGACTCATCTACCGCGGAGTACGCATGGTGAACTGGGACCCCAAGGCCCTCACCGCCCTCTCCGACGAGGAAGTGGTCTATAAGGAAGAGCACACCAAGCTCTACTACATGAAGTATTATCTATGCCCCTCCTCTGATTCCTCCCCTGTTGGGGCGGAGAATGAAGCCCCCCTCCCTAACAGGGAAGGCGCCGGGGAAGGGGCCGGTAATGTGGTGCATAAGGATTCCCTCGGCTACTATGCCGTTGTCGCCACCACGCGCCCAGAGACCATTATGGGCGACGTCGCCATGTGCATCAACCCCAACGACCCGAAGAACCAGTGGCTGAAGGGCAAGAAGGTCATCGTGCCCGTCGTGGGCCGCGTCATCCCCGTCATCGAGGACGAATACGTGGACATCGAATTTGGTACGGGTTGCCTGAAGGTAACTCCCGCCCACGATGTCAACGACTATATGCTCGGCGAGAAGTACAACCTCGAAGCCATCGACATCTTCAACGACGACGCTACCCTCTCCGACCGCATCGCCACTGCCCAGCAGAAATCGCTGGCAGAGGTGAGTGTTTCGAATGATTTTGTCATCGACCTGCAACGTTATGTCGGCATGGAGCGCTTCGCCTGCCGCAAGCAGATTGCCGAAGACATGGTGGCTGCCGGCCTCATGGAGAAGATTGAGGACTACGACAACAAGATTGGCTGCTCCGAGCGCACAGGCGTACCCATCGAGCCGAAGCTCTCCATGCAATGGTTCCTGAAGATGGAGCACATGGCAGACATCTCCCTCTCGCCCGTGATGAACGACGAGATCCAGTTCTATCCCGCCAAGTACAAGAACACCTACCGCCACTGGCTCGAGAACATCAAGGACTGGTGCATCAGCCGCCAGCTGTGGTGGGGACATCGCATTCCCGCGTGGTATATTGAGCCTACAGGAAGACCCCTCCCTGCCTCCCCGTCAGGGGAGGAGAACCCATGGGGCAAGGTTATTGTGGCAGAGAACGAAGAAGAGGCATACAAGCTGGCCCTTGAGAAATATCCCATTCTCCAGCAGGTAACTACTCCCCTCCCTTCACGGGAGGGGCAGGGGGGTGGGTCCTTCACTCTCCGTCAGGACGAAGACGCCCTCGACACCTGGTTCTCCAGCTGGCTCTGGCCCATCAGCCTCTTCGACGGCATCCGCAATCCGGGCAACGAGGAGATGAAATACTACTACCCCACCGCCGACCTCGTGACGGGTCCGGACATCATCTTCTTCTGGGTCGCCCGCATGATTATGGCTGGCTACGAGTACGAAGGCAAGATGCCGTTCAAGCACGTCTATTTCACAGGTATCGTGCGCGACAAGCTCGGCCGCAAGATGTCTAAGTCCCTGGGCAACAGCCCCGACCCCCTCGACCTTATCGAACGTTTTGGTGCCGACGG
>Ga0310786_10008030_pt1 | contig 13629 bp, 10 predicted proteins | sample AusTroGonzalo_MG_FD_203881 | JGI IMG/M metagenome (GOLD analysis project Ga0310786, IMG submission 203881) | Bovine rumen microbial communities from tropical cattle in Woodstock, Queensland, Australia - Gonzalo_03 (v2) (version 2) | ecosystem: Host-associated > Mammals > Digestive system >... | reverse complement strand
TTTAGTCTTTTCTTGACTTTTCTTCTTTCAAAGAAATCTCAAGGGTCGTTACTTTTCTTATTCGCATTGTTCAATTTTCAAGATGCTGTTCTTCACTCTCTCCTCTCGGAGACAGCTTTAATATTATATCACTTTCTTTCAGAGTTGTCAAGTCTTTTTTCAAAAATTCTTTGAAAAATTTTTCTCGACCCGCTGTTTTATCAGCTCTCTGTCGGACAGTAAATATATTATAGCATCGTTTTAGGAGTTTGTCAAATCAAAATTTGTAAATTTTTAGAGAACATTTTTATGAAAAATCACGACTTGATTATAAACAAAAAGCTGCTCCCCTTTATTCAAGAGGAGCTTTTATTGTTTTTTTATAATGCGGCATATTTATAGCAGATCTGAAAAGCCTTATTTAGCATCACTTTTTCCTCACTTAATTTACTGTAAGAAAGCCCACAAGCATATTCCATGTAACGCAGTCTACACAGCCGCTTTCGTTAAGTCCGCAGCATTTCTGGAAGCTTCTGACCGCTTTTTCAGTATCCTCGTCATATTCTCCGCACACGCTTACCTTAGGCATATTATCGTACCATGCCGCAGTCTTCCAGAGCATCGCCTGTATTATATATATGAGTTCTCCGCTATCTCCCAGCTCAGCACGGTAGGTTCTTGATGGAAATGCTTGATACGGCGCAGGATCGTCCTCAAGATAGGCTCTGTAGACCGATACTATCTTGTTCCATGTTTCCGGATTAGTCTCACCCGTAACGTGCAAACCGTATTCACGCTGAAAGACTTCTACAGCCTTTTCCGTCTCGCTGTCATAAACTCCATTGGGCAGTATCTGCGGTATTTTCTTGTCAAAGAGGGAGATACCGTAAAGATACCCCTGCAATTCGCGGATATGTTCTTTCTTCTGATCTTCTGAATATGGCAAACAATCATCTCCGTTCTTGTTTAATGCGTAATTTACATTTGTCTATCGGGCGGATAATTTCCGCCCCTGCCAATCTACTCACAACTTTCTGTTTACGCTTACTTGATCGTATATCCCGGATTCTGGTATGGACGTTTATCAAAGCCATAGCGCAGATCGGAATATACTCCTGCTATTCTGTCCCACGTTACTGCCCCGACTATGCCTGAAGGCTCTATGCCGAACTGCTTCTGAAATGCAGTTACGGATTGTTTTGTAAGCGGGCCGAAATAACCTGTATCACTTACCGCAGGTATGCTTGGATAGCTTCTGTTGATGTAAGTGAGATACTGCTGTATTATCTTTACTGATTCGCCGCTTGCTCCTTCGCGCAGAACAGTGTTCGGATATAGAGCAACATAGGTATACTGCGGCGGTACGCTCTCGACTATTCCCTGATAAGCTCGGAATATATCGTTTTTTGTTGCTCTGTCAACAATACCTGTCTGCGGCAGTCCAAATACTCTCTGAAAAGATTTTACAGAACGCTCGGTCTGCTCTCCGAAATATCCTGTGACCTCAACAGGCATCACAGCCTCGTAGTACGCGCCTATGACAGCAAGATAGTATTGAAGCATACTTACTTCTATACTCTGCATACCAATTTTAAGTTCTTCCTTGAACTGTGGAGAAATTTCTTCAAATCGCAGTCCCTCGGAGTCAAGTTCTGCAAGATGCTTAACGCTTGTGTAAATATAGCTTATCCTGTACCATGTTGCCGCATTTACTATGCCCGTAACTTCAAGTCCGAACACCTGCTGAAACTTCCTTACTGCATTCTCGGTTGCCGTATCGAATATTCCATCCGCCGCAGGTATCTTTGGTATGGCAGGAAAATTGCGCGATATGCGGTTCAGCCATACCTGTATGAACTTTACATCATTGCCGAAAGAACCGTTCTTCAGCTCCGTATCGGGATATGATGGCATCGCAGTTTTAACGGGGGCATTCTTAACTATGTCGATATTCTCACCATAGTAATATTGCAATATCTCATACGGCGTAAGTCCGCTGTTTGCAAGAGCCACTGTTCCCCATTGTGAAAGTCCCTCGCAGATAGTGGTGGTTCCATTGCAGAATGCGGTAAACAGCGGCTCAACGCTCCCCTGCCGCCTGATATAATCGTTGAAAAGTTCATCGACAAGATAGCTTATGTTTTCAAAATATTCCCTGCCGTTAATGAATTTCTGATCGTACTGCGTTGTAGCAGTTATGTCAAAATCATAGCCCCGTGAGCGGTACCACTCTGTATAGATACGATTGAGTGCAAATGAAACTATAGCGTAGATATTGGCTCTGAGAGCATTCTCGGGCCACGTTGGATATATCTCGCTGGAAGCTACATTCTTTATATATGAAGCAAATCCAACCGTAACATCGGGAGCATTTGAATCGGGGTTCCCTAAATGTACGGTGATAGTCTCAGGTATAAAGGGAGTGCCTGTAAGCATCTGTCACTCCTTTCCGCCGCCGAAGCTCGGCTCTGCATTGTAATATGTAGCCGTTTCATCGGAGCTGTTCATCATCAGAGGAACAGGTATCAGGTTGAAGTTCTGTACTGAGGTTATACCCGAAAATACGGGAACATCTACGCTTCTCGCCTTAAAGAAGCCCTCTGCCGTGACAGTTATATCAAAGAGATTATAGGGACGTTCATCGGGAGATGGCGACTGAGAATGTACAATGTCCGGAACAGGAAGTGTGAATTTCGGCGAAGTACCGCTTTCATCGGTAACTCCCGAAGCAAGGACCAGCCTTTTCCCGTCAACTACAGCAGTTACCGCAACTACAGCTCCTGCAACCGCCGAGGTATCATCACCTGTGCGCACATTCACCAGTATATAGCCTCTTTCGCTGCCAAGAAGCTCCTCCGCATCATACTCGGGCGGGTCACTGTCATTATTTGTATCTTTACCAAGCTCTGTATCAAGCTCCGATAGATCGGGCTCGGGAAAGCGGCTGTTATAGTCCTCCTCCGCACCGTTCAGCTCCTCCTCGGCATAGTCCGAATATGCTGTATCATCGGGAGCGTTTTCATCTACCTGACTGATCTCCTCTGGCTGTGCATCGTATTCTTCATCACTTTCGTGCAGTTCCTTTGCAATATCACTTGGAGAAGTACTCCTGCTGTAGAGTTTCATCATCTCCTGCTTGTATTTTTCCATATCGAGATTACCATTATTCATATTATCTCCTCCTGCTATAGCATATGCGGCAGGTCATTACATAATGCATTATCATTAATCGTTGATTTCTTAATGATTATATGCTATACTTATAAACACAGTAATTTTTAAATGTAATACAGGAGATATTTATGAAGAAAACATCGGTCAGCACCACCATTGAAAGAAAACCTCTGCCAAAAATACTCAGAAACAAATGGTACTTATACATTACTGAATTTTTTGCAGGAATGTCCGTCATGGCTGTGGAGCTTGGAGCAAGCAGGCTCCTTGCGCCATATTTCAGCTCATCACAGATAGTATGGACTATAATAATCGGCACTATAATGATAGCTATGGCTCTCGGAAACATCTACGGCGGCAGAAGTGCCGACAAAAATCCCGACCCGGATAAGCTCTACGGACGCATACTTATCGCCTCCGTCTGGATAGCGGCTGTACCGTTCATCGGAAAACTTGCTATTGCAGGTATTGCAGGACTTCTTGTAATAACCATCAACACTAATTTTCTCATATGGGCAGCTTTCCTCACCTGTATGGTAGTTTTTGTATATCCACTGTTTCTGCTTGGCACGGTGACTCCTTCACTTGTAAAATATACCGTGGACTCCCTTGACGACAGCGGAAGAACCGTTGGTACTCTCGGTGCGGCAAATACTATCGGCTCTATCATAGGTACATTTGTACCTACATTTATTTCTATACCTGCTGTCGGAACTGCCGTTACCTTTCTTATCTTCGCAGGAATAATGCTTATAATCGGCCTTATCTACTTCATAAGCTCAAAGAGCGGAGCCGTAAAAGCAGGCATATCAGCTGCACTTTTCATAGTCTGTTGCTTTACTTCGCCTATAATGGGCTTTGCCTTCTGGGAAAAGGGTCTTGCCTATGAGGGCGAATCAGTCTACAATTATTTACAGGTGAGCGAGGATGACAACAGTGTTTATCTCTCAACAAATGTACTATTCGGAATCCAGTCTGTATATGTAAAATCAGGTGAGCTTTCAGGTATGTACTACGATTACGCCATGGCAGCTCCGCTTATGACTGCTTCCCCCGACACTGCTGATATGCTTATACTCGGCATGGGGACAGGTACATACGCAAAGCAGTGTACAAATTATTTCAGCAATATCACCGCTGAGGGCGTGGAGATAGATGATAAGATAACAGACCTTGCCCACAGATACTTTGACCTTCCCGACAATATTAAAGTAACTACCTATGACGGCAGAGCCTTCCTCAGCGGCTGTGACAAGAAGTACGATATCATCATGGTGGACGCTTATCAGGATATCACTATTCCTTTTCAGATGTCATCAAGAGAATTCTTTACTCTCGTCAAAAAACATCTCAAGGAAAACGGCGTAATGGTCGTAAATATGAATATGCGCTCTGAAAGCGCAGACGGTATAAACAGCTGGCTCTCCGACACTATCGCCTCAGTTTTCGGAAATGTTTACACTGTAGACGTTGAGACCTCCACAAACCGCGAGCTTTTCGCCTCCGATAATGATAATATCACTGAGCTCCTTGAAAAAAACATATCTTCACTGACAAATATCGACCTCCAGAGTCTTATGAAATATGTCAGCTCCTCTCTTGTAAAGTACGATGCCGGAAAGCGCATACTCACCGATGATAAGGCTCCCGTTGAGCTTCTCGGAATGAAGGTAATTGACGATATAATACAGGAGGAGCTTGTGTACTACAAGAAAGCCTTCGCCGAAAAGGGTATAAAGGGACTGCTCGAATAAATACTAACTTGCACAGACTCCTCTTTTCTATTACATATGCGTAGACGTGCTGAGCTTTTTATTTCTTACATCTCCTGTCGTATTCAATATAACTAAGAAAATACGCTGCGCAGAAGCTGTTGAAGCATACTGCGCAGTTTTTCTTATGTATAGAAGCTGAAGATATTATAATAATACAGCTGTTCCTATCTGGTTTGTAGGCTATCAAAAAATCATATCATGCTATTGACTTATTATATCAAAAATGTTATAATAATTTCGCAGTTTTGCTTTTACAAATACACAAAGTAATTTCAATTATTATTGGGATTACTTTGTTTTTTGATGTCAGACTGCAAATTTATTATTGAGGAGAATTACCATGAACATCAAAAAAACTATCGCAGGAATATCCGCACTTTCTGTTCTGATAAGTTCGGGAGCTTTTTCAGCTCTTACCGCTTCAGCAGCAGACACCGCGGATTACAAAACAGGCAAGATCACTGCACATCTTTATGCGCTTGATAAGACCACAGACATTGAGTGCCGTTATTATAACGACATGCCCAATGTTCCCTACATCAGATATACTGATTATTACAAGTGCTGGGTAGATCAGGAGCTCAAGATCAAAAACAATAACGACGGAACATATGAGATCACTGTACCATCAGGTGCAACAGGTATCATTGATGTAAACAAGGAGACCCTTAAAACAGATGATGTGATCCGTTTTTCATACCCTGAGTATTTACTTGACTCTGCGACCTCTCAGCTCAACACATATGTTGCAAATGAAACTGATGTTTCTACAGCAATAGCATCTGAAATAAACTTTTCAGAAAACAATCTAGACCTTCGCGGCAGTGAAGATGATGTATGGTGGCCTGTTGCTACCATTTGCGACACATATGATATAGCTGTAAATCAGGCTTCATTCGTTGATAATGAGATTTATTTCTGTAGCTCTATGACTGATCTTGAATATTCAAGATATTCACTTCTCACTGATACAGCACACGGCGAAGCATTTATCGAAAAATACAAGAATGGTCGTCCAAAGGATCTTATCGAATACAACTATAACGAATTATGCTTTATATTCGACCATAATTACGGATTCCCAGGCAGAATTAAATACAATGACCTTCTTGCTGAAACTGATTTTGATACAATGCTTTCAACAGCAAATGAAAGCACTAAGAAGATCAGGGAAATGCTTCTCTCAGAAGATGTATATGAGTATTGTGCAGGATTTTATCTGCTTAACAACTACTTCTGGGACGGAGGTCATACAGGTTTCGTTAATGCTCCATTAAAAGAAAACGATGAGAACAAAAAGCTCATTAACGATAAATCAGAAGCATTCGGCCCGCTTGAAGGAGCTATTGACTGGCTCGCAGATAATGATGACGCTTCCATAAGCAATGATCTTGCTAAGGCAGCAAGAGAAAAAATGATAGAAACAGCTGACACTTTTGAGGAATTAAAAGCAGCAAAATACTTTACTAAGGGCGATACTGCTGTTTTCAGCTTTGACAGCTTCAGTGATGACTCAGTTAGTTGGATATATTATTACTATCTCAATGGTGAAATGCCTGATGATCTCATTTCTGAATTCAATACCTGCGTAAATAAGGCAAATAATGACCCGAAAATAAAGAATTTCGTTATCGACCTCAGTACAAACACAGGTGGCCTTCTCTCTGTAACACAGTATATTATGGGTATGATCTCCAACCGTGATAATATAACACTTGCTGACACTCAGAGTGAGCCACAAAAGGTAAATTATTATACTGACAAGAACCTTGACAAGGCTTATGATGAAAAGGACGCTGAAATCAAATTTGATCTTAACTTCGGTGTTATCACATCAAAACGTTCATTCTCATGCGGTAACCTCCTACCTTCACTTGCAAAGGACAACGGTGTAATGTTAGTCGGTGAAACAAGCGGCGGCGGAAGCTGTGCAGTATATTGCTACGGTACACCTGACGGTATGTTCTATACTATCTCAACAGGTACTAAATTCGTCAGCGATGAAGGAAAATCCATTGATATGGGTATAACTCCTAATTATGAGCTTGTAAAGAAAAACGAAGACGGAACAAAGGATTACTCAGAGGTATTCAATTTTGATACTCTCAGCAAGCTTTTTGTTGAATTCTATAAGAGCAGCAACGAAGAGCAGCCTTCAACAACTCCAGCTGCCACAACTTCTACTACTACATCATCTACTACTACAACTACTACCACAACAACTACATCTACAACAACAAGCTCATCAACCTCTTCTTCATCTGCATCTTCAAGCAGCACAACAATACCAACAACTACTGCAGATAAAACATCAGATCTCCCGCAGACAGGCAATAATTCAACAGGTAAAGCTGCTGCCGCTGCCTGCGCATTCGTATTTGTTGTATCCGGCGGAGCTTTAATTCTTATTTCAAGAAAACACCGCAAAGAAGATAATGCTGCTCTCTGATAAAAAGCACACCAAAAAGCAAAAGATCACCTTTGTGATCGGACTGATACTGTTTCTCACAGGCTTCAGTATATTGTCGTTTTTCGGTGTCAGAAAGATATGCAGAGAAATACATAAGTATAAGCTTATGAAAGAAAACCCTGTTATCGAAATAGCTGAGCTCGATATAAAGGCACCTATACTTGAAGGAACTGACAATTCCGTTCTTTCAGAGAGTGCAGGACATTTCACAGACACAGGCAGTATAGGAAAAAACAATTATTGCATAGCTGCTCACAGCAGTACAATATACAAGGAATACTTCAATTCTCTAAAAAAAGCCGAAATGGGAATGAAAATACTGCTTTACGACAAAGATAAGAATAAATTCAGCTATAAAATATCCGAAAAGTTCATTATAGAGCCTAACGAAACATGGGTACTTGACGATTTCGGAGATGACAGAGTCACTCTTATAACCTGTACAGATGACGGAAAACAGCGTCTTGTTGTTGTCGGACTTCTGTGCAAATAGTATGCTTTAACCTATATTTATAAAGTCTCCCGCATGAAGCTCTCATGCGGGAGATTTCTTGCTTTGAACTGTTTACAGCTATATACCTTAAACTCTGTTTTAGGCTCTTGACAATAAACAAATATTGTTTTATAATATTATATAAACTTTTTTCAGCTGCGGCTGAGGGACGGAGGAAAAAGTGGAAAGAAACAGAATAATCTCTTTACTTCTGGCTTTTATTGCAGCAGGACTCGTTGTACTCGCAGGCAAATCATGTACAGAGGACATTATCAAGGCAAATAAAGAGTCCCGTGCAAAGAATTCTACTACAAAGGGTGAGGTTCATCTTATCACCGAGGATTACATATTTACTCAGAATTCGGGACAGTCAGTGCCCGAAGGTCAGTCTGTGCCTTCTCAGACAGAAGTCGAGACCACTACAAGAGAGTATGTGACAGTTACAAATCTGTTCGGTGAAGTCGTGGAAACTATTCCCGTAACAAGTCCCGAGGAAGCAAATATTCCAACTACTACCCTTTCTATACTTGACGAGTATAATCAGGACAAGACAGAAGCTGAAAATGTTACGACCTATATCAAGCCTGCTGATAAGATCGTTATACACATGGATTGATATTGATATTACGGAGGAAAAACAATGGTTGTTATCGAAATGGAAAACGGAAAGAAAATAAAGATTGAGCTTTATCCCGATATCGCTCCTATTTCCTGTGAGAACTTTGAAAAACTCGTAAAGCAGGGCTTCTATGACGGACTTACCTTCCACAGGGTTATCCCCGGATTTATGATACAGGGCGGTTGTCCAAACGGTACAGGCACAGGCGGTCCCGGTTGGCAGATCAAGGGCGAATTTGCTGCAAACGGTGTTAAAAACGATCTCAAGCACACAAGAGGTGTACTCTCAATGGCTCGTTCAATGATGCCAAACTCAGCAGGCTCACAGTTCTTCATCATGCACGAGGACGCTCCTCATCTTGACGGCAACTATGCCGCATTCGGCAAGGTAATTGAAGGCATGGAAGTCGTTGACGAGATCGCAGAGTGCGCTACAGACTATAACGACAAGCCAACAACTCCACAGGTAATGAAGAAGGTCACTATTGAATGATCTTAACAAAGAAAGCCCATGACAAAAGTCATGGGCTTGTTTTTATATATAAATATAACTTCCGAGCGGATTTAAGAACGCCAGCGCGATCCCTGCCGCAAGACCGATAGTAAGCTGCTTAGGAGTACGGTAAAGCACGGCGGCAGTGGCTGCGAATATTATAGTATTTATCCAGCTTATGAATGAAAAATAAAACCTTCCTATGCTGAAGCAGTATACTGTCATGATGTAGATTATCAGCGCGGAGATGACTATGGATACAGCCTTTCCGCTTTTGGCGTACCAGCATACAGCTCCGATAACAGGAGAAATCGCTGTAATCAAATACCATTTCATCATATAATCCGATGGATTAAAGCCGGCAAACATGATAGTATACAGATGATAGGAAATACACATTCCCCCAAAGAAAAGGAACACGTTTATCGCAGCTTTTATCGGATCAAAGCTGAATACAGCTATAGCCAGCGCAATAAGCAGCCATATCGCCATTTCAGAAAACACATTTCCAAGGTCAAGCCTTTCAATTATCCTGTGCCACCATATATCGCTGTCCAAGGAAAGATTATCCAGCCATTTTGCAAATATTCCCAGAGCTGTACCAAATACAAGTATCAGAAATGACACAAATACAGTTAAAGCCTTATTGGATATTTTCAAAGGCTGTCTTATTTTGTTAAGCGCTTCTTTCATTATTATGTCTCCTTTTGAATGTAATACGTGTAAATTATATCTCAGATGACGAGCTTTGTCAATAAGAATTAAAAACAGGCTCCGCTTTAAAGTGAAGCCTGTTTTTTCTCATTACTTCAGGTAAGAAGCAAGTCCGCTTATATTCTGCTTTCTTATCTCCCCTGCTACAAGACCTGCAACGATATTTGCGCCCTTTTCGCAGAAGTGTGTACCGTCAGTAGAGCCTGCAACTGCTCCCATAAGGTGATAGCTCTTAGCCGTATCATAGCCTACAGAGTTATAGTGATTCACCATAAGAGTATTAAGATCTATGCATGGTACGCTGTACTTTCTTGCAAGGTTGTAGCAAGCCTCATTATAATTTGTATAGCTGTTTGCAAATCTGCCGTTTGCATAAGCCTTCATTCCAATAGTAGTTGTTACCAGTATCGGAGTTGCACCCTTGTCCTTCGCAGACTTGATGAACTGAGTCATATACCACTCGTATGAGCCTGATGACGGATTATCAACATTTCCGCAGGTTGGAGCGTATCTGTCCGCATTTGAAGCACCTGCATCATTGATAGCAAACTGTATCATTACGAAGTCGCCCTCTTTAAGGCTGTCCGCAATAGTCTGCCATCTTCCCTCATCGTAGAACTTTTTAGAACTTCTTCCTGCTATTGAGTGATTTGCAACAGATATATCACTGTTGAAGTAGCTCTGCATATAGTAGCCCCAGCCTTGCTGAGGAGCATAGGATTCACGATAGCTCTGTACAGTTGAGTCGCCTGCAATATAGAGAGTATGCTGACCGCTGCCTGTGTTCTGCTGCTCATGTGATGGATCATATATTTCAGCATAAGGCTCATCTGTCAGTATAAGCTCGATATAATCAAGATTAGGACCGCCCTCAGACATTGCCGACTGGAAAAGAAGTGTATTCCTTCCTGCCTTTAGCGGCAGAACTATGCCGAATTCGTTCCAGTCAGTCCATGAACCTGTACCTGTAAAGGACTGCATCCAGCAGCTGTCAAAATTATTATTGACAAATATCTTCATTTTGCGGTCATTGGCTGACCCGTTTGCAAAACGGATATGTGTCATGTAGTTTCCGTCCTGCGTAACATCAACTGTGAATGTGATATTGCTGTCTGTTGTATTATCAAGATTTACATATCCGTCAGACCTTGTATAGCCCGCATTTACCGTTTCGGTAACACCGTTTGTCCACACTTGATCTACTGCAAAATACTTCACAGGAACAGGAACTGTAGTAGTCGTTGTTACAGTAGTAGTAACTGTTGTCGTTGTGGTGACAGGTTCTGTTGTTGGCTGAACAACCACAACTATCATAGGTGTTGGAAGCTGATTTATTCCCAGGAGACAGGTCTGTATGAACTGAGCGTCCTTTACGGTCATTCCATCACCGTTTCCTGTAACGTCAGCATTCATTCGTCCGTACTCTGTAAGAGCGTGACTGTCTGTACCGCCTACACCGTACTTATTTGGATTTGCAAGAGCCTGCATTATAAGTACGATATCCGACATATCCACCTCACCGTCACAGTTAGCATCGCCGTATTCGATAATTATATCGAAAGGAAGAGTTGTGATCTTTTCAGGCTCTGTTGTTGTGACTGTAGTGGTCGTGACAGTCGTTGTGGTCGTAGTTGTTGTTGCAGGAACAGTAACAACTACATCATCTACCTCTATCATCTCCCACTTCTGACAGGCGTGACCGTTTACCTCCCACTGCTGAATATTTGCACCATTATTGGTATAAGCACTTGCTACCTCAACAGCAGAAGCATCACGTGAAGCTCTTGTGAGGATAGTAACTGTACCGTCACCGTTGTCCTGGAACTTGAAGAACTGGTCGCTGTATCCGTTCTTTTCAGCGACTACCATATTTGCACCGTTATCCTTGCTTCCGTTATCAACATAGAGGTAAAGATCGGCATTGCTTGGCTTTATATAGAAGTAATCTCCTGTAGCCTGTACGCACTTCCATGTATTATGTGACTGTGAAACCGATGCCCCCCACTGCTGAACATTTGCACCGCTTGCTGTGCTGCCGTCAGCGACTTCCATATAAAGTCCGCTGTTGACGTTTTTGAACATATAGCTCACGTCAGACTTAGGGTGGATAGGATCAAGAGCAGGTGTCTGGAGCTCCTCAAGCATCAATTCAGCGATTTTCTGAGCACCTTTCTTACTCTGGTGAAGATCATCGGCTGAACCGTCACTCTTTGTGGCGTAATATGAAGCCATTCCGTCATAGCCGATTGAAAAACCAAAATTCTGCCATTTTGTGAACAGGTCAACTACCTGTACATTCTGCTCACTGCCTATTTTGTCAAGTGAACCGCCATACCAGCGTCCTGTAAGTCTTGGATTGCGCTGTAAATCACCGCGTCTGCCCTGCTGCTTTACAAGTACAACTGTCATACCCTTAGCTTTGGCTCGCTTTACCATGTCAGTAACTGTGTTATAATACTCAGTTTCGTTGGAGTAGTTAGAGTCGTTGATACCAATTGAGATTATGTAATAGTCTCCTGATTTGCCATAAGTTTCAATAGGAGCGAATTGTCCGGCATCAACGAAGCCCTTGGCATACTGTCCGCTTGTAGCCATATTGCGGACATCATAATTACCTGTTGGCATTTTACCGCTGAAAAACTGTCCCCAGCCGTGCTGTGAGCTGTCGGCGCAGTTATAATAATTAGCAACTGTAGAGTCACCGCAGATCCATACTGTAGGCGGCATTACTCCCGTATCGTTGAGCTGAGTTATCTCAACTGCTGCAATGGACTGCTCTCTGTTGCTCATTCCCTCAACAGCCTGAATATTGAGCTGTCCGTCCGTAACAGGAAGCTTAACAGTCTCGGTAGCACCTGCACCTGTAAGGTTCATCATCTGGACCATGCCTTCAAGCTTGATAGTGGTACGCGGTGCATTGCCTATAGTCACCTTTACCTCATACAAGCCCTTTGGTACATCTACATTAAAAGTATTTCCCGAGCCGTAGTTATTGAATTTTACAGCATCTGCAAGTACTCCGCTGCCTCCTGCGGATACGTTTGAAACGTTGTAAGTCTGAGCAAAGCCGTAGCCCCTGCCCGAGTTATAGCCGTCAGTTGCGGATACTCCCGTATAGCCGCCTGCTGCACCGCTTCCGCCGAAATCAAACTTCCAGTTGCCCGAAGCTGCCTTTGCTCCAGCCGGTCTGAAAGCGTCTGCCCCACCGAGTCCTGCAAATGCAGAAAGGGACAGCGCAAGAGAGGTAAGACCGCTGAGCAGTTTTCTTGCTTTCATAAAACTCCTCCAATTCCGTACAAAATATGTACAATTTCTCTATTTTAATTATATCACCGAAAATTTCCAAAGTCAACACAATACATATGCAGTTTTGAATTTTCTTTACCGTTTTTTGTATCATTTTAACAACAATCCTACATATAAAAAAGTTCGAGTGCAAAAAAGATGACCGCCTGTCTGAGACAGGCGGTGTGTTTTAACTAAGCTTGAATGTTTTTTCAATCAGTGTGTTAGAACCCAAAAACTCTTTACATTTTATAGTTGCATTTGACATATCATTTAATATATATGCTTCTCTTACTGTAAGAGAATATCCAGGCATGACCTCTTTCATTTTTTCACCTGAATCTACATCGTCACAGAAAAGAGCGGTTTCGCATTCAACTCCATTTTGGAAACACTTTGTAATTATTTGCCATATAAAAGCTTTTTCTTCATCACATGTGTTTGTCCAATTATATTCAACTACAAGAACTGTTTTTCCAGAATAATCTGTACTCAAAAAAGCATTGTTTATTCTTAGAGTATCTGATTCCGTTTTTTCAGACTTATTTTCTGCTTTTTTTATGTTTTTCAATATATCCACATAATCGCTTTCAAAATCATATGCGTAAATATCATTATGTGAATAACA
>Ga0310786_10008029_pt1 | contig 13629 bp, 11 predicted proteins | sample AusTroGonzalo_MG_FD_203881 | JGI IMG/M metagenome (GOLD analysis project Ga0310786, IMG submission 203881) | Bovine rumen microbial communities from tropical cattle in Woodstock, Queensland, Australia - Gonzalo_03 (v2) (version 2) | ecosystem: Host-associated > Mammals > Digestive system >... | reverse complement strand
CCGGTCTTGACGGCAAAAGCGGGCCGACCATTCACCCGTGCGGCGTGTGCGAAAATTGCAGAGCCATTGCCGAAGGCCGGCATATAGATGTTTTGGAACTCGACGCGGCCTCGCGCACCGGCGTGGACGATATGCGCGAGCTTCTTTCGGGCGTGCAATATAAGCCGACTTCCGCGCGTTATAAAGTGTATATCATCGACGAAGTGCACATGCTTTCAAAAGGTGCGTTCAATGCCCTTTTGAAAACGCTTGAAGAACCGCCGGCGCATGTGAAGTTTATTTTTGCGACAACCGAAATCAGAAAAGTGCCCGTGACCATTTTGTCGCGTTGCCAAAGATTTGATTTGGAAAGACTTGATATCGAAACACTTTTGACGTTGTTTCACAAGATATTGAAAGCGGAAAATGTTGAGGCCGATGATGAGGCTTTGACGGCGATTGCCAAGGCGGCCGACGGCTCGGCGCGTGACGGGCTTTCGATGCTTGACCAGGCGATTGTTTTGGGCTCGGGTAAGGTTAATTTTGAGACCGTGACCGAAATGATCGGTTTGGCTGACAGAACAAAGACATTGTCGCTTTTTGAAAAGCTTTTGAAAGGCGATATGCAAAGCGTTTTGAAAAATTTGGAAGACCAATATCATCACGGGGCGGCGCCGCAAATTATCTTAAAAGATTTAATTGATATTACACACACCATTGCCAAAGCAAAGATTGTGCCGAACTCATTAAATGAAGCCTTGATGGGCGAAAATGAGCGGAATTTAAGCGAAAAACTTTCAAAAGAAGTGCCGATATCCGTGCTTTCGAAAATTTGGCAGATGATGATTAAAGGCTTGGAAGAATTGAATTCGGCACCGCTTGAAAATCAGGCACTTGAAATGATTTTAATCAGAGTGGCCTATTCGGCGACATTACCGACACCAAATGAGCTTCTGGAAGAGTTAAAAAAAAAACCGCTTGAACCGGCCCCTTACGTAAAGGCTGCCGAAGTTGCCGTTGCGCCGATGCCGGTTACGAAAAACGAAGGCGTTAAACCGGCGGAAAAGAGCCCTTTACAAAATACATCAAATAACGGTTCCATCCAAAAAATCGGTGACCTTGTGGCATATTTGGAAAAAACAAAACGGATGCTTTTTTTGTATGCCCTGAAAAATGATGTTTGCATTGATTATTTTGAAAACGGCAAAATCGCACTGACGGCTTCGGAAAGAATGCCTGCCGATTTTGTGGGGAATTTGCAAAAATTTTTGCAAGAGGCAACGGGAGCCTTGTGGCAAATTGATGTGAAATACGGTGTTTTGGGACAGACACTTGCGGATAAAGAAAAAGAGCTTTTTGCTCAAGATGAACGGCAGATATCGGAATATCCGCTCGTTCGCGCAATTTTGAGCGAGTTTAAGGGTGCAAAATTTGATACGATTTTGCGCATACAAGAAAAAGAACCGTCTGAAACGGACGATGAACAATTAACCAACAATTTTGAAGAGGAATACGAATAATGCTTAATATTCAAGGTTTGATGAAACAAGCACAGATGATGCAGGAACGCATGAAACAGACGCAGGATAAGCTTAGCCAAGAAGAGCGCGAGGGAACATCCGGCGGCGGTTTGGTGAAAGTGACATTAAACGGCAAAAACGAAATGAAAAAAATAAGCATTTCACCCGAACTTATCAATAAAGATGAAATCGATGTGTTGGAAGATATGGTGATGGCCGCTTTCAATGATGCACATCAAAAAATTGACCAGATGCAGGAAGAAGGCATGAAAGAAGCCACCGGCGGTATGAATTTCGGCGGATTGAAAATTCCGTTTTAGGGCTTAAAATAAAGTGGCAAAATCTGATATTGATATTTTAATTAAGCAAATTGCAAAATTGCCCGCGCTCGGAACGCGTTCGGCAAGAAGAATCGTTTTGCAGCTTCTTAAAAACAGACAAACACAGCTTGAGCCGCTTATCGAAGCCATGCAAAATGTTGATAAAAACGTGAAAACCTGCCCGATATGCGGCAATTTTGATACAACCGATGTGTGCCATATCTGCACGGATGAAAAGCGCGATTCGAAAATATTGTGCGTGGTGCAGGATGTGACCGATTTATGGGCAATGGAAAGAGCCTCGGCATTTAAGGGAAAATATCATGTTTTAGGCGGCGTTTTGTCGGCCATAGAAGGCGTTTTGCCGCAGGATTTGAATGTGCAAGGTTTGAGTGAGCGCATTCAAAAAGAAAATATATCCGAAGTTGTTTTGGCGCTGCCTGCGACGGTTGACGGGCAAATTACAAGCCAATACATTATCAGATGTTTGAAGCCCTTTGATGTGAAGATTTCAACACTTGCGCTCGGGATGCCGGTCGGTGCAGAGCTGGATTATATGGATGACGGCACCATTGAAATGGCGCTTGAGGCCAGAAAACAAATTTAAGGAGAACTTGAAAAATGGCAAAAATTTTGGTTGTCGGCGGTGCCGGATATATCGGAAGCCATGTTGTTTTGGAACTTTGTGAAAAAGGCCATGAAGTTGTGGTTTTTGATAACCTTTCGACAGGGCAGAAAATCAATCTGTCGGATTCGATTAAATTGATTGAAGGCGACATTTTGAATGTTGAAGAAATTGAACGGGCCATGGCGCAAAATATTGATGTTGTGATACATTTGGCGGCTAAAAAAGCCGTTGGGGAATCAATGGAAAAGCCGGATTTTTACGCTTCAAACAATATCAGCGGAACGATTAATATTTTAAATGCCATGTTAAAACATAATGTTAAGCACATTGTGTTTTCATCGTCTGCCGCGGTTTACGGCATGCCCGAGTATTTGCCGGTAGATGAAAAGCACCCCAAAAATCCGATGAATTTTTACGGTTATACGAAAAGCTTAATTGAAGATTTGATGGCCTGGTATGCCGAATTAAAAGACATGAATTATATTGCTTTACGTTATTTTAATGCGGTGGGCTATGATGCTTTGGGACGCATTAAAGGCAAAGAAAAAAATCCGCAGAATTTGTTGCCGATTATTATGGATGCGGCAACCTCAAGACGTGACGGATTTTGTATTTTCGGAAATGATTATGATACGCCGGACGGAACTTGTGAGCGCGATTATATCCATGTTTCGGATTTGGCGGATGCGCATGAAAAAGCCGTGCGAAAATTGATGTCGGATAAAAAATCATACAGACTTAATTTGGGTACGGGAAAAGGTGTTTCCGTTAAGCAAATGGCACAAGCTGCCGAAAGCGTTATCGGGAAACCCCTAAAATATGCCTATGCACCGCGACGCGCGGGCGACCCGGCAAACCTTGTGGCTAAATCCGATTTGGCTCGTGAGGTTTTAGGCTGGCAGCCGAAATATACGGATATTAAAGAGATTATTAAAACAACGTGGAACATGGAGAAGTAAATGAATTTGGGCTTTTTGAAAGAAACACATGCCGTTTTGAGCCAAAATATGATGTGGAGTATATTCGGGGTTGCCGTTGTTGTGCTTTTGGCGCTCGATTTGTTTTTGTTTAACAGAAAAAATGAAGAACCGCACTTTTGGCATACGTTTTGGATGTGTGTTTTTTATATTGTGATTGCCATTATTTTCGGCTTTTTTGTGATGTATGAAGAAGGCGCCGATAAAGGGATGCTCTATTTTACGGGTTATTTACTCGAGAAGAGTTTGTCGCTTGATAATATCTTTGTGATGTCGGTGATTTTTTCGGCCATCGGGGTGCCGTCTAAATATCAGCACCGCGTGTTGTTTTGGGGTATATTGGGCGCCCTTGTGATGCGCGGCGTGATGATATTTTTGGGCGAGGCGCTGGTGTCGCGTTTTCATTGGGTTTTGTATGTTTTTTCGGTGTTTTTGGTTTATACCGGCGCACATATGCTCTTTGAAAAAGAAGAAAACAGAAAGCCTTTTAAGGAAAGCCGGCTTTATAAAACCATGTCTAAAATTTTTCATGTGACGCACGAAATCAGAGGCGAGCACTTCGTGGTTAAAGAAAACGGTGTTTGGCATATTACGCCTTTGTTGTTTGCGCTTTTTATTATTGAAACAATGGATGTGATTTTTGCCTTTGACAGCATTCCGGCCATCTTTTTAATTACGCAGGATGTGTTTATTGTTTATACATCAAACATTTTTGCTATTTTGGGCTTGAGAGCTTTATACTTTTTGCTTGCGGCCATTGTGAATAAGTTTTATTATCTGAAGCCGGCGCTTTCGATTATTTTAATCTTTATCGGACTTAAAATTTTTGCGCCGCATTTCGGGTTTGAAATTCAGACATGGCAATCTTTGACATTTACGATGTTGATGTTAACGGGCGGTATATTGCTATCGGTGTTTAAGCAAAAGGAGCAGCAATCATGAGTGAAAATTTAGAAGAGCTTTTTGAGCAATATAAACGGAACATCAACCATTTTATTGAGTTATGTAAAGATAAAACGGTTGTGTTTGATTTTGACGGGACATTAAGTCGGTTTCAATATGCCGTCGATTCTCTTTTGCCTTGCAAAGATGCGGATATTGAAGAATATACGCAAAAAGGCGGCAATATTTATCAAAACATATATGTATTGAAAACGATGAAATATATTATGCCTTTTTTAAATAAAGACGATGTGTTGGTTTTGACCTCGACCGTGCCGTCTTTAAGAGAGATTAAAAATCGCATTATTACGGAAAATTTTAATATTGCACCTGAAAAAATTATCCATACAAACGGCTCAAAAGAAAAACTTGAAGTCTTAAAAGAAATTTATGCGCAAAGAAAAAAACGGATTCTTTTTGTGGAAGATAACTATAAAATTCTACTCGATGCGGAAGAAAATACGGATTTTGTGCGCGCTTACCACATCTCAAGTTTGTTGGCTTAAGATTGCTGATAAAAAAAGTCGTATACTTTGGCAAAAACAACATTGAAATATATCAGGTAAACGGAGTAGAAAACGGCCGAGAACCAACCCCCGCAACCGAGCAGGGTATCAAACCCGTATACGGCAATGCAAGGCAAATTCAATAAGATCATGAGGTAAACAAAAGGCATGTCGTTGCCTTTTGTTCTTTTAAATACCTTTTTGATTGAGCCGGAACATCCTTGAAGCGATGAAATCCATGCCAAATAGGGACGGCAAAACACAATAGGGGAAATAACCAAAAATATTGCCGAGAAAATCATGACGTTGTATAAGCTCATTTGAGGGGCTTCCATGGCAGCCATATATCTTTCGAAAACTGCCAAATAACGATTGTGAAAACCCATTAGAAGCGGAATATAAGGCAAAATGACAAGCAGAAAAAGAATGGCAAAGGTCATAAAAAACATTTTTGTTGACGGCAACACGCTTGAGCCTATTTTTTTGAAAGAAAGATAAGGCTTTTTTTGATAATATAATCTGAAAAAGACGCACCAGAAAATATAGTAGGCGACAGACCAAAGAAGGCTTAAAGGATTTGAAAACCCGCCTTCGATTAAGTTGATGGCAACGCATAAAACAATATGAACAAACCAAACGGGATGAATGGCTTTTTCGTTGTCACGCATGTATTGATAAGCTTGTTTTAGAATGCCGAGGACCGGTAATATCTTTTTTTCATCTTCTATCATTATAGTTTAACCACTGCCTGTTCATCATCTTCTTCGAAGGTGTCGGAATTGTCATTCGGGTCATAATCTATGCCGAGCTTGGAGAGCATATCATCATTGATGTCTTCGCGTTGGGCAACAATCCAATCAGGCACGTTCGGGCAAGGTTTGATGGCGGCAAGTTTTTTCATCTTCGGGTCAAGATACCATCTCGGTGAATCGGCCATAATCGGACGGTCGATATAGCTTTGCATCAAAACAACCTGTTTGAGCATCGGCAAGCTCAACAACTCGGTTGTGGAAATAACCGAAATACCTTGTAATTGATAGCTCACGTTCTTTGCAAACGGATTGTAGTTTTTGCCCATTTGGCCTTCGTTACGTGAAAATGATGTGGTTTGAACGGTTTTGTTGCCGATCATTTTTGAAAAACGTTGTGCCGTGACTTCGTTGTTTTGTGATAAAATAACTTTACAGGCGGTTGTGGAAATAACCGTTTCCAAATCATCTTTACCGTATTTACCTGAAATTTGACCTAAATCTTGCCCGATTAAGAGATAAGACACCTTTTGACCACGACCGACGGCCGGTCCGTCAATAACGGCTTTTAATTTAGGCATTTGCGGAAACTCGTCGAGGACGAACAGACAACCGAACGGCCCCATTTTGCCGTCTGTTTTATTTTCGTGTTTCGGCGGGTTGGAAATAAGATATGAGCTCATCAGCTCGATAAACACCGAGCTGATAACACCTAAAGCACGGGCATCCGTTTGGTTAATGGATAAGTAAACCGAAATCGGCTTGAAAACACCCGTGACAGGGTCTTTCATGCCGCGCAAATCTTTAAAGTGCAAATCGGAAAAGCTGGTACGTGCCACAACGGCGGCGTTTTTGAAAATGTTGATGCCGGCAAATGCGGTGGAAATAACCGAACCGCGCTCTTTATCGGGCATGGCCGAAAGGGAGCTGAGCTCGGTGTAGCAACGTTGGGCATAGCCGTATTTGCGGGCTTCTTCAACAGCCTCATCAAGTAAGTCATGCATCGGGTCTGCCATGGCAGCCATTTGATCGCCTTCGGCAAGTCTGCGCTTGATGTCTTGCGCTTGCTTGATTTGTGCCTCGGTAAGCCATTCCAAAATCATGGCAATGCACGATTCGCGCCCAATCCATTTTTCGGGTAATAAGTTCCATGTACCGATAGGCAGATAGTTATCGATGGTGATGGCATCATTGTGCAAGTCGTTAATGGCTTTGGGCACCATCGGGTCGCGCATATCCTGATAATATGTTTCCAAAACGCGCTTATCTTCGGCATCAAGCTTTCCTTCGTAAATACGCCCGATAAAATAGTCGTTTGCACGGGCGCGCTCGCATTTTGAAGCAATGAAGTGAATAAAACCGTTAAGAGCGGCACGGCCGGTTTGTGACCAGTGCGGGTCGGCGCCGCCTTTCGGATCTTCAACCAAAATGTTGCAAATCGAATCGACATACATATCGCGGTCCGGCCCCATTTCGGGCAAAGCATTCGGCGATAAAGGATTCCATGAAGGATAATAAATACCCTCCGAAGGTTTGTCTTCGGCACCCCAGTTGATGATGAACACCGGGCCGACTTTGGCGCGAGCACCTGAGGTTTTGTAGCAAAGCTCAGGTTTCGGGTCGTTGATGATAAGGCTTAAAGTGGGAGCATGGAAAATGGTAGGCATCACCACACCGACGGTTTTACCTGTTCCCGGAGGTGCACAGCAAAGTGTTGAAAGGGTTTCTTTTAAGAGCAACATTCTGCCTTTGAATTTACCAACAACCTGACAGAAACCGTCAAAACCCAAAAGCTCCATTTTTTCAATATCGCGAAGTGTGGCAATACGGGCCGAGCCGTGAACGTTTGATTGAAAACGATATGGGCAGGCAATACCGCCGACAATAAGCCCGAACGGTAAAGAAATGGCCGGTAATATAGGTATCCAGTGGCTGATTGAAAATTCGCGCGAGGCGGAAAGTTTTCGCGCCCAAGCGGAGTATTGATTAAATAAAAAGGACGGGCGTTCAAAAATAAGCGCCAAAAACTTTTTAACCGTTTGGATGTTTTCTTTGGAAATGCCTCTTTCAAGCAGAAAAGAAAAGGGAAGGGAGAAAATGGTTAAAAATGCGGTGACGGTGATTGTGATAATCATGGTCATGGCCATCCAACGGACGGCCTTGTCATATTCTTCCCACTCAACACCTCTTTGCTTCATTTTTTATTCTACCCCAGTTTTTTTAATACCTTTTTGAGCTTGGCAAAATCTTCAGATTCCAAAGTATCTTCCGCAGGTTGAACGGCCTTTGAAAGGGGTGTTAAGTCATTCGGGGCGCCTTTGGCGAAGCGGACAACTTTAACATCAAGGCTTTCCCAAACATCAAGCATATCTTCAGCGTTGATGATGTTGCCGGATGCAATAATGACATAAGGGATAACTTCAAAATCAAGACCGGCTTCTTCAAGCGCTTTTTGAATTTTAACGGAAATGATATCTGTTTTGCGGACAGGCGAAACACGGTGCGAATTTTCGGAGAACCACAAGGGCTCTTCATCATTGAAACGTTCTTCGTCGGCAAGCCAATCGCCCGGTTCTTTATCAACAAGGCAAACAAGAAGTTTGTCGGCCGAAACGCCCAAATAATCGACGGTGTTTTGGCCGACGGGGAGATTGCGCAAAACGCCGTAACCTTTTTCGCTTAAGATATCGGAAACGGATTCGCCCGATGATTTGAAACTTCTTTCGCGTTGCTCCGGACGTTCACGAGATTCGCGGTTTGAACGACGGGAGGATTTTTCGTATTTGGGCATATCATCTTCAAAACGTTTTTTTGAACGGGAAGATTTGGATGCACTATAAACCGGTTCGTAATCTTCCAAGTCATCATCATCTTCATCATCCATGCGGTAACGCACATTTTTAGGCGCTTGTTTGGTGCGTCTTTGAGGTCTGACTTCAATCTCGTCATCATCTTCGTCTTCGTCATCTAAATCATACTCAAACTTTCTGGCACGCGGCTTTTCTTTGCTTCGGCGCGGGGTGGATGCAAAATCATCTTCAAAGACGACCTTTTCTTTTTTCTTCTTGTTTGAATCAATCTTAAAAATATCGGATTTATCGAAAGAATCGATATCTAAATCAAAATCCTCATCCTCATCATCTAAATCAAAAATGGTGTGATTAAGCGTTTCACGCGCGGTAACGGCTCTGTCTTTAACAGCATTTGACGGTGCGGGTAAAGCACCTTGAGAAGCACTCGGCGCAGAAATTGCCGGCACACTTGCGGGGGCTGTTGAGGTTGTGTAATCGTATATCGGCATACGCTTTCCGGTCGGGCGAATTTCTTTGTAGGATTTTTTCTTGGTAATAACGGGGGTGCTGCCGACAACCTGAGCAATCGGTTGAACGGATTTTTTGAACAATTTGAACGGAAAAGCAATAATGCGATATAAAATCGTTTCCCACGGCACCAAGCTTAAAGCAATCCACCCCATCAGCCAAAGCGGAATAAATGTGATTAAAATAAGAATAAATGCCCATTCTTTGCGGGTGTCGATAACCCAGCCGGATTGCCATAAGTTCCACGCATAAGCCCAATGCGGCGGCCAAAAAATATCAAAGCGCCAGTTTTCAAGCACAATAACACGTATGCCTTCAATGAAGATAATACTCCAAAGGCACCCGACAAACGTTATTCTTGCTAGAACAAGTAAGGGCTTCAATTGCTTCTCCTGTTTTTAACAAGGATATTATACTTTTCAATTATTAACAAGAGATTTATTGTCCTTTACGCGCAGTTATTTTTTTTGAAATATTTTCTCTTAAACTTTGAGATTCTTTTTGAAGCTGCTTATTACCCTCTTCTTTGATTTTTTCTTCAATCAAATCATTAATGGTTATTTTTTCACCGACAACAAGGTTTTTAATCGCGATATGCTTGCTCTCGTTTTCAAACTTTGAAATCTGTTTTTGGGAAAAATAGGCAAAAGGCTTTAACATGATTTTGAGAAAGTCGGTTTTGTAAAGGCGTTTTAAGCCGATATACCAAATGATGACAACGGCAAATATGGTGATGAAAAGCATGTAATCATAAGCGGTTCGAATGGTGCCGCCCTTGTTCCAGAAAACAAGGATGGTTTGCCATGATGCGGGGGATAATAAGTCAAAATTCCAGATATATTTCATCAAAAAGCGCATCAGTGACAACCAAAGGGCAGACCACAAAGCTAAAACAATGAGAAATTTAAAAAACTTTAAAATCTTTTTCATGGTTAACCATTACTCTTGACTTGTTGTCCCATAAGAACAGGCGATAAACCGGACATAACTTTTTTGAGCTGAAGCGTCTTTTTGAAGTCAATCAATCTTTCTTTTCTGTGGTCTAAATTAAGACGTCTTGCTTCAAGCTTTGCCATGGCGTTTGTTTCGACTTTTTGGGCAGCTTCCAGCATTTTTTCGGTGTCTGTTTGGAAGGTTGCCTCATATAAATCTTTTTGAGCTTTAACATCTTTTTTGACTTCGGCCTTCAAAATTCTATCGTTTATGCCGTTTTTGGCAACGCTTTCCCGACGCCCTGCGGCCTTATTGAAGCATTCAGAGGTTTCTTTATGCGGGTAATAATCATTAACATCATAACGACCCTCGGTACGGTCTTGCTCTTGAATCTTTTTTGCCTCATGCGTGATTTCCATCTGCTCTCTTAAAAATTCGGCTGTTTTAATTTCGGCAATTGTATGCAACACAAATTCTGTGCGCATTTCGGCCGGAAGTTTGGCATAAGTTGCTTCAAAAAGTTCTTTTTGCGCTAAAGCGGCTTCTTTTTGTTTGGCATCGGAAGATTCGGCTATTTGCGTGTTTAATTCTTTTAAGATATGCTCATCAATGAACTCTTTTTGTTTGGCCTTATCGGCAGGATCTATTGCAGACCACTCGACTTCGGCCATAAGCTTGGCATCAGCCTGAAGTGCGGAAACAGACTCCGCAAGCTCGGATTTGCGTTTGGCAACGCGTGCATTATAATCTTCACGCATTTGCTCGTCTGTTTTGAAATCCTTTTTGAATCTTTGCCGCCAGGCACCGGTTGAGCACATCACATCATTAATCATTTCGTGTTTAACCTGAAGCATGGCCAAACGCTCAATATTGTCATTCGTTTTGAATGAATTTTCGAATCTTTGCGGACATCTTTTCAAAAAGTCGGTTATTTGCTTGGCCCCGTCCGGTTCAGCGGCCTTGGCCATGAATTTGGCGATTAAACTCGGTGTATACTTTGCTTCCAATTCGGCTTTTTGAGTAGGATTTTGATCCAATTTTGTAAAATCAACATCCAGAAGCGGCAAGATTTTATCCGTAACGAAAGTATTGTTTCTGGCATTTCTTTCTTTGGCGGCATCATCCATGCATTTGTCGGTGATATCTTCAAAAGCATGGACTCGTTTCATCAGCTCGGCGGCGGTTGCATCTTTTGTAAGATGAGATTCTCTGGCTCGGCGGGCGCTGCGCTCATGTTGATTGTCTATCAATTTATCAAGCACATAATCCAAGCCGTCTTCGGCTTTATCAAAAAGCCAACTTAAACCTGCCAAGAACCATTCGTTATACATGTAGTCGATAACATCTTGCTCTTTGAATTTGTCTTTATGCTCTTTCTTCGGGTCTTTGTGCGGGTTGAGACTCGGCTTATATTCCATGCTGTCTTCTTGTTTTTGTTTTTTCATTTTCTCAAACTGCTCTTTTTCCCCGACGGTTAAAGTGCCGCGATAGGCTTTTTCGGCCAAAGTTTCGTAAGAGACGGTGTCGCGCGGTTTTTCGACGGTAAGCGTTTGACGCATCGCAGACATATCAGGATGCTGCATAAAAGTTTGATTTTTAAGGGTTTCAATCGAGCTGTTTTGAACATTGACATCTTCCAAGAAAATATGCATGTCTTTTGCCTGTTTTTTGGCTTCTGCCACTCTTTGTCTTTCTTCATCCGTTTTTTGGTCTTTGTTGCGGATTAAAATGCATTCAAGCATCAGTTTTTGAACTTTTTGCCCCGATACGTTACGAGCATTCGGGTTGGCGCCGTAGCCTTCTTCGGCGTATAAGGATTTGTAAAAGGCCTCATTTTGAAGAAAAGCATCGCCCAAGAGCTCTGTCTTAAAATTGTCGGGAACGGACGGGTCGCGGGTTGCCGTGCCTAAAAAGTGAATGTTTTTGGCAAGTTGCGTGCCGATAAGCTCGCCGTTTTCAAGAACGGGCGTATCCAAAAGAAATTGAGCGGCCGTTTTGTTTTTGCCGTTGTGCGTTACATGAACTTCCGTTAAGTTTGAAAGCGCCTGATTTAAGGCTTCGATATTTTGTTTGTTTTGTTCGATAAGAAGGGGTAAATCTTCGGGTTTGGCGCAATCAAACGCAAAATCGGTCATTTTGAAATTTTGCGTAAATTCTTTTTGCGTCAAAATTTGCGGCGAAGTTTCAATAATGGTTTTGATTTGATTTTTTTCGTCATCCGTCAAATCTTTTTTGACAACAAGATCATACAAGGCTTTGCATTGCGCCGCGTCTGTTTGTTCTTGGGCTTGAGTGTTTTGAACTTCTTCTGCCATCTTGTTTCTCCGATTCTCTTACAAAACTGCTTCAGTTTAACATATTTTTTTGTTTTTGTCTATTACTTTTTTGTGACACTTGTTTATGCTTTTAACTTTTTCAAATAAGCGCCGATTCGGTGGTTTTCTCTGATACCGTCTTCGGGGGATACTTTAAGAAGCCCGAATAATCTCGGCTTGATTTTTTCGTTTTCGATAGGGGCATAAACGGACGGGTTTGTCGTTAAAACCTCATAAGCGCCCTTGGCATCTTTTGTGGCCGTTTTGAAATAGTTGTTAATCAGGCGCTCGGCATCAATCGGGAAATTTCTTTCGGCAACGGCTTTGATGAAGCGCTCTTTGCGTTCGCGACGTTTTTGATATTCTTCGTATAGAGCTCTTTCGATGCGTTTGCGTTGGGCTTTAAGGCGCCTTTCTTCGTAAGAAATTTCGCAATTTTCAATATCAATCAATATTTCGACATACGAAATAATGGCAAGTTGTAAATTTTGGTCGGACAAACCTTCGGCAAAATTCAAAAATTGTTCGTCTGACGAATTGGGGTTTAATGTGGACAATTTTTCGGGAAAAGCCATAAATAAAATATCCCACGCCGAAAGGGTATCCGCAACGATTCTTCGGCCCAAACTCGGTTTGTAGTTCGGCACCAAGCTGTCGGGGTCAAAGATAAGATGCGGCATGTCTATTTCGCGCTGATCGGCGATGGCCGAAACGGCATCAATAAAATTTCGGTATGCTTGCGCCAACTCGGACTCGTCATTGCCGAAAGATGTCGGCGGCTCGGACGTTTCGGCAACGGTTTCGGAAAGAGGTTTTTCGGAAATGTTTGTGCCGACGGTATCCGTTTTTTCGGATGAAATGAAACTGCTTAAAAGTTTTTCAAATTCATCATCGGGTGAGGAATCATCAACGATGGAGATATCTTTGTCATTAACACTTTCAAGTTCGTTTAAGATTTTTTGATTGATGTCAAAATTATCCGGCGAAGCGTTGTTTTCGGAAGGCATTTTAAACTCCTTGATAAAAAATCGGTTTCGGTAAAAAACAGACTTGCATTTTTCCCATCTTGCTATATTCTAACAGAAACTCCGTAAAAATATCTTTAATTTTATGTTAAATGAAACAAGAAAACAATATTTTTTTTAAGACGGACGCACACGTTGAAAAAAACGTGCGGCTTGATAAGTATTTGAGCCTTCAAAGCGGTTTTTCGCGCGCCGAAGTGCAACGTTTAATCAAGAACGGCAATGTTTTTTTGAACGGAAATGAAATTGTTGATTGCGCCTATGAAATTAAGCCGAACGAAAATTTTGAAATGCAACTGCCGGCGCCCGTTGATGCAAAATCAAAACCTGAAGATATTGCACTTGATATTGTTTATGAAGATGATGACTTGCTCGTGATTAATAAGCCGGCGGGAATGGTTGTGCACGAAGGGGC
>Ga0310786_10008028_pt1 | contig 13630 bp, 21 predicted proteins | sample AusTroGonzalo_MG_FD_203881 | JGI IMG/M metagenome (GOLD analysis project Ga0310786, IMG submission 203881) | Bovine rumen microbial communities from tropical cattle in Woodstock, Queensland, Australia - Gonzalo_03 (v2) (version 2) | ecosystem: Host-associated > Mammals > Digestive system >... | reverse complement strand
TCCATTTGAACCCTCCGCGGAAGAGTTGGAAACGATATCGAATTATATCTTGTGGGGTAAAAGCGCGAATGGCAAAAATCCCCAGCAAGAAAAGTATGTGGAATTAAAAAAATGGACATCTGATCCAGTCGAAAGTCTCGAAGGTTTATTGGAATAGCCGGGGTTTTTAGAAGCCAATTTGCGGCGGCCGTCTGATCCGCAGACGCGGATCCCGCGCACGGTTTTCAATCGCGCGCGAGTGTTAGAAACGGCACCGGCGCATTTGATACAAATTTATGAAGAATTATTTAAATAGATTGATACAATTGAACTGACTTTAAATTATTATGAATTGTTTACAGGGAAACGAAAACTGCCGCCGCGTGATAATTTAATCAAGCGGTTTAGTGAGGAGGAGTAGATACGACTCAATGAGCGGGCGCTTGAGTTAACATAGTTTAAATATTTAAAATTAAAACATTTGTTAGTTGAGTTACGTTCAGAGTAGTATACATATTACGATATGCACAATAATAAAGTTTATCCACATGTAGAATCTCAAGAGCCGATCTACATGGAGGAGTAGATAAGAATTGGGGAAGATGTGAGCGTTTTTCCCGTAGGGTTGAATGACGGGTCAGACTTGGCGGCCAAGATATTTGCATTACCTTTCCCGCAACCGTCAGATTTTAATGAGGAAGAGTTGTGGGGTGTGACGCGGCGTCTGTGGGAGAAGCCGAAGAAGATGACAATTGATTTCACTAATGAGGCCCACATTTTGAACCTATATATACAGCGCGCGGACCTTTTGGATGCGCAGGAGGAAGACCCCGCACAGATTTATGGTGCCGCCGCAGGTGTGGTGAATACACTGATCTATTATGAGGAGTGCGCCCAATTATCTCCTTTACAGAAAGATTTGCTTGAAATGAAGTTGCATAAAGTGCCCAATTTTGACATCGCGGCCGACCTTAATGCACGTTATGGCAAGTCTTACAATGAGAATTACATATCCACCATCTATCGTCAAAAGATTATTCCCCAAATTACAGGCGCGGCCAAGGCACATCGCGAGATATTAGAAAATATTTTCTTTCCCGAAAACTTTAAACGGTGCCGTGATTGCGGCCACATGATTCTGATGTCTCCGCGTTATTTTATGCGCCAGTCCAAGGCACCTGATGGGTACGCGCCCCGCTGCAAAGCGTGTGACAAACAAAGGAGGGCAAAGAAAAATGAAGCCAATGGATAAATTACTAAAATGTATTCCAACTTTAGAGCCGATTGAATTTGCCGGCCTCGCGCGTCTTTTGGGCGTCAGGCTAATTGAGGTACCAAAAGAAGGGGATCCATATGCGCGCTCTTTTACTGATGTACTTGCAGATGTGCTGGATAAATTTGAACATTCTAACAGGGCAGCTAAGCGACAAGTGTTCCAACTGGTTGACAAACGAGGGAGCAAGCCACGGGAGGATATAAATGCCAGTAATTCCGAAAATACCTAAAGGCACTTCATCCTCTGTTTCAAAATACTGTGACCGCTGTGGGCGCTCATTGCCTCTTTCTTAGTTTTCTAAGGCGCATAGTGAATTTTATTCAGATGGTTACTTACCGTGGTGCAATGCTTGCATTGCCGAACGAATAGACGCGGAAGGCGGCAATTGGGAGTATGTTGATAAGCTGTGTATGTGGGCCGGTATCCCATTTATTGTAAAGGAATGGGAGAGGATTAAAGAGATTACAATGCCGGAAGAGACGTGGCCGACATATGCGAAGATCTTTTGTACAGATGATTATATTTCTCTTGGATGGGGCGACTATTATAGGCAGTATAAAAAATTAAAAGAAGTCGGTCTTATGGAAGAGGAAATACCTGAAGTGCGTGAGCAGAGATATAATGATTTGCGGCGCAAATGGGGCGAGAACTATGCGGATGAGGAATTGAATCATTTGGAAGATCTTTACCGCGGTCTTATGAATACGCAAAATATAAGCGGCGCGCTGCAAATAGACCAAGCGCAAAAACTATGTAAACTGTCACTGGAAATTGATAACCGTATCCGTGCTGGTGATAAAGAGGTTGACAAATTTATGTCCTCTTATGATAAAATTATCAAGAGTGCTGAATTTACACCAAAGAATACAAAAAATGCGACTGACTTCGACTCATTTGCCGAGGTGGCATATTGGCTGGAGAAACATGGTCGAATTAATAAATTTTATGATAACGTAACGCGCGATGTTATAGATGAGACTCTCAAAAATATAGAGTCATATAATTAGCGACTTTACATAAATGAAGGCGGCATCGGTGAAGAGATAACACAAAGGCTACAAGCTCTTCATGCGGTGAATGACATAGAGAAAGAAAACTTCTATGGTATACAACAAGACTTCGATGAAGATGAATATCAAAACGAAGCATTTGTTATAGATGAGGATGAAGATTTTAATCCTGAAGGTGAAATTGAATGAGTGCTATATAGTTACTGGACCCAAATTTGGTTCAATTCAACACTCAAGATAAAATATACCATGATGGTATTGAGTTAGAGAAAGGTGTAGTTATAACGCCGGCGTTTTTAGAAAAGAATGAAGATTTAATTGCCGATTGTATACAAACTTTCACGGCATATCCGGATGTATTCCTGGATTTGATAACTCCATCTAATTCAACCTTCTCCCTTTTCCCATTTCAACGAGTTTTCTTGCGGGCGTGCATGCGGTATACATCAATATATATTACTGCGGCCCGCGCTACATCAAAAACATTTCTTTCCATCCTTGCCAAGTATTGTCAATGCGTTTTCTTACCAAATCATGTATCTTCTATCGTTGCGCCGAATAAAAGCCAGGCCGCGAAGATAACCAAACAAAAGATACAAGAGATTTGGCGCATCTGGCCGCTGCTTAAATAGGAGCTAGAACCAGGTAATACTGATGGAGTACATGCCAACTTTGGTAAGGATTATGTTGAACTTTACTTTAAAAATGGCAGCAAGCTGACGGTAGTCGGCGCGCTAGATTCAGACCGCGGACTTCGTACTCATGCAACTCTTATAGACGAGGCGCGTGATCAGGACGGAGATGCGATTGCAGAAATTATACTTCCACAGATGAACGTTTCAAGACGCATGTATAACGGTGCAGTTAATCCATATGAGCGTGTAAATACACAAGTTATATATGCAACATCTGCTGGTACAAAAGCATCATATGCTTATGAAGCACTTATAGACACTTTTGAGAAAGCAATTATTGACCCAAAATCTGCTTTCTGTATTGGTTTAGATTACAGAGTTCCAATGCAACATAATTTGATTACGCCATCCTTTGTTAAAGGACTTAAACTTTCACCCGCATACAATGAAACCACATTTGCGGCCGAGTATCTTGGTATGTGGCTTGGTGGTAGTGATGAATCCTGGTTTGATTTTGAGAAACTTACGAAGTATCGCAAAATTAAAAATCCGGAATGGCGTCAAAAATTTGTAGCCGATAATAATATTTTTTACTTAATTTCAGTAGACGTCGGTCGATTACATGACCAAACGGTCGCGTGTATCTGGCGTGTCAACGTTCGTGATAATAAATACTTTTCAACTCTTGTGAATTTATTTGTCCTTGGTCGTTAGGCAGAGAGTAAGACTTTTACGTAGCAAGCAATTGACCTTAAAAAGTTAATTGAAATCTATGCACCGCGCGAAGTGGTTATAGATTGTAATGGACTTGGTGTGGGTCTTGCTGATGAAATGATTCGTACATAGTTAGATGAAAACGGCGCTGAATTACCAGCATACGGTTTCTTCAACAATGACGATTATAAAAAGGTTCAACCTAAAGACGCTACTCAAATCCTCTACTCCCTCAAGGCCAATGGTCCCTTGAATTCCAAGATACATAGTAATGCTTATTCACGTATTAACGGTGGCATGGTCCGATTTTTAATTAGTGAGCAGGAAGCGAGGGCAGCCCTGCTTGCAACGAAGGTTGGTTAGAAAATGACGACAGAAGAACGTATTAAACGTTTAATGCCGCATGAATTAACCACAAAGTTATTTGAAGAAATGTCTAATTTACGTTTAAGAAAGAGTGGTTTAGATATTGTACTTGAGCAAATAAATGCTCGCTTTCCAAAAGATAAATATTCTGCTTTTGCTTATGGTTTATGGCGGATTAAAGAGTTGGAAGAAGAGAATTATAAGCGAGTCAGTCGACGCCAACCTGGAACGAAACGTTAGTTGATTTTCTTTACTGGAGGACAAAATTAATGGCAGAGCAAGTAGATATCCGTGACTTAAGCACTTTTAAAAAGGCCATTGAAGGAATGGTTGCTAAAAGTGATAAGGCTTGGAATAGTTTAGAAGGATACTACTATTCTGGCAGACCATTTAAACAGTACACAAAAGAAGAGGCGGAACGAATTGTTAATTCTAACGATCTTCGCAAACAACAAAAACTGTCAAGAGCTTTTTATTACAAAGATAGTCTGTATAAACGAATTTTAATTTATTATGCGACATTACTTAAATATGTAGGTTTACTCATACCTAATCCAATTGCTGGTAATGAACTCTCCACCCCCTATGTGTTAAAAAGATACAATGCCGCACTTGACTATATTGAAAAATTCTTCTTGCCTGAGTTGTTAACAAACATTTCTTTACGTGCTTTGGTAGATGGATGCTATTATGGTGTTATTCGTGAGTTAAGTAAGACTGATTTTGTTCTATTAGACTTACCTGCTGAATATTGTCGTTCTAATTTTAAAGATTTACACGGAAATGACATTATTGAATTTGATGTTAGTTACTTCACTTCAATAGTGGATGAGAGTGTAAGAAAATAGGCTTTAAAAGTCTATCCGAAAGTAATTAGTGATCATTATAATCGTTATAAGAAAGGGCAAGTAAAAACTGCGTGGGTGAAAATACCTACTGATATTGGTTTCTGCTTCCCATTCTCAGATGATGGCCGCCCGCTCTTCTTAGATGTGGTGCCGGCGGTGATTGATTATGATGCGGCTGTTGAAATAAATCGTGAACGCGATTTAGAAGAGATACGCAAGATAATTGTGTAGAAGATTCCGCATTTGGCAGATGGTACTCTTGTATTTGAACCAGATGAAGCTTTAGAAATGCATACCGGTGCAGTTGATATGATGCGTGGTAACAAGAATATTAGTGTTCTTACAACCTATGCAGATGTTGACGCCGTAGTTTCCAAGACTTCGTCAGAGGCAAGTACAAATGCGTTGGAAAAGAGTTTACAGAATGTTTACTCAAAGGCTAACGCGAGTCAGTAGATATTTGCACCCACTGGTACACAAGCATTATCTACGTCCATCACAAATGATATGGCGCTGATGATGGTACTAGCGAACAAATATTCGCGATTCTTGACCTTCATCATTAATTTCCTTTTTGCAAATGCAAATATTACATTTAAATATGAAATATTGCCGGTAAGCTGGTATAATGTATCTGATTATATTAAAGATTCATTAAAGTTGGCGCAAAGTGGATATAGTTTCCTCTTGCCCGCAATTGCAATTGGTTTAACTCAAAAGGATTTAATGAATATCAAGAAACTTGAAAATGATGTACTAAAACTTTCAGATTTGCTTATCCCTCTGGCCTCATCTTATACTCAAGATACGGGTGAAGTTGGTAGACCAAGATTGGCTGCAGAAGACAAATCACCCAAAACCTTACAGAATGAAGAATCATTAAATAATCAGTAAGGAGGCTCCAATGAACAAAGCGTTATGTGAGTTTCCCGTAACTGTTTACGGTAATTTAGAAAGATATAATGAAGTTCTAAGTAAAGCACGTTGTCGTATTTTCTATAAGTACGAAAACCGCAATGGAACCTATATTACTGACGAGTTTGCTGATAAGCTTTTATCTTCTTTATCTTATGCGCCCGTGAAAGGTATATATGAACCGGAAGAAGGTGATTATACTGATCATGGTATGGAGCGCAATGAAGGCCGTATCTATGGCATAGTTCCAGAGAACCCAAATATTTCTTGGGAAACCCATCTTGACGAGGATGGCGTCGAGCGCACTTATGCATGCGCCGATGTGCTGATATTCACTGCTCTTTATGAAGAAGCTGGTGATATAGTAGGCAAAAGTCAATCTATGGAACTGTATGGACCGTCGCTGAAATATCATGAAGCGATAGTTAAGGGCCGCCGCTTTATAGTATTTGATGAAGGATGTTTCTTAGGCTTACAAGTGCTTGGTGATAATGTAGAACCTTGCTTTGAGGGAGCTTCATTCTATACATTGCAAAGTTCGATTGAATTTGCAATCAATTAGATAAAACAATATGGAGGTACTAAGATGCCTACAATTAATTTTAAACTGTCGGATGGCGATAAGTTTAACGCTCTTTGGGCGCTGCTTAATCCGGAGTTTAATGAAGAAGGCAACTGGACCGTTTCTTGTGGAATTACCGCTGTGTACGATGATTATGCTTTAGTCGTCAATTATGAAACTGGCGAGTATGAGCGTGCTTATTATGCGAAAAATGATGAGACTGATATGGTTGAAATCAATGAGCGTGTAAAGGTATATATAATTGATGTTACAGAGTCGGAAAAGAATACACTTGATACTCTGCGTGCGCTGAACGGCGGCACCTATGAGTTAGTAAGCGATGTGCTAACAAATGCTCAAGAAAATCTTGAGAAAAATGCTGAGTTCTCCGCCAAAATTGAAGAGTTGAATGAAACTGTTGCTACTTTAAATTCGGAGAAAGATAAGATTGTTAATCAGGCGGCCGAGTATACTGCTCAGATTGAATCTGATAACAATACTATTGCTTCTTTAAATGAAGAGTTAGATTCTCTAAAGGCTTATAAGCTGGCTATTGAAACTGCGCAGAAGAACGCCGTAATTAACGAATATGCAGAACATCTCACCGATGATATTCTGGATAAGTATCGTGAAAAGATTGGTGATTATACTGCGGAAGAACTTGATATGCATCTTGCTTATGAACTGAAGAAAAATAATTCTTCTATATTCGCCAAAGGCGAAGATGTCGGCTACGTGCCGAAAGATGTTCCTCTTGAGGGAATTGCTGCGATTTTATCGAAGTATAAGAAATAATTAGGAGGCTATTTAAATGGCTAGAATGACTATTGACGGTTTCGGTCAGGTAGAGCTCAATAATGTTGCTTTCCGCCGCGACGGTCGTATCGAAGCTCAGTGCGCACTCGACACCACTGCATTCGATTCTGCTACTCCTTGTGAGAACGGAATGATTCTGCGTGTTGTAAAACCTGAGCACAAGATTACTTTCTGTGATGCTTCTGCATCCTATCAGCTCTATGCTCTGAATTATAGTTCTGAGCATATGTATGACGAGCGCAAGCCTGGCCTGAAGAACTTCTATCTGAAGTCTGCGGCTGCTGGTGAGGACTTCTATCCTCGCGTTGGTTATCTGGCTGCCGGCGACCTGTTCACCACAAACTGCATTGACCTTGGTTCCTATGCTAGCGCTGGTGCTGTTGCCTCTGCCCTTGAAAGCGGCGAAGTGTTTGCTGCTGCCGGTACTCAGGGCGCAATTGTTCTTGCTGATGCTGCTCCTAGTGTGGGCCCCGTTATGCAAGTTGTTAAGAAAACTACGATGCCTGATGGACAGGATGCTTTCCAGATTCAGGTTCTGTCTGTGTAATAGGAGGGTACAATATAATGACACTTAATGAGTTTAAAGATATTGCCCTTCATGCCGCTAAGGGCACTGCTCCTGCTGAATTCACTGTTGAGAATGTCAATGATGCATTTATCGACGGTCTGAAGGAGCTTGCTGGTTCTTATAACCAGTTCATGAAGAATCGTTATGATATTTATGATATAATCATAAGCGTTATCGATGAGATTCTTCCTAAGAATGTTATTGACGCTCTCGGCGCCTTCGCTGAAGTTCGTCAGGTTGCTCAGGGCGAGAAGGCCATGTTCAAGCGTAGAGTTGGCCGCGCTCGTGCAAAGAAATTCCTCACTCAGGTTGGTCTGAGTGGTGTGTATGAGACCTTCCGTCTCGACACTGAGACCTTCGAAGTTGGCGCACATGCCGTCGGCGGTGGTGCTACAATCGACTTCGAGCGTATGCTCGACGGCGCTGAATCCCTCGCAGAGTGCGTTGGAATCGTGACTGAAGGTCTCGAAAATGCGGTGTATGTTGAAGTTCAGAAGGCTCTCAACGCGGCCATGGCCGTTATGCCCGCAACCAATATCGTTCAGGGTGCATGGGATCCCGATGAGATGGTTAAGCTGCTCACGGTCGTTCGTGCTTATGGCAGCCCGATAATCTTTGCTTGCCCCGAATTCGTGGCGGCAATGGGCCCCGATGCTATTGTTCCTGTTGGAACTTATGGTACCTCTTTCCCTGCCAATGGTGTGTATAGTCCGAAAGACATCGAAGCCATTCATGATTATGGTTTTGTGAACGTCTTCCGTGGCGCCCCCATAGTGCAAATTCCTCAGTCCTTTGTGGATGAGAATAATGAGGAAACTTATGTCAATCCTCAAATCGCCTTCATTATGCCTGCTGGCCAGGAGAAGGTTGTTAAGGTCGTTCTTGAAGGACAGACCCAAATCCGTGACCATGAGAATAAGGATAATTCCATGGAAGTCTATGCATGGAAGAAGATGGGATGCGCAATCCTTACGCATCACAACTGGGCCATGTACCAGAATACTGGTCTGACCGATACTTCCGCGAAGGATATCTACGGATTCTAATTAATTTATTAAGGGGAGAGGGATAATTCCCCTCTCCCTTTTTATTAAAATGTGTTAAAGCACAGGAGTTAAAGGAGTTTTAAAATGACAGATAAAGTTAAAGTTATTAGTTCGGTTAATGGCCGCTGTGTCGTTAATAATCGTGATTTGCAGTTAAAGCGCGTATGGCAAGGCCGCGGTGACGTTGTTACTTTTACGGCAGAACAAATTGAACAATTGATGTTTGATCCCGCATTTTCTAATATGGTAAATTCGGGTATGCTTTATATTGAAGATATGGAAGTTAAAAAGGCAATTGGACTAGAACCAGAAGATGCTGAATCACCCACTCGTATTCTTATGGATGAAAAAACATTGCAAAGGTTCTGGAAGAATATGCCTTTATCTCAGTTTAAGATAGAAACACAAAAGCTTACAAAAGTATAGTTAAATATTCTTGCTGAATATGCTATTCATCATGGTAATGATGGTACAATTGATAAGGCTAATTATCTGACTGAAATTAGTAATTATAATATTCTTAAGGGGATAGAGTTAGAAAAACAAAGTCAGGAGGGATAATCCGTGACAGGTTTACAAGAAGTATATGACGCCTTTTTAGTTAAAATGCTTGATGATGAATGGGCTAATTGGGATATGGAAGATATTCAAAAAGACTGGAAAGGCTTGTTAATGGGTGCTATCCCGTGGTTTAAATTTTCGCGCGTTTCTTTAGATATAGACGAAGATTACTTTGTCGAAGACTTAAATAATGAAGAAATTTAGATTCTTGCAACTTATATGAAATGCGAGTGGTTGAATAGAACAATTTTAACTTGGGAAAATGTCAAGCCATTATACGAAGAGCGTGATTTTTCACAAGCGAATTTATTAGATAAGTTTAATTAGATGTTGGCGGCTGAAAAGAAAAATGCTCAACGTCTTGAAGCAACTTATTATCGTTCTATTAATAGACGACCATTTAATTATCGTTAGCTTGCATCATAGGTATAATGGAATATTTAGAAGGTTATAATAATAATCTAAAAAATCGTTTATTTGGTCTTTTGTGTGAACGAGAAAAAGAAGGCGAATGGGAAAAGTTTTTAGATTCTATTGTAATAGAATTAATATCTTATCCTGAAGAATATCGTACTATTAATTATTATCGTTTATTTACAAAAGTATCTTCACTTCGTTATTTAAGTTATAAGTATTTTCGTACTACAGTGTTTGACTGTATGAGTCTATTGTCAAAATTATGAGTTATTTTGATGTTTATTAGCAAAGATTAAATAGATTTGGTACAGATTATTAGTCCCGAATTTAGGGTGCGCGCGAATATAATTTTGATTTGTATCTACTAAAGACAGTTTATAGAGTAGATTTTGAATATAAGAATTGTCATCATGCTGGTAGTTTAGAACGTTATAAACAGGATGATACCAAAACATTGCAATATTTATTAACTAAAATAGATTTAAATATACCAAATGGTACTATTTTAGAATTAGTTGATAAAGATAATATAAAATAGCCGTGGATGGTTTATTATTTAGAAAATATTAAAGCAAGTGGATATAATAGATATATTATGCTTAAAATGACTCATTTTATAAAATGGCAAGGCCGTGATAATGAGTGGTATACAACTTGGGCATATTTATATGGACAAGAAGATAATATGCTTAAAGATGAAATTCGTTCGCGTTCACGCATGGATGCTCTTTATGCAGAAAATCTTAAATCTAGTTTCTTTATAGCACCAGTAAATGAATTAATTAAAAAAGATTGTTATTTTATTGTTGGTGAAAAACCGCTTCAAGAATATTATAGAGTTACGGGTTATGATTTGTAGTCTACGCCGGGTGTAGAATATATTACAATTGATCCTGTATATGAATTTGATTTAAGCGCACCGCCCGAATAGCCAGATGAAATTGATGAAACTGATTACTTCTGGTTTAATGGAGGTATGAATGATGGCAACCCGTAATTTGGCTGATGTTGGAACTAATTTATAGAAGATTATAAGTCGTCTTTAGTCAAATTAGAAATTATTAAAATTGTTATATTATACAGGTAAAGATCCATATAGTGAATCAGATTTAACACCTGCACAAATTAAAGACGAAGTATTTGAAAAATTAATAAAAGTTGTACCGCGTGTTGGCCCAAAAGAAACAGCATAGAGTATAGTTGTACTTCGTTTAGTACGCGGCCGCGCTAATCCTGGGAATGGGGAATTTAAAGATTTTATGATTAACATTGAAGTTTTTGTTCCTTTAACGCAATGGATTATTAAGGATTCTAATTTGCGGCCTTTCGCAATTATGGGTGAAATACATAAATCCTTAAATAATAAAACAATTGATGGTCTTGGACGAATGACAGGCGGTGAATTTCAAATTAATTTCTTAACAGAAGAAATTGGCTGTTATGAAATGAGTTATTATATTACAAGTTATGATTAATGCTCATTTTCTTATAGGACTACCTGAACAATTCTAGAATGTTTGTTGGATATATCCTCCTAAAGTTAAAGATATTTTAGAAGATAAAAATTATAATGTTTATCGAAAAATATTCTTAAGTTGTTAGGAAGATATAATTGATGAATATACTGAATTAGGATTGTCTTTGTCAGAGGTGCCAACGCCGCTTGGATATATTTTTACTTTAATAAAAGCTGATGAACGGCTTAAACCTACAATTTTAGACGGTTTTAAATTTTTTATTCATGAACCAGTTACATTAGTTGAAGATAAAGAGATTGTAATTATTGGTGATTTAAATAAAGAATTAAAATTTATTAAATCTGTTGATGATTTACGACTCATTACAGAAGATAATTATTTTGAATTTTAGAACAAATTGCGTGAGGCATTAGGAGAAAAGGCAGTTGAGCCTTATAATCCAAATGAAAATGAAAAAATTAAATATTTTAAAGCCAAAGCGCGTCTCCGTGATAGAGTAAAAGCAAAAAACTCTAAAGATGCACTAACTTTAGGTTCAACTTTAGCAGCAATTTGTTGTATGGATTTTGGTATAAATCCACTTAATATCGGAGAGTTAAGCTAGGTCGCAATAACGATTCTTATTCGTTATTATCAAGAAAAGAAAAAATATGAAATAGATATTAGTTCTTTACTTGCAGGTGCGGATAGCAAAAAAATAAAACCACAAAATTGGATTAGAAACATTGAAGATTTATAAAATAGGAGGTCATTACTAAATGGCTAGTATTTTAGACCGCTATGGTATTAAAGAAGTTGCAGACGTAACCTTCTATGAAATCAATCAAGACGGTACTCCTGGCAAACCCGTACTGTTTCTGGATACTCTGAAAGTTTCTACTATTGAGCAGACTGCTGAACAGGTTGATGCTCGTGGTGGTAAGGGTAACCCGAAGCTCATCACTTGGGACTATGGTAAGGAAATTACCGTTAACATTGAAGATGCTCTGTTTAGCCCGAAATCCATGGCTATAATGCTTGGTAATGGTAAGGTTAACCAAGGTGGCGGCAAGATGATTCGCAAAACTGCGGTTGTCCGTATGGGCGCTACCACTGCTAGCAACGTCAAGGCATTAAATGACTATATCACTGCTGATATTTATGATGCGAATTCCGTCAATGGCGGTGGTACTCGTACTAAGCTCTATCTGGGCGATGGAGTTGCTCCTGCTGGTGAGCTTGCAATTAATGGACAGCTGAAGTTTGATAATGGTCAGTCCGGTGCAGATCATGAAGATTCTGTGCTTTATGATGAGGATGGCACTGCCATCAATAGCGATTTCTCTGAAAGCGCTCTGAAGTCCCTGTATCAAGCTGGTATCACTGATAATAGTGGTGCTTATAGCGGACATAAGTTTATGTTCACTTACTGGGTGCCGGCGACCGCGAAAGAAATCGTTGTTTCTGGTGATACTTTCCCTGGAACCTATTACATTCAGGGCGACACCTATTCTCGTTCCGATGTTACGGGTGCAGACCAGTTCTTCCAGTTCATCATTCCGAAGGCCAAGATGTCTGCTGAGAATACCATTACGCTTGAGGCCGAAGGCGATCCTGCGACCTTCAGCATGAACCTCACTGTTCTCCGTCCGGAGTCTGGTGACATGATGAAGCTTGTTCAGTACGACCTTGAGGATCCGAGCGCAGGCTAATTAAATAATTATTAATGGCGGAGGAAGGAAACTTCCTTCGTCATTTTTATTTATTGGGGAGGAAAGGATTGTATGTATGAAGATTTGGGTTCTTTTAAAGTATTAGAGAATGTTTATATAAAAACTACTTAGAATATAGAGACTGGTGGAAAACAATTTTAGGCCGGTGAAATTGTTGCTCGGTTTGATAAGATTTAGATAGCAAATTTGAATGAAATAAAAGAATATGTATCAGCTCGCGGCGGCTATGATAATAGAGGGCACGTTTTTTGGGAAACTACTCGCGCAGTAAAAATTAATTTTACACAAGGAGTATTTTCAAAAATATAGTTTGGAATTTTAAATAATAGTAAGATTATTTAGGTGGAAGAAGAATAGCCTTTATTATTAACTACTACAGTTGAAACAGAAAGTGATGAAATTGGTATTATTAGACTCAATCCACGGCCTGCAGGTTCTTTATTTATTTATGATAAAGAAACTGGTGAACGATTAGAATGGGAAACTTCTGGTTTAAGTTTTAAAATTGCAGATGCTTATAAAGATATAATTGCAATTTATGAATATAATTATTTAAAGGGTGCAACTATTGCACGAATTGGACAGCCATTTACAAGTGGTTTTTTGATGTTAGAAGGAAAAACGAGAGTAAAGGACGATACGTCTGGATTAATTACAACGGGGATAATTAAAATTCCCAAACTAAAATTAATGTCTGGCTTATCTATGCGGTTGGGTGCACAGGCAA
>Ga0310786_10008027_pt1 | contig 13630 bp, 9 predicted proteins | sample AusTroGonzalo_MG_FD_203881 | JGI IMG/M metagenome (GOLD analysis project Ga0310786, IMG submission 203881) | Bovine rumen microbial communities from tropical cattle in Woodstock, Queensland, Australia - Gonzalo_03 (v2) (version 2) | ecosystem: Host-associated > Mammals > Digestive system >... | reverse complement strand
TGCGGAGGGGGAGACGAGCCTTGCGGCCAACGACACACTTCTGACGGACTCCACGAACGTATCGGCACAAGATACGAGCGAGTCGGCACTGTTGGCTGCCGTCGACTCGACGGAGACAAAAGAAGCCACCGACACGCTACCGATACCGAAGGTCACGTCAAACGCCTTTAGGGGCAACAACTCACTGGGCATATCGTCTGCCCGGGGCATTGCCACCAGTTGGGACCTGAAGGGCAAGAAGAATATCCTCTGGCAAACGAAGATTCCGAAACATGGCTATAACTCGCCAGTGATCAACGGCCTCAACGTGTTCCTCACTGGAGCCGACGAACAAGCGCGAGAACTCTATTGTTTCGACGTCTATACAGGCGAACTGAAATGGAAGGTGACTGCCGACAAAATCGCCGGTTCACCTTCGACGATGCCGAAAGTGAATGCCGACACAGGCCTTGCCGCCAGCACCGTAGCAACGAACGGGCGTCAGGTGTGCGCCATCTTTGCCACGGGCGACATCATCTGTGCCGACATGCAGGGCAAGCGCCTGTGGGCGAAGAACCTCGGAGTGCCCGACAATCATTATGGCTATGCCTCGTCACTGCTGATGTATGGCAATGAGGTCATCATCCAATATCAAAACAACTCCGGAGCCAAGATCATCGCGCTGAGCACGGCAAACGGCAATCAGATATGGAGCAAGTCGGGCAATGACAAGATTGCCTGGAGCTCGCCCATCATCGCCTCGTTAGGAGGGAAGTCGGCACTGGTCGTCATGGGCAATCCTGCCATTGCCGCCTATAACCCGAACAACGGCGAAGAGCTGTGGCGAGTCGACTGCCTGAGTGGCGAGGTCGGATCGAGTCCTGCTGCTGCGGGAGGCATCGTTTACGGTGCCAGCGAATACTCCAAGTGCATCGCCATCGACGGAGCGACAGGCGAGACACTATGGGAGGCCTCAGACTACCTACCGGAGTGTGCCAGTCTCTGTGCCACCAAGAACCTCGTATTCTGTGCGACCAGCTACGGAATGGTCTGTGCTTACGATGCGAAGACGGGTCAGGTGGTTAAAGAGCATGACCTGACCACGCCCTTCTATTCCTCACCAGTAGTCGCCGATGGCAAGGTGTACCTCTTCAGCAACACGGGTAAGGTGTATATCTTCTCGTCAAGTAACTTCAACCTCATCAAGTCGTTTGAAACGGGGGAAAAGACATTCGCCACACCAGCCTTTACCGACGGAATGATGATTGTCAGGACCGACAACTCACTTTATTGTGTAAAGAAGGAATAATGCGGCCTACGGCCTAAATGATAAATGATAAATGATAAATGATAATATAAAGCAGCGCACAAACGCTCTTATCGACAGGATAGGAGTGACGCGAGACAAGGTGATCCCGCTACTACAGGCTATTCAGCAGGAGTTCAACTATCTACCTGCCGATGCGCTGGACTGTGTGTACGAGCGAACCGACATCGACCGGGCACAGCTATTGAGTGTGGCAACCTTCTACTCGCAGTTCCGCATGGCTCCCTACGGCCAGCATGTCATCAAGGTATGCATTGGTACGGCGTGCCATGTGAAGGGGGCCAGCCGCGTATATGATGCGTTTGTTCGCGAACTGAATTTAAAAGAGGGAACCATCACTACTGAAGACGGACGCTATTCTATCGAGAAGGTGGCATGTCTGGGATGTTGTGCGTTGGCGCCCGTGGTACAGATAGACGATAAGATCTTCGGCCATGTGCAGCCTGGACGTGTGCGCGAAGTGCTCAATGAGTTTGAGGCGATGGTTGCCGCAAACGCCCAGCTCTCAACGCCCAACGGCCAAGCCGACATTCAGGGCGAGGTTCGTTTGGGCATGGAGAACTGTTGTCAGGCCAGCGGTACTGCTGAGGTCTATACCGCCGTGACGGAAGCCAGCCGCGAACTGGGCATCCATGTGCGGCTGAAGCCCATCTCTTGTGTGGGTGCCTGCAACCAGGTGCCACTCATCGATGTGGTGACACGCGATGGCGAGATGTTCCGCTATCCAAACATCAAACCGGAAGAGGTGAAGGAGATCCTGCTGCACCACTTCCAGCCTTCCAGCAAACTAAAGAGGCTCCGCAATGCGATTCTCAACCAGATAGACACTTTCCATACTGACCAGACCTGGAACAACAGTCTGTGGATTCCCGAAGAGGTGAGAACGGAGAAGATCAACACTTTCCTTGAGGGACAGTACCGCATCTCCACCGAAGGCTACGGCCATCTCAATCCGCTGGATATTGACGAATATATCTCTTTAGGCGGCTTTGAGGCGCTGGGAAAAGCACTGAAGGCAATGACGAGGAAAGCCATCATCGACGAGGTCACGAAAAGCGGCCTTCGCGGACGTGGCGGCGGTGGATTCCTTACTGGCAGGAAATGGCAACTCGTCGCCGACGCCCCTCCCCCCTCCCCTCAGGAGCCAGGGGGAAGCTTCAAATACGTGATTTGCAATGGTGATGAGGGCGACCCAGGCGCATTCATGGACCGCATCTTGTTAGAATCCTATCCATTGCGCGTCATCGAAGGACTGATCATCGCCGGTTGGGCGGTGGGGGCAAGAGAGGGCATCTTCTACATTCGAGCCGAATATCCCCAAGCAGTCATCCGAGTGCGCAAGGCACTCGACCTATGCCACCGACGTGGACTGTTGGGCGAGCATATCATGGGGACTGACTTCTCGTTCGACATCAGGGTATTTGAAGGTGCCGGCGCCTTCGTCTGTGGCGAGGAGACCGCCCTGATTGCTTCTATCGAAGGACGGCGTGGCTTCCCCCATCTGCGTCCGCCCTACCCTGCCCAGGCTGGATTGTTCGGGATGCCTACACTGATCAACAATGTGGAGACGCTCAGTCAGATTCCCTATATCATCCGCCATGGTGCTGAGGAATATACCAAGGTGGGAACGAAGGGCAGTCCCGGCACGAAGGTGTTTGCACTGGCTGGCCGGGTGAATCGCGGTGGGTTGATCGAGGTGCCGATGGGCACCACGCTGCGCGATATCGTAGAGAAGATCGGTGGTGGCGTTGAAGACAAACAGATTGGTGCGAAAGCGGAAATGAAAGCCGAGGCACTGAAAGCCGTACAGACGGGCGGGCCTTCGGGAGGCTGCATCCCTGCTGAGCTTTGCGACACCGAGGTCGATTTCGATGCACTCAACAAGATGGGGGCCATCATGGGGTCTGGCGGACTGGTCGTGCTGGGCGAATCGAGTTGCATGGTCGATGTTGCCCGCTATTTCCTTCAGTTCACGGCGCAAGAGTCGTGTGGCAAATGTACGTTCTGCCGCGTGGGTATCCAGCGCATGTTGGACATTCTCAACAAACTGACAACGGGCTGTGGGACGATGGAGGATATCGACCTCCTGGAGAAGTTGGCCAAGAGCATCAAGCTGTCGGCCCTCTGCGGTTTGGGCAAGACCGCGCCCAATCCTGTACTCTCTACGCTGCGCTATTTCAGGCAGGAATACGAGGAGCACGTGCAAGGCTTCTGTCGCGCCGGTGTGTGCAAACAGATGGTGAAGCTGACGATTACCGACGACTGCGTGGGCTGTACGAAGTGCGCACGCAGCTGTCCGGCAGAGGCCATCGACTATACGCCATACGAACAGCATCACATCGACACGGATCGCTGCACCCAGTGCGGGCTCTGTATGGAGATTTGTGACTATCACGCAATCATAAAAGTGAAGAGTTAAGAATCATGAAGATAAGAATTAATGGCAATGAGGTGGAGGTGACGGGACAGCGGGTGCTGATCGAGGAACTGCGCGAGCGGGGCCTGCAGATACCGTCGCTGTGTTACCCCTCCCCTACGGGGACAGGTCGGGCGGTAGCTCATCAGGCATCGTGCATGGTGTGTATGGTGAAGGATCTGGTGAGCGGACAGATGATTCCGAGTTGCTCTGTCTATCCTCGGGAGGGTATGGAGATTGACACGGAATCCGAGGAGGTCATGGAACTGCGACGGATGGCCATCGAACTGCTTCTCAGCAATCACGGTGCCCGCTGCGGTGCGTGCGAGGGCAAGGAGAAGTGCAAGCTAAGGGAAGTGTCTTTGCAGATGAAGGCGAAGTGGACGCGTTTCGGTCCACTGGCTCCTGTGGGACAGGACGGACCGGTGCACGTAAATGGTCGGTTGTATTTCGAGACGGCTAAGTGCATACGCTGCGGACTTTGTGTTTACAACTCCCAGAATGGTTTTACGTTTATGTATCGGGGATATGGCATGCAAGTGGTCATCCCTGAAGAGAATAAAAAGAATATAGATGAAAAGATGGCTGACTTATGTCCCACTGGTGCTCTGTTTGTGCGCGAGTTGCGCCGTGACGAGTCATGATGCTGAGGACAGTGTGAGTAGAGACTGGACGATCTTCCGTGGATCTCCGTCGCTGAATGGCTATGTTGAATGTAACATTCCGGCATCGCCTCAACTGCTGTGGAGCAAGACGTTACAGTCGCGCACGGTAGCTGCCCCCATCGTGTATGACAGGTGGGTCTATACCCTTGACCGCAAGGGGCGCCTGCACCGGTTCTCGCCAGAGGGTGATTCCCTGCTGGTGCATGATTTCCAGACAACCATCGAAGCCTCGTTTGTCGTGGATGACTCCATACTGTATGTGGGAAGGATTGACGGATTTGTCAACGCTTTCTCCATCAATCGTCAGAAGGTGGTGTGGGATTTCGAGACTTTGGGTCAGATATCTGGTTCGCCCAACCTCGTCGGTGACCAGTTGCTCGTAGGCAGTTACGACGGATGCATGTATACCATCGACAAGAAGACGGGCAAGAAGAGGGGACAGTTCCAGACGAGCTATTACATCAACGGCACAGCGGCAGTCTGGGAAAACCACATCATATTCGGTGGCTGCGATGCTTGGGTGCGAGTGGTCGATGTCGAGACAGGCGTGATGACCGACTCGCTCGAACTCGACAGTTACGTGCCAGCCTCGCCCGCCATCCTCGATGGGGTGGCCTGCACCTGCGACTACAATGGAAACGTGTATGAGATGACGCTCGACAACGGGAAGATTGCCAATCATCGGAAACTGCTGGTCTCTTCGGTCGACCGCTCGCAAGGCGAGGATGAAGGCCAAGATGGCGGTGTGGTGTCGATGCCTGCCCTCACCCGCACCGATGTGTATATCCTGTCGGGCGAACGCTACATCAGCTGCATCGATCGGGCATCGGGGCAGGTGCGGTGGAAGAAGTTGCTGCGTGGCATGACAGGCGAGTGCTCGCCCTTAGTGGCGCAGGACAAGGTGCTCGTATGCACCAAAGACGGACATGTATCGTTGTTAAATTCTAAGGACGGCTCTGAACTGTGGCACTATGAGGCGGGAGAACAAATCGTCGCCTCGCCTGCCATCGTCGGTGACCGATTCTATATATTAACCAGTAGAGGAACATTGCTATGCTTCGCTTAGAGAATACTACCATACGATTTGCTGACGGACAACGGGCATTGACCGTGCTCGACGGTCTCTCGCTGCAGGTGGAGGAAGGAGAGTTTATCGCCATCACCGGGGAGTCGGGAGCGGGGAAAACCACGCTGCTGAACATCCTCGGGACGTTGATATCACCCGATGAGGGACGATACCTGATACGTGGTGAAGAAGTCTCCCCTAACCCCTCCGATAGAGGGGGATTGACAGAAAGAATCTGCCAGTTACGCAACAAGGAGATTGGTTTCGTCTATCAGGACCATCGTCTGCTGCCGCAGTTCACGGTGCTTCAAAATATCCTGCTGCCGACACTCGCCACGAAATCGGCCTCGACGGAAAAGGAAGAGCAGCGGGCTATGGAGTTGATGGAGCTGACGGGTATCGCTGCACTGAAAGACAGTGCCGTAACACAACTCTCGGGCGGTGAGCAGACACGCGTGGCTATCTGTCGGGCACTCATCAACCAACCCGCCATTCTGCTGGCCGACGAACCGACAGGGCAGTTGGATGCCGCCAATGCGCAGACCATCGCCACGCTCTTCCAACGGGTGAACACCCAACTGCATACCACCATTATCATGGCTACCCACTCCGCAGAAATGGCCAAGGTGGCGCAAAAGACCTACCGACTGGAGAATGGGAAACTGAAGAAATTGGAAAATTAAGGAAAAAGAATGAAGAAGTCGCTCATAGCACAAAGCCGAAAGCACTACCGACGGTTTTACCGGTTGGTCAGCCTTGCTGTCATTCTGATGACGGCAGTGCTGACGGGGAGCCTATTATTAGGCGATTCGGTGCGCGGAACGTTGGTGCAGCGGGTGGGTGAACGGTTGGGCAAGACCGAGACCATCATCACCAGCGGTACGGGGTTCATGAGCGATGCCCTGCTACAACACCCATCGTTGAATGAGCCACAAGGCTATCTGCTGATGGATGGCTTTGTGGCGATAGACAAAAAGTTGCTGCCTGTCTATGTGTGGGGCACAGATGCCGATAGCATTTCGCCTGGTGAGGTGGTGATTAACGAGCCGCTTCACGCTAAGTTGGGGGGAATGGAGAATCTGGTACTGCACCTTCCCTCGCACAATATGGTTCCCTCGGGAAGTCTTTTCGTGACCAAGAGCTATGCCACCCAGATGCGTGCCCATGTGGCTGGCATGAAGAGCATGGAAGAGGGGGGCAACCTGCTATTGAGGAATGAGCAGACCCTGCCCTTAAATGTGTTTGTGAACCGAAAGGAGTTAGCAGAGATCATGGAGTTAGAGGGCAAAATCAACCTGATATGCTCTGAGGAGATCATCAGCGAGAAGCAGTTGGACGCCTGCTGGACGCCAGCATTGTCAGGCATCCACCTGACCGACTCATCGCTCACCGCTGATGGCATTTTCATCCCCAACGAAATCATGGAGAAGCTAGCAGCACCGGCGCAAGCCGATTCTTCATCCTTCATGCTTCATTCTTCATGCTATTTCTCCTATCTCGTCAACGATATTGTCAATGGACTCGACACCATCCCTTACTCCTTCGTGACGGCGGTCAGCGAGTGGCAAGGCGAACCGCTCGACGGTCGGGACATGATTCTTTCTGACTATGCCGCCAAGCGCCTGCATGTCTCGGAGGGCGACTCAATCGACATGAGTTATTACGTGGCAAAGGACTTGAAGAATCTTGAGACGCAGGGACAGACGTTCAGGGTGAAGCGCATCGTACCGCTTGCCGACTTCATGCGCGACAGCCTGTTGATTGCCGAGTTCCCTGGCCTGAGCCATGTGGAGAAATGTACCGACTGGGACAGCGACCTGCCTATCGAGATGGAGCGTGTGAAGAAAGAAGACGAGGATTTCTGGCATGCTTATCACCAGACACCCAAGGCCATCGTCAGCTACGAGGCGGTTCGCTCTGATTGGAGCAATGCGTTCGGCAGTGCCACCGCCTTGCGTTTCACATCGAAACCCGACATTAAGCTTACACCACATGACGCTGGCATGCAGGTGATTCATCCCCGTGCTCAGGGGTTACAGGGGGCTACGGGCGGCGTGGACTTTGCAAGCCTCTTCCTCTCCTTAGGTTTCTTCATCATTCTCTCTGCTATTCTGCTGATGAAGAACCCGCTGGTGGAGATGTTCACCCAGCGCCGCGACGAGATTGCCCTCTATCGGCAGATGGGCTTTGCCGACACGACGATATTCAGGATTCTCTACCGCGAAGCCTTCACTACGATGCTCTGTGCCTCGCCTTGGGGCATCCTCGCGGGGCTTCTTTATTCCGGTCTTACACTGTGGCTGTTAGGCAATGTCTGGAGCGGAGCCACGCACACCGAGGGGTTCACGCTGCACATCCTACCGCTGACACTCATCGTCGGCTGGTTCGTCGCCCTGCTCATCTGTGCCACTGTCTTGTGGCGGGTCATTGCAAAGCCCTCTAAGTTAGGGGGATGGGGGTCGCCCCCTCGCTCGGCTATGCCGCTTGGCTCGTCCAAGAACTTAGGGGGCATAGTGGCCATAGTGGGCATACTGACCATCATACTGATCGCCGTGAACTTCATCTTCCTTCACAACATGGTGCAGTTCATCGTCTGCGGATTGTTGTGGATTCTCTCATGGGGTCTGTTCCTCCGTCTTTACATCCTGCGCCACCAGTCAGGCGAGATGAGCCGCACACAAATGATGTGGCAGTCCATCCGTGCCTCTTTGAGACAGCACCTGTTGGCTTATTGGGCGCTCGCACTGGGTGTGTTCACCGTCTTTGCCGTGGGACTGAACCGTCCTGATTTCAGTCAGGCGACCGAGACCACGGGGGGGTATCAGTATTACATAGACAGCCGCGTACCCATACAATACGACCTGAACAATCCGGCCGTCCGCCAGAAGCTGTCACTCGAATCACTGCCCGACAGCACATGGTTCCTCGGATTCCTACGTCACACCCAAGACGAGGCCAGCTGCCTTAACCTCAATCAAGTCAGCACACCGACCATCTTAGCTCCCCTACTCGAAGGGAAGCCCTACTCGCCACAATTCCTTCCCCAATTTAGGGAGGATGAGAGGGGACTTTACATCGACCAGGAATCCCTCACATGGAGCCTGAAGAAATCGGTGGGCGACACGCTCTACTATCAGGACTACCGGGGCGAGACTGTGCCCGTGGTCATCGCTGGCACATATCCTACGGGCATCTTCCACGGCAATGCCATCATGTCTGCCGAATCTTTCCGACGTCTGTGGCCGAAGAAGAGCGGCGTCGAGGTGCTGCTGATGAAGTCCTCCCGTCCCGACGAGGCTGTCGAGACGTTCTCCACAGCCATGAACGAATACGGGCTCAACATCCAGACCATCGACGAGCGCATCCTTATGTTCTTCGAGGTGACCGAGACCTATCTTCTCATCTTCCTGACCTTGGGCGGGCTGGGCTTACTCCTCGGTATCTTCAGCCTGATCATCATCGTGCGTAAGAACCTCACGGCGCAGACCGCCACCATCCGCCAATACCGTGCAATGGGCTTTGGCGACCGCCTGATTCAAAACCTCCTCGTCCGCGAGAATCTTCTCGTGCCACTCTATGCCGTCGCCGTCGGCGCCACCGGCTCCGTCATCAGCATCAGCGCCAACATTAGCGGCGCTGGCCCCATGACGCTCCTGTTAGCACTCGCCGTCCTCGTCGTTATCTGCCTCTTACTGTATTATGGTATCAAGTTCATAATCAATCAAAATATTCACCAAATTAAACAAACAAAAGTATGAAGAAAAAGCTTTTCACGATGTTCCTCAGTGCAGCCATCTGCACGGGAGCGATGGCACAGGTCACGCCCTATGGTTGGCGCGGCCCACAGCACAATGGTTATTATCCCGAAAAGGGACTGTTGAAACAATGGCCCGAGACGGGACCTCAGCTCGTATTCGAGACAGAAGATGCGGGCAAAGGCTACTCATCACCGCTCGTGGTGGGCGATAAGGTTTACCTCACCGGCATGAATGAGGATGAAACGAAAGAGGTGTTCCAGTGCTATACCCTGCAAGGCAAGAAGCTCTACAGCGTGGAGTATGGCAACCCCTGGAAGCAGTCCTACCCCGAGACCCGCACCACGCCAGCCATCATGGATGGCAAGGCCTACGTCATCAGCGGCATGGCCGAGATCGTGTGCATCAACACTGCCGACGGCAAGATATTGTGGAAGGTCGACGGCGGCACGAAGTATGAGCGTCAGACAGGTATGTGGGGCACGTCAGAGTGTCCGCTGGTCTATGATGACAAGGTGATTTATACCCCCTGCGGCCAGAAGACCACGATGGTTGCCCTGAACCGCCACACGGGCGAGGAGATCTGGAAGACCCGCGCCATCGGCGAGAAGTCGGGCTACGTCTCGCCCATCATGATCGAGTACAAGGGCAGGCGCCAGATTATCGGCTCCACCAACCAGACCGTCATCGGCGTCAATCCCGACAACGGTGAGATCGAGTGGACGTTCGACAACTGGGGCCCCCGCTATACGGGAAAACAGGGGCGCTGGGACAACATTGCTCCCAACTCAGCCCTCTACAAGGACGGTAAGATCTTCTTCTGCCACGGCTACGACATCAACGGTTTCCAGCTCCAGTTGGCCGACGACCTGAAGAGTGTCACCCTCACCTGGCGCACCGAGACCCTCGACACCCACCACGGCGGCTACGTGTTGGTGAATGGTAAGATTTTCGGTTCAAACTGGATCAACAACAACGACGGTGCCTGGTGCTGCGTCGACTGGGAGACGGGCAAGACCGACTACGAGACGAAGTGGACGGGCGGTGCCGGCAAGGGCTCTATCATCGCGGCTGACGACAAGGTCTTTATCTACGACGAGCGTCGAGGCTTCGTGGGCTTGGTCAATCCCACACCTGAGAAGTTCGACGTCGTCAGCAAGTTCCGCGTCGCCAAGGGCAGCGGCCCCTACTGGGCTCACATGCACATCAACAACGGCATCCTCTACCTCCGCCACGGCGAGTACTTCGCAGCGTACAAGATTAAGTAACCGCGAATTAAACTTATTTTTCCTGCACCTCCAGCACCTCCTGTTGAGTGTCAGACAGTTACAAGCAGCAGGTGCAGGAGTGCAGGAAAAAATTGACCGATTATTCGCAATCGCGTCTCCGTACAAAAAACGCCGAGATTCTTTATCTGAATCTCGGCGGATATATGTTTTGGGGATAAGTCCGATAATCGGTTATTTCCTCTCTTCCATCTCACAATAGAGCTTGAAGAACTTGTCGTTAATCTCATCGCGAATACGACGGTACTCATTCATCTTGAATTCGTAGGAACCTTCGGTCACCTTGCTGGGATCTTCGAAAGGAATGTGCAGGCGGTGCTTCACGTTACCATGAAAGACCGGACAGGTCTTGTCGGCATTGTCGCACACAGTGATAACATAGTCCCAGTCCTCATCCATGTACTCATCAACTTGGCATGGCTTGTGGTCACTGATGTCGATACCCATTTCCCGCATCACCAGCACAGCCCTGGGATTGACACGAGGCTCGGCCTTGACACCACCGGAATAGACGGCAAGGTCCTTGCCGTATGACTCGAGCAGGCCGTGTGCCATCTGACTGCGACAGGTATTACCAGTACAAAGCACCAGCACCTTGATACCGTGCTTCCGTGCATTCATTGTTGTCACACCCATGAGAAGGGCAAGACATACCAATAGGGTTTTGATTATTGTTCTCATTTCTTTAGGGTTTTATACGATTCGGTGTGTCGGATTCGGACGTCCGGGCTGCAGGAAGCGCCAGGCAAGGATCTCGTTGTCATACTGATCGTCGATAGCAGTAACGAGCACGTCCTTCACCAGTTCGTTCAGATGTTCGGGCGTGGTCTCGACACGGGCGTTGACAATCAATTTCAGGTTCTCGCCCAAGCCTGCCGTGCCACGCACTTGCAGGGTGGCGGCGTCGCCCGTGATGTTACCCACGGCATACTGCGGCCCATTGGCTTTGCCTTCGTACGTCACGACTCGGCCATCTTCAAGCGAGCTTGGATGGCTCTCGCTGCTCCGTACGTTTTCGGCAATCACCTTGATGTGACCAACGCGCAGCTTTTCCTTCTTCACCGCCTTGGCCAGACCATTCATGATATCCTTCAACAGCGTGTCCCAGTAGGCAGGCGTGCTACTACTCACGGCTATGGTACCGTTGAGCCAGCCGAGGACGGCCTCGCCGTGGGCGTACTTGTCGTAGTCGATATCGAGAATCTTCTTACCACTGCCCTGACGGTTGGCCACCTCGTTGAGCCACTCCATCACGCCGATGCCATTCTGCGTGCTGGCAGTCATCACCATCGTATGGGGGAAACAGGTCTGCGTGTCCTTCTTCAGTTTCTCCAACTCGGCCTCCGTCAGCAGGTCGGTCTTCGTGATGAGAATCACCTCACTCTCCTCCAACTGCTTACGATAGATATAGGCGGCATCCTCATGCAGTCCGCCGTTGCCACCATAGACAATCGACTTCAGGCGCATAGGGTCTGACAGCACCGTCAGAGGCGACACGATGACTTCCGTGTCGAGGTATTGCTTCAGCGGCCGGATGATAGTAGCCGTCAGGTCGGCACAGCTGCCCACTGGCTCAGCCAGAATCACGTCGGCCTCCACCTCCTTACGCAATCCCTTGATCGCATTCGTAAAACCATCGAAGTTGCAACAGAAGCAGCTCCCCGCCACCTCCTTCACCTTCAGGTTGGCATGCCGCAGTAGTCGGCTGTCAACAAGTTCTGGCGCTTGGTCGTTGGTAATCAGTCCCACACGTAGCCCCTTGGCCATCAGTCGCTGTGCCACATCCCAGATGAGCGTGGTCTTGCCAGCCCCCAAGAATCCGCCAGCAATAATCAGTCTAGTCTGTTTCATCTCTTCAATTATTTAATTTTATCATTCCCATTAATCGGTTCCAATATGTATTTGAACAAGAGTGCCGCAACGACACCGCCGAGGATGGGCGCAAGGATATAGACCCAGAACCAACCGCCCACGGCATCGGGCAGAGCGGCATCGCCCCACCCCATCACCCAGGCCACGACGCGCGGTCCGAAGTCGCGGGCGGGATTCAGTCCCGCCTGGGTCAGCGGCGCCACGAAGAAGATGATGCTCGACACGGTGAGACCAATGAACAGCGGCTGCAAGTCGGACGACGGCTTGCCTACGTTGCAGTCCTCCGTCAGTCCGAAGATGAAGAGCGCAAGCAGCATCGTACCGAAGCCCTCTGCCAGCATGGCCAAGGGCAGTGAGACGGTGGCGATAGCGTCGCCGGGGTTGGGATAGAACTCGCCAAACATGCGGGCAGTGTCTATCGAGGCGGCCGTACCCCTCACGATGTCATGCGCCTGTTCATACTGCGCTATCGACGGACTAAACAGGATGTAGAGCATCGCGCCCGCCATGATGGCACCAGCAAACTGCGCCAACAGATAGCCCGGCAGCTTCTTAGCCCTCATCCTGCCTGCGATGACCATAGCCACCGACACCGCAGGGTTCAGGTGGGCATTGCAGATATGACGAGTCAGGAAGATGGCCAGCGTCACACCGATACCCCACACGAGTCCAATCTGGAAGATACTGTTATACTCTCCGAAGAGCACGGCCACAGCCACACTGCTGCAGCCAAACAGCGTGAGGATAAACGTCCCCAGCATTTCTCCAATAAATCCTTTCATATCGTTTCTGACAATTATCATATTATAGTTCGGCATTTCGACATACAAAGGTAATGCTTTTTCCCCGAAACCGAATCCACGACATTCGCCATCACGAAAAACAAAGGGGGCATCACGAAGGTGCTCTCATCCGCTTTCAATTATATTTGTTCCGTTCGTTACATGCTGTCGCCCGTAGCACCGCTATCGTCAATACCTGTATTCTGCGTATTGTCATCACCCGCATTTCCACCCCACTCGATGGTCGTATCCGCGATGGTGAAGTCCTGAGCAAACGTGCGCGCCAACTGACAGTTTGTGGCGATGGTACCAAGGTACTGTCCCAAGCCATCGGCATAGAACACTGCCTCGAATGCACGAGTACGCACAGCGTCAGCCGTCCTGAGTTGCGCTCCGTCCTGATCGAGCCAGGCGTAGCCCATCTGTCCCTGGGCACTGAGCGTGTATTCCCCCTCGCCCACGCTACCCTTCAGCGTAGGCTG
>Ga0310786_10008026_pt1 | contig 13631 bp, 16 predicted proteins | sample AusTroGonzalo_MG_FD_203881 | JGI IMG/M metagenome (GOLD analysis project Ga0310786, IMG submission 203881) | Bovine rumen microbial communities from tropical cattle in Woodstock, Queensland, Australia - Gonzalo_03 (v2) (version 2) | ecosystem: Host-associated > Mammals > Digestive system >... | reverse complement strand
CTGAATCCGGAAAGAAGGTAGTCCTCGACGAAAAGGTGTTCGGCGTACAGCCCAACGACCACGTCATCTATCTGGACGTCCTCAATTATCTCGCCGCCCAGCGTCAGGGCACTGCCAAGACCAAGGATCGCAGCGAGGTTGCTTATTCTACCAAGAAACTCGGTCGTCAGAAGGGCGGCGGCGGTGCTCGTCACGGTTCCCTGAAGGCTGGTATCTTCGTAGGTGGTGGTAACGTGTTCGGCCCCAAGCCCCGCGACTACCGTTTCAAACTGAACAAGAAGGTCAAGCAGCTCGCTCGCGTGAGCGCTCTGTCTTACAAGGCCGCCGAAGGCAAGATCGTGCTCGTAGAGCCCTTCGCCATGGACGCCCCCAAGACCAAAGAGTTCAAGACCATCCTCTCCAACATCAAGGCCGGCGACCGCAAGGTCCTCGTTGTCCTTCCGGAGAACTCCAATAATATTTTCCTGTCATCCCGCAACCTGCCCTCCGTGCAGGTGATCACCGTTGACGAGATCAATACCTACGCTATCATGAATGCCCATTCTCTGGTGCTTGTGGACGGCGTGCAGGACATCCTCGCAGCAAGAGTAAAGTAAAGGAGAAAAGAAAATGGGTATTTTAATTAAGCCAATCGTAACCGAGAAAATGACGGCTGAGGGCGAAAAGCTCAACCGTTACGGTTTCATCGTAGACCGCAAGGCCAATAAGCTTCAGATCAAGGCCGCCGTGGAGCAGATGTACGGCGTTTCCGTCGCAGACGTGAACACCCTCAACTACCATGGCAAGCGCAAGCAGCGCTACACCAAGGCTGGCCTGCTTCGCGGTCGTATGAATCACTTCAAGAAGGCCTATGTGACCCTTGCAGGTGAAGACAAGATTGATTTCTACGCTAACATCTAAGAAGGAGAATAAACTATGGCAATTAAAAAGTACAAGCCGGTTACTCCCGGCCAGCGCAACAAAGCTATCAGCTCCTTCGATGAAATCACCACGAAGAAGCCTTATAAGAAGCTTCTTGCTCCCCTCCACTCCACGGGTGGCCGCAACAACACCGGTCAGATGACCGTTCGTTATCGCGGCGGCGGACACAAGAGAATGTACCGTCTGGTGGACTTCGTCCGCAACCGTGATGAGTTCAAGGCTACCGTGCTCACCATCGAGTACGATCCTAACCGCAGCGCACGCATCGCCCTCATCCAGTATGAGGATGGTCTGAAGAGCTACATCATCGCCCCTAACGGCCTCCAGGTCGGTCAGGTGGTAGAGAGCGGCCCTCAGGCTGCCCCGGATATGGGTAACTGCCTCCCGCTTGCCAACATCCCTGTTGGTACCCTCGTACACGCTATCGAGCTCCGTCCCGGTCAGGGCGCCGCAATGGCCCGTTCCGCCGGTACTTATGCTCAGCTCGCAGCTCGCGAAGGCAACTATGCCATCCTGCGCCTCCCTTCCGGTGAGACCCGTATGGTTCCTGTTACCTGCCGCGCAACTGTAGGTACCGTTTCCAACCCGGACCATAATCTGGAATCCGACGGTAAGGCCGGACGTACCCGTCACCAGGGTCGTCGTCCTCACAACCGTGGTGTTGTGATGAACCCCCACGATCACCCGATGGGTGGTGGTGAAGGCCGCGCCTCCGGTGGACACCCGCGTTCCCGTAAGGGTTTGCCTGCAAAGGGCTACAAGACTCGCAACCCGAAGGCCGTGTCCAACAAGTTCATCATTGAAAGACGTAAGAAATAACGGAATAAACTAACAGATTATGAGTCGTTCACTTAAAAAAGGACCGTACATCCAGGAAGCCCTGGAGAACAGAATTCTTGCTATGAATGACGGTAGCAAGAAGAAAGAGGTTGTCAAGACTTGGTCCCGTGCCAGCATGATTTCCCCTGACTTTGTCGGCCACACCATCGCCGTTCACAACGGCAACAAGTTTATTCCCGTGTACGTCACTGAGAATATGGTCGGTCACAAGCTGGGCGAATTTGCTCCCACCCGCACCTTCCGCGGCCACGCAGGCAACAATAAGAAATAATGTTTAAAGGATTGACATTATGGGAAAGAGAAAACATCTGATGGCCGAGCGCCTGAAAGAGGCCAAGAAGCAGACCGCTATCGCTAAACTTAACGACGTTCCTACCTCCCCCCGGAAGATGCGTCTGGTAGCAGACACCGTCCGTGGCGTGGAAGTCAACCATGCACTGGATCTTCTCCACTATTCGAAGCGTGACGCTTCCGTTCGTCTGGAGAAACTCCTCAAGAGCGCTATCGCTAACTGGGAAGCTAAGAACCCGGAGCAGACGGCCGCCCTTGAAGCCGGTAACGTTATCGTCAAAACCATTATGGTCGACGAAGGCCGCACGCTGAAGCGCATCCGTCCCTGCCCGCAGGGTCGTGCCGGTCGCATCCGCAAGCGTTCCAACCACGTTACCATCGTACTTGACGTCAAAAAAGCAGTGGAGGAGAAATAAACTATGGGACAGAAAACAAATCCTATCAGCAACCGTATCGGTATCACCCGTGGTTGGGACTCCAACTGGGTAGGCGGTAACTACGCCGAAAAGATCGCCGAAGACTACGAGATCCGTAAATATCTGGGCAGCCGCCTTGCTAAGGCTAGCCTCTCCCGCATCATCATCGAGCGCACCCTGAAGCTCATCACTGTCACCATCCATGCCGCCCGTCCGGGTGTGATCATCGGTAAAGGTGGTCAGGAAGTGGACAAGCTGAAGGAAGAGCTCAAGAAGGTGACCAAGAAGGAAGTCCAGATCAACATCTTCGAGGTGAAGCGCCCGGAGGTTGACGCCACCATCGTGGCCGATTCCATCGCCCACCAGATCGAAGGCCGCGTGAGCTATCGCCGCGCCATCAAGATGGCCATCGCCACCGCCATGCGCGTGGGCGCCGAGGGCATCAAGGTCCAGATCAGTGGTCGTGTAGGCGGCGCCGAAATCGCCCGCTCCGAGATGTTCAAGGAAGGCCGCACCCCGCTGCACACCTTCCGCGCCGACATCGACTACGCTCTTGCAGTAGCTCACACCCAGATGGGTACCATGGGTATCAAGGTGTGGATCTGCAACGGTGAGAAGTACGGCAAGCAGGACCTCTCCCCGAACGCTGGCTTCGCTTCCAGCGCTGCCGCTCCCGGCACCGGCCGTCGTGAAGGTGGTCGTGACCGCAATGAGCGCGGTGGCCGCGGTGGCAACCGTGGCGGCCGTCGTGAAGGCGGACGCGGCGAGCGCCGATAAGCGAAGATCGCATATCAATTAGAAGGCTGTCCTACGGGATGGCCTTCTTTTTTTTGTAAGTATCAGAAAATGCTTATATTTGTCGGTCCAAAAACAAACGAACAAAATGAAAAAGAGTGTATTGATCCTTATGGCAGCCGCCGCCATGGTGGTGGCCTGCAAATCCAAAACCGTCGAGGAAAAGATGGCCGAGTTCACCGAGTGGAACGACAACTTCATGGAGAACTACCGCGCCCGCATGGTCGCCCTGGCCGATGATCAGGAAGCCGCCGAGGCTTTCTCCGACAGCGCCTATCATGCCTTCCTGGACTACAACAAGGCTGCCCTGAAGAAGAACCTGGACAACGCCGTGGGTGTGGAAGCCCTCAAGCAGGTGTACTCCGACATGGAGCCCCAGGAACTCTCCGACATCCTGAAGAAGTTCAAGGCCCCGCTCGAAGGCAAAGACTCCGCTTTTGTGGCCTACATCAAAGAGGGCGTAGAAGCCAGCCTGGCCACCGCCGTGGGTAAACCCTTCACCGACTTCACCGTGCAGCACGTTACCGGCGAAGATGCCAATGGCGAGCCCATCTATGAGGCCAAGAGCCTGTCCGACTTCGTGGGTAAGGGCAAAGTGATGCTGGTAGACTTCTGGTCTCCCTGGTGCCCTCCCTGCAAGGCCGAGCTCCCCAACATCAAGGCTGTCTATGAGAAATATCACAGCGACAAGTTCGACGTCCTCAGCGTTGCCGTCTGGGAAGAAAGCCGCGGCATGAACTGGAAGAACACCATCGATACCGCTGCCGTATACGGCATCAACTGGAACCAGCTGAACAACGGTCACCAGGAGCCCGCTACCCTCTACGGCATCCAGGGCATTCCCCACATGGTTCTGTTCGACGCCGAAGGTAAGATCATCGCCCGCGGCGACGAAATCCGTGGCAAAGACCTCGATCCCGCTGTTGCCAAGGCTCTGGGCGAGTAATTTACCTTACATACAGACAAAAAAAAGAGGCCAGCTGAATGCTGACCTCTTTTTATGTGTGACTGGTAAATTAAGCACCAATCTTTTCTGCAACTTTGGCGATGGCGTCACCTACGGTAGCGATACCGCTGGTCTCCTCATCGGGAATCTTGATACCGAAAACGCGCTCGAATTCCATCAGGAGCTCTACGGTGTCCAGAGAGTCTGCGCCGAGATCGTTAGTGAAGCTAGCGGACTCAGTAACGGCGCTTTCCTCAACGCCCAGCTTGTCAACGATGATATCCTTGACCTGCTTTACGATTTCTTCCTTTGTCATAACGTTGTTAGGTTTTAAGTTATTTAAATTTTACGTTCTACTTCCAATCGAAATAACGCGCAAAGTTAATAATAATTTTTTTAATACGAAACACTTCGTATCTTTGCCGCTGAAAACCATGACAGTAAAGGAGAAAATAGCGCTGTTCCCTCACTCCCCGGGCGTGTACAGATATTACGACGCCGAAGGGAAAGTTATCTATGTGGGCAAGGCCAAAGACCTGCACAAAAGGGTGGCGCAGTACTTCGCTGCGCCGGAGCGGCTGAACACCAAGACGCGCATCCTCGTCTCCAAAATTGCCGACGCGCAGTTCTCCGTCGTGGACAGTGAGGCCGATGCCCTCCTCCTGGAGAACAACCTCATCAAGCAGTACAAGCCCAAGTACAACATCCTGCTGAAGGATTCCAAGACCTATCCCTGGATCTGCGTCACGGGAGACGACTTCCCCAAAGTGTTCATCACCCGCCGCATCGAGAAAGGGAAGGGGAACCGCTACTTCGGCCCGTACAGCAGCGCGCTGCATGCGCGCAACCTCGTGGATTTCTTCGGGGACATGTATCCCCTTCGCACCTGTAACCTCAAGATTACCTCGGAGGCCATCCTCCGGCACAAGTTCCGCCCCTGCCTGAACTTCCACATCGGCAAGTGCAAAGCCCCCTGCGTGGGCAATATCTCCAAGGCCGAATACAACGCCAACATCGAGGAAATCGTGCGCATCCTCAGCGGCCGCGGCAGCGAGGTCATCCGCCATTACAAGACGCTGATGGCCGAGGCCGCCGAAAGCCTTCACTTCGAGGAGGCACAGGTTTACAAAGACAAGCTCCGCACGCTGGAAAAGCACTACGCCAAGAGCATCATCACGCAGGCGGCCGACACGGAGGCCGATGTCTTCTCGCTCGTCTTCGACGGGGCCGAGGCCTTCGGCAACTTCCTGCGCATCCGCGGCGGCGCCATCGTGCAGAGCCTGAACCTGGGCTTCCGCAGCCAGATCGAGGAAACCGAGGCCGATATGCTCGCCGCCTTCATCGGCGAGATTGAGGACAAGTTCGGCGCGCTCTCGAAGGAAGTCATCGTGCCTTTCCTGCCGGAGGTGGAAATCCCCGGCGTCACCTTCCGCATCCCCCAGCGCGGCGACAAACTGGCCCTGCTGGAGCTGAGCGCCAAGAACGCCAAGGAGTTCCACTTCAACAGCCTCAAGCAGCGGGAGCACACAGACCCCGACGCCTTCCGCATGAGCGTGATGCAGGAACTGCAGAAAGCCCTGGGCATGAAAGAGCTGCCCCGGCACATGGAATGCTTCGATAACTCCAATATACAAGGAACCAACCCCGTGGCCTCCTGCGTGGTCTTCCGCGACGCCGAGCCCTCCAAGAAGGACTACCGCCGCTTCAAGATCAAGACGGTTATCGGCGCCAACGACTTCGCCTCCATGAAAGAGGTCGTGAACCGCCGCTACTCCCGCATGCTGGCCGAGTCTCCCGACGACCTGCCCCAGCTCATCGTCATCGATGGCGGCAAGGGCCAGCTCGAGTTTGCCTGGCAGGCCCTGGCCGAACTGGGCATCCTGGAACGGGTCACGGTCATCGGCCTGGCCAAGCGCCTGGAGGAGGTCATCCGCGTGGGAGACCCGTACCCGCTGTTTATCGACCGCAACTCACAGGCCCTGAAAGTGCTGCAGCGCATCCGCGACGAAGCCCACCGCTTCGGCATCACTTTCCACCGGGACCTCCGCTCCAAAGCGGCCATCCAAAGCGCCCTGCGCGAAATCAAGGGCGTAGGAGAAAAGACCGAGCAGCGCCTCCTGATGCACTACGGCTCCGTAGCCCGCATTGCCGACGCCCCGCTCGAAGAGCTCTCTGCCCTGGTGGGTGCCGAGCTGGCCATCAGAATACATGATTATTTTAATCAGTAAATGTCATACCGAGCGAAGCGAGCGTATCTCCAGAAGATTCTCTCGGCCTAAAGGGCCTCGGAATGACAATGAACGACGAATATTTTTAGTTAGTAGCGTATGACTGATAAAAAGTTCAACAAATGGTTCAGCGGCATTCTCATGTCGCTGATGGTGGTGACGATCGCTGTCATCACCGGTTTCAAATTGCAGGAGCCGGGAGCCCGAGTGGCGCTCATCCTGATCGCAGCAGCCGGATCGGTGATGGGCGTGGCTTCTACTGTTCTCAGCGCAAACGGTCTCATCTGGACCTTTGTCTTTGGGCTGCTGGATATTGCCTGCTGTCTCATCGTGGATGCAGACAACGGCATCTGGGGAGACTTCTCCATGCATCTGTTCTATCTGCTTCCGATGAATATCATCGGCATCTATCAGTGGCGTAAACGTGGCGCCGTAGGTGCAAAATCGGAAGTTAAGGCCCGTCGTCTTACGGGCAAACAGCGCTGGCTTGTTCTCGGCGCTACTGTCATCGGCCTTGCCGTCGTCTACGGCATCCTCATCGCCATCAAGCTGTGGACGGTGGATCCGGCCGAAATCAACCGCACGCAGGTGTTTGCCGACGCCGCCCGCACCACCTTCAACATCGGCGGTCAGGTGCTCATGGCACTCGCGTTCTACGAGCAGTGGTATCTGTGGATTCTGGTGAACGTGGCCTCCATTCTTCTGTGGGGCAGCACCATGCTGTCATCGGCCGCCTCCAGTTACACCATCGTGATGTTCATCAAGTACTGCTTCTACCTGATCAACTCCTTCAACGGCCTGCGCATCTGGTACAACCTGAGCCGCCCCGTGGCAGACAAGTAGTTTATTCTTAACATATTAGCACAAAAGACGGGTGCCATTTCGGCACCCGTCTTTTGTGCTATCTATTTAATTATAAGCGCTTTAGGCGCCACGATTATTTCGCTTTCTGCACCGCGTAGGTAACGCGGAAGAGCGGCTTGTTGGAAGAAGCGGGGCCGCAGAGCACTGCGCGGTAGAAGCGGTCCTTGTCCAGCTCCGAGGTGGTGCTGTAGGTCTGCTGCGTGGAAGCGCTCATCATCTGGGCCAGCATCATATAGTTATAGTAGTTGCTGTAACCATAGTTGCCATAGCCGCCGTAACCGCCATAGCCATAACCACCGTAGCCGTAGCCGCCGCCATAGAGACTCTCGTAGTAGCTGGCATACATCAGCTGCTGGTAGTAGGAATTATCGTAGTAGGAACCGCTGGCGTTGGCAACTTTCTCCGTGTGGATGGTCAGGAGCCAGATATCGGAATCTGAGGAAGTGGCCAGGTCGTTGCGGTCCATGATGGCCTGCAGGTGATAGGTGATATCCGGAGCGTAACGGAGGTTGGAGCGGTCAATGTCGCCCTGGTTCTCTGTGCTTACGGAAGCGTCGGTGAGACCGGCGAAGGTGATGTACTCTTCATCGTCGTCGTCCTTGACCGTAGTCTGGATGGTGGGGCTCAGGACGGTAGGGTAGTACTTGAGTTCGTCCCAGGTTTCGGGCTTCTCGAAGGGAAGGATGATGGAAGCCTTCACAATGATCACCTCGTCCGGGTTACCGCCGTTCTTGGCAATGGCCGTACGCGTCTTTTCCTGCAGCTCGCTGGCCAGGATGACGGGTTTCAGACCGCCGCCGCCTTCTACCAGGATCTTGTCCGTGGCAGCGCCGGGGGTGGTGGAGTGGCCGGTACGGTTGAAGCAGTACTGGTCGAACTTCTGGTTGTTGTTCAGGTATTCTGCTTCGTTGAAGAATTCAGTTTCGCCGGGGATGAACAGGAAGGTGGAGTCTTTCTCCACGCCTTTCCAGGTGCTGTGCACCTTGAGCAGGCCCACGTTGTTGTTACGCGTGTAGTAGTTGTTGCTCACGCTCAGGCAGGAGAAGTTGAACAGGTTGATGCGGCCGCCTTTCCCCTGAGGGGCATCTACAGCCAGGTGAATACCGGGCACGGCTTCCACCCATTCATCGTATTTGTCCAGCAGCTTGTCCTCGTCCTGGTCGTCGCTGGTGGCGCGCTCCTTCAGCGCGGGACCCAGGGCGCGCAGGGCGTTGATGTACTGCTGTGCGTAATCCTTGGTAAAAGTAATGCAGAGCTCGCCGGAGCCGTTGTAGATGGGCGTACCTTCGGTGAGCGCCGTGGTGCCATGGGGAATGTCCTGCGTGCAGTTGGTGGCCGATCCCACCGGGAGCGGTTCTGTCAGTGCGGTGACGCGGATGTTCTGGAAGATACGGGCCTGGGAGTCGTCGTTGCAGGAGATGGAGTCTCCCTCGAAGCGCAGCGTGAAGCTCACGGGCGTGGGATTGGTGCCCAGGTCAATCGTATCCAGGGCGGGAATCAGGGGGAACGCAGCCTCACGCGTGGAAAGGCCGAAAAGGTCGTCCTGAATGGCGCCGATGGTGAGTTTGGAGGAAGAGTAGCCAGACAGGGCGTCGGCCATCTTCATCTGAATGTTCTCGAGTTCTACTTCAACCGTGTAGGTGTCGTATAAGAGGCTTTTGTCCACCAGCCCTTCACCCAGGCTGTTGTCCACTTCTACGCAGCCTGCAAGCGTCAGGGCTGCAGCCATGCACAAGGCAGGGAAATTTCTCATTTCAGCAAATCGTCGTAAAATGCGTTGTAACGGTCCATGTAGCTGCCGTCCTGGAAGGAACCTTCCTCGTAGGGAAGGACGGGAACACCCAGTTTGGAGCAGTGCTCCTTCAGGGAAGCGTCTACGTTTTCGCTGCCCATGATGATTCCGTCGGCATACTGCGCGGCAAGTTTTGCAAGTTCCATGCCGTCGGCATTTTCCGTCAGGGTGACGTCCGAGGGCTTGATGGCGCCGTACAGGATGGTGTTGTTGAAGCCCGGAGACAGGGCATCCTTGGTTACATCGTCAAAGAGGGAAAGCACGACCTTGGAGTTGGAGAAGATAGGGTCGTCCTTGTAGGCTTTCTTCAGGTAGAGGGGGAGGACATGGGAAATCCAGCCGGAGCAATGGATGATGTCCGGTTCCCAGCGCAGCTTCTTCACCGTTTCCAGCACGCCACGGGCGAAGAAGATGGCGCGCTCGCCATTGTCGGCGAAGAAATGGCCCTGTTCGTCCTTGTAAATCTGCTTGCGGCGGAAATAGTCTTCGTTGTCGATGAAGTAGACCTGGATGCGGGCGGCCGAGATAGACGCCACCTTGATCACAAGCGGGCGGTCTACGTCGCCGATGATGATATTCATCCCCGACAGGCGGATGACTTCGTGCAGCTGGTTCTTGCGTTCGTTAATGCAGCCATAGCGGGGCATGAAGGCGCGAATTTCCTTGTGACGCTCTTGAATGCCCTGGGGCAGTTCGCGGCAGATCTTGGCGATGCGGCTTTCCGGAAGGTAAGGCTCCATCTCTGCGCTCACGAACAGAATCTTCTTTGCGGAATCTCCCATAATACGTACTTATATTTAACCCACAAAGTTACTAATTTTTTTTGAGTTTTTCGGCGCTTTCCTTAACTTTGAGGCGAAATATGAGCACTTCTACCATACGTCGGCGCCTCGTAAGCGCCTGGATTTCTACGGTCATCAGCCTGTCGCTGGTGCTGTTCCTGGTTGGTATGGGAACGCTGCTGCTGGTAAATGCCAGAGCAGTAGGGAATTACTTCAAGGAAAACCTCCAGGTGTCCGTCCTGCTGAAGCAGCAGGTGACGGAAGAGCAGGCCCTCAAGTATGAGTCCACCGTAGCCTCGCTGCCGGGCGTCCGCACCACGCACTACGTCTCCCGCGAGCAGGGCGTGGAAGAAATGTCCAAAATGCTGGGCCAGGATTTCCTGGACGTGTTTGAAACCGCCCCCGTGCCCATCTCCATCGACGTAAATCTGGAGGCCGACTATGTCTCCTCCGACAGCCTGGCTGTGATGAAGGCCACCCTGGCCGAATCTCCGCTGGTGGAAGAGGTGGTATACCAGACTTCCCTGGTAGACGCGCTGAACCAGAACCTGCGCCGCATCTCCCTGGGTATTGTCGTCATGGTGGCACTGCTCATGTTCATCTCCTTCGTCCTCATTGCAAATACCGTCCGGCTGGACCTGTTCTCCCGCCGTTTCACCATCCATACCATGCACCTGGTGGGTGCCACCAAGAGCTACATCCGTGCGCCGTTCATGGGACGTGCCGCCCTGCAGGGGCTGTTCGCAGCGCTGATGGGCATCATCTTCCTCATTGGCGGCCTGTATGTGGTGCGGGATGAATTCCCGCAGCTCTTCCTCATCTTCTCCATGGAATCCCTTCTGCAGGTAATGCTGGTGATGGTCGGTACCGGTGTGATTATCTGCATGGTGAGCACCTTCGTCATGGTGGGCCGCCTGGTAGGATACAACCGGGATAAACTTTACGCTTATTAGTCTATGGCAAACAATTCCGAAAAGATGGCCCTCGGCCCCAAGAATATCAAGTTCCTCATCGCCGGGCTCGTGGTGATGGTGGCAGGCTTCCTGCTGCTGTCCGGCGGCGGCTCCGACGACCCTGCCGTTTTCAACTACGCCATGTTTGACTTCCGCCGGCTCGTAGCTGCCCCCATCGTTATTGTGGCGGGTATCGTGCTGGAGATCGTGGCCATCATGGGCCGGTTCAAAGAGGAGGAATAGGCCATGGAGTGGTGGCAGGCAATTTTGCTGGGCCTGGTTCAGGGCCTTACCGAATTCCTTCCGGTGTCCAGTTCCGGGCATCTGATGATTTTCAAGGAAATCTTAGGGGCCGATGCAGAAGGCTTCCTGGATTTCACCGTTACCGTGCACTTCGCTACGGTACTCGCAACCATCGTTGTCTTCTGGAGCGCCATCTGGGCGCTGCTGAAAGGCTTCTTCAAGTTTAAATACAACGACGAGACAGACTATGTCTGCAAGATTCTGGTTTCCTGCATTCCGGTAGGTCTTGTGGGTGTTTTGTTCAAAGACCAGGTCGATGCCCTGTTCAGCGGCTCCCTCACGCAGGTAGCCGGCGGGCTGATGATTACCGCTATCCTGCTCATGGTGTCGGATTCCGCCGGCAAGCGCTTCAAGGTGCCGGTGGCAAAGGATAACCGCAATGGGATTTCTTTCTGGCAGGCTCTGGTTGTGGGCGTGGCGCAGGCTTTTGCCGTGGCGCCCGGTATCTCCCGCAGCGGCAGCACCATCGCTACGGGTCTTCTGACCGGCGTAAAGCGCGAGAGCATGGCCCAGTTCTCCTTCCTTATGGTGCTCATCCCCATCATCGGCGAGCAATCCTTGGACCTGCTGAAAGTCGCGGCCGGAGAGGCTTCGTTCGGCGCCGGCGTCGGCCCGCTTCCTCTGCTGCTGGGCTTTGTCGCTGCCTTCCTGAGCGGCCTGTTCGCCTGCAAGGTGATGATCGCCATCGTCAAGAAGGCCAAGCTCACCTGGTTCGCCCTGTACTGCCTCCTCGTCGCCAGTGTTATCTTTATTTTTGCATAGTGCCCAAACATCTGACATATTTTGTCTCCGACACGCATCTAGGCCTCCAGGTGGGAGATCCCAAGGAGCGGGAAATGAACTTCGTCCGCTTCCTTAGGGGCATCGACCCGGCGGAAACATCGGCCCTGTACCTGCTCGGCGACATCTTTGACTTCTGGTACGAGTACCGCTACGTGGTGCCCAAGGGCAGCGCGCGCGTGCTCGGCGCCATTACCTGGCTCATCGACAGCGGCGTCAAGGTCTACTTCTTCGAAGGGAACCACGACCACTGGTGCTTCCACTACTTCGAAGAGCTGGGCATGATCAAACTGCCCCAGCCTTACGTGACGGACATCGCCGGCAAGCGTTTCTGCCTGGGCCACGGCGACGGCCTGGGTCCCGGCAACCACTGGTACAAGTTCGTCAAGTACGTCTTCAGCCAGCGCTGGTCGCAGATGCTCTTCTCTACACTGCATCCCTGGATCGCTTTCCACTGGGCCACCAGCTGGAGCCACCGCTCTCGTACGGAAAAGCCCATCTCCTACGTCTTCAGAGGGGAGAGCGAGCCGCTCTATAAGTACTGCGCCCACTTCCAGGCGCACAATCCGGTGGACCACTTCATCTTCGGCCATTATCACAGCCGGGTGGACATGCCGGTGGGCGAGGCCAGCCTCCACATCCTCGGAGACTGGATGACCGCCCCCAACTGGCTGGTCTTCGACGCCGACGCGGGAACGCTTGAGGCCCGCGGCTAGCATGTCCCGCCTCCGTCATATCGCCGTCCTCCTCCTATTGTTGTCCATCGGGCCGATGGCAGCCTCGCAGAACCATGTGCGCCGCGCCATGGAACGCGCCCGCCGGCAGCAGGAGGCGATGGCCCGCGCGCAGGTGAACAGCGAGCGGGAGACATCGGCCCATGCCGGCTATCTGCGCATGATCGTCGAGAACGGGGATACGACCTATTACGACGCCCTCCCTCCTATATATATCTTCGGGCGCAGCCCGCGCCAGGGGGAGAAGAACTGGCGCAACTACTACCAGCTGGTCTGGCGCTTCGCGCGCGTGTACCCTTATGCATTAGCCTCCGGCGGGCTCAAGCGGCAGGTGGACAGTACGCTCAACGCCAGGCATTACAAGGGTCTTCGCAAGCAGATGTATATGGATGCCATTCAGGATCAGCTCTTTAAGGACTTCGAAGGAGCCCTTCATTCCATGACCATTACGCAGGGCGCGCTCCTGCTGAAACTGATAGCCCGGGAAACCGGCCTGTCGTCATATGATATCATTCACGACTACAAGAATCGCGTAGCCGCCGGGTTCTGGCAGGCGATCGCCAAGCTTTTCGACAACGACCTCAAGTCCAAGTACGACCCGGAAGGGGCCGACAAAGACATCGAAGAACTGGTCCAGCTCTGGCAGGCCGGGGAGTTTCCCGCCCTGTACTGGTCCATTTTCTGGGAGGAACCGCCGCACGTAGAAGTGCCCGAAACCTACTTCAAATAGGCTTGTCGAAAATACGCGCAAGTTTTTTTCGACTATGTTCATAAACGCTTGATATTTCAATCACTTAAGTATTGAAAATCGCGGTCGAAAATGTTGAAAAAACTGCGTAAAAAATTTGGCGATTCAGAATTTTTTCGTAACTTTGCAATCCCCAAATTGGAGCAAAATGCACCCAACCAGCTGAGTTTCAATGAGTTAGGGACTAATAAGGAAAATTTAAAAACATTACAGCAATGTTACAGCCTAAAAGAACAAA
>Ga0310786_10008024_pt1 | contig 13635 bp, 7 predicted proteins | sample AusTroGonzalo_MG_FD_203881 | JGI IMG/M metagenome (GOLD analysis project Ga0310786, IMG submission 203881) | Bovine rumen microbial communities from tropical cattle in Woodstock, Queensland, Australia - Gonzalo_03 (v2) (version 2) | ecosystem: Host-associated > Mammals > Digestive system >... | reverse complement strand
AACAGGAGGCTCGACATGCCCTTTGCAGTGTAGGCGCCCAAGTTGGCAATGGCCTTGCCCATCATCGGGCCGCCGGAGATGATCTTGCCGGTATCCTCGGGAATACCCACCGATTGCAGCACACTCAGAATCGGGGTGCCGATACGCAGACGGTAGTTCTTGCACTGATCAGGACGCAACGAACGACCGGAAACCGTCGTGTAGGTTTGCACAATCGGTTTGTTTTTCTGCACAGCCAAATAGATGGTGTACATCGTGGTGATGTTGTTGACGATGCAACCCACGGAAATCGGCAGCGCACCGTTCGGGACGCTTCTGCCGGTAATAGCCTTAATCAGCTGTTTTTCCGCACCTTGCGGATATTTAATATTCAGCGGTTGAACTTCAATGTTGGGGTAACGTTTGGCCGTTTCCATCAACAACTTGATGGCGCGGGGCTTGTTGTCCTCAATGCCGATGATGGCTTTGGGCGCACCCGACGCGATGAGTGCAATCTCGATACCGATCATGCACTGCTCGCAACGCTCCAAAATCACGCGGTTGTCGGTGGAGATATAAGGCTCGCACTCAGCGGCGTTGACAATCAGGTACTCGCACTTCTGCTCCGGCTTCAACATATATTTAATATGTGTCGGGAAGCAGGCGCCGCCCAAACCCACGATGCCGCGGTCTTTCATGCGCTCGATAATCTCTTCCTTGGTCTTCAGCTTGATGTCGTGGATAATGTCCAGTGAAGTATCAATGCTCTCGTCCCATTCATCACCTTCGCGTTTGATGACGATAGCGGGTTTCTTATAGCCGGTGATGTCGGCCACTTGATCGACCTTGACGACGGTGCCGGAAATCGGGGCATGGATGTTGGCGCAGACGAAAGATTCAGCCTTGCCGATGAGTTGACCGACCTTCACCTTGTCGCCTTTTTGCACGATAGGGGTGGCGGGAGCGCCGAGGTGCTGGGTCATATAGACGACCGCTTCATCGGGCAGCGGGAAGGTCTCCACGGGTGCGGAGTGTGCGAACTTGTTGGCTTCGGGGTGCACACCGCCCATGTGGAAGGTCTTGTGGCTCATCTTTTTGACGTATTGTGCGCTTTCTTTGATATTATCTTCGATTCTCTGTTCGAGGGATGCGACTGTATTTTCACTCATAGCAAAATTCTTTAAAGGTGAAGAAAAAGTTTATGCCTGTGCGGGTTCGGCGGCGGGCTCTGCCACGGGTTCGGGCTTCGGAGCCTCTTTCTTGGGCGGGAAGCCGACCGTGAGGATGGCACCGGAAGGACATTCGTCCACACACTTGCGGCATGCCTTGCACTTGTGGTAGTCAATGTAGGCGAGGTTGTTCTCCACGGTGATGGCCTCGAACGGACACACCTTGGCGCACTTGCCGCAGCCGATACATGCAGAAGAACAGTTCTTCTTGGCCACAGCACCTTTCTCCTTGTTGTTGCAAGCCACATAGACACGGCGGTGGTTTTTGCCCTTGTCGCGGATTTCGAGCACGCCGCGCGGACAGGCGTTGGCGCACGCTTTACAACCCACGCAGAGTTCCTCTTTCACCTCCGGAAGATGTGTCTCGGGGTTGAGGTGGATGGCGTCGAACTGGCAGGCTGCCACGCAGTCGCCGCAACCGAGGCATCCAAACGGACAAGCCTTCTCACCGGCAAACAGAGTGTTGGCGAAAGCGCAGGTGAGCGCGGAGTCGTAGAACGATTTCATCGGCGCGTGCTCGCAGGTACCGTTGCAGCGCACCACGGAAACCTGAGGTTCGTGCTCGACAGCGCTCAGGTGCATGATTTCTGCAATCTTGTCGGTGTCGCTGCCAGGACAATACGCCACATTGAGGTCATTGTTCTTCACAATAGCCTCAGCCATAGCGCGACAACCGGCAAATCCACAGCCGCCGCAGTTGGCATTGGGCAGACAAGCCTGCACTAAATCAATGCGAGGATCCTCCTCCACATGGAAGAACTTCGACACAAAGTATAAAATCACCGCGGCGATCAGACCCGTAAGTCCCACTGTAATAGCCGCATACAAAATGGTTGTTGTTGGCATAAGTTCGTAATTTTTTCAAACCGCAAAGATACAATTTTTTATTTTAATTAGCTGCACTAATTTCGTACTTTTGCTGCCGAATTCTAAATCATAATGTTTATGAGTAAAAAAACACTGTTGAAATCCATGGTTGTGGTGGCACTGATGGCAATGGGCGGGATCGCCTTCGCGCAAAGCGCCAGCACTGGCAAAGGGAATTCCTTTTTCCTCAATTTCAGAGGAGATCTGGGCGCCACCAGTTGCGTGGAAACAAGCGTTGTCCCATATTCGATGTTGGGCCTTACTGCTGGTATCCAAGGTGGTTTCACCGATGAGTGGAAACGTTGTCATGTCCAATTTGATTATGGATGGGTTCCCACCATAACTATCGATCCTTCAGGCACTACGCATCGCCTTACCTCTAAGTTGGAATTCCTTTACAGCTGCCTCAAGCCCTCCAATAGCCGCTGGCATTTCTGGTCAGGCGCATCCATGGGCGGCTTTGCGGACCTGAAACATCTCCCCGATTTGGAAAACGCCCAAGTTACGATTTCTCTCTTCGGCACTATCTCCGCTGAAGAGATGGTACAGTGCGATTTCGCTTACGATAAGAACGATGCATCCCATCCTTGGATGACGGCTTTTGTCAAGCTGTCGTTGCCTTTGTTCGCCTTCGGTTCCCGCCCTGGATTCGCCTACGTGCAACCTACTTTGAACGATGACGATCTCTTCGCTTTACTGACCAAAGCGAATGAGCCTGTGAACAAATGGTTTCCGGGATATACCTACGACTTAGGGTTCACAGTCAATCTTCGCAATGGCAACCGTTTCGTTTTCGGACATCGCGTGGACTTCTTCTCCACGGGCAAGAAAGGGGCCTATCGATACGACAATGCCTGCAGAACAGGTTACATTCAATTCATGTTCAAAATCTAATTCCACTTCGCTATGAAAAAATCCACTATCATCATAATTTGCCTTTTGGCAATGGTTTTCTCCTCCTGCGAACGCATGTTTATGGAGAAAGACGTAGAAAACACCCCCACCAACGTATTCGAATATTTGTGGAACAGGGTGGATCAACTTTATACCTTTTTCGATGTGAAAGGGGTGAATTGGGACTCTGTACACGCCGTTTACCGTCCAATGATCTATGACGGGATGAGCGACGACAGTTTGTTCCGCGTTTGCGCCGACATGCTCAACACGTTGCGCGACGGCCACACCAATCTGTGGTGCGATTTCGACATCATGCGCAGCGATACCATTTCCTATTGGATGAGTGAGTATAATTGTTTCGATGCAGACCTTATTACACTCCACTATCTGACCTTGCAAGGCCACCAGACAGGTTCGCTGAGGCACAATGCCATCCGCAACGGCAAGGTGGCCTACGTCCGTTACAGTTCTTTCTCTTCCGATCTTTCCGACGAAGACTTGAAATATGTGATGGATAAATATAAAGATTGTGACGGTTTGGTACTCGATTTGCGTCAGAACGGCGGTGGCAGCATCGCGAACGTAGCAAGATTAATGAGCATTTTCGACTGTCACCATCAAAAGATTTATTCCCTGCAGCACAAAGCAGGCCCCGCCCACAACGATTTCACCCCTCTCGTGGATGAATTCGCCCCCGACAGCAGCATCTTGGGCAAAAGCACCCCTTATCTTAAACCCGTTGCAGTTTTGGTGGATCGCGGTTCGTTCAGTGCGACCTCTTTCTTCTCCCTCGCCACGCAGGCTTTCGACAACGTGAAATTGTTCGGTGACTACACCGGAGGCGGCACAGGACTGCCCAACGGCGGTGCTCTTCCCAACGGTTGGTTCTATCGTCTCAGCTGCACCCGCACCATCGCCCTTGACGGCGGCAACTACGAAAACGGCGTCCCGCCAGATGTGCGCGTGTTGCTTGAGCCCGCAGCTGTAGCCCAAGGCAAGGACAACATCATCGAGACGGCAGCCGACTGGATTCAATCCGGCGGCGGCGACACTCCACCGATTGCAAAACGATAAACAAAAAAAAACGGAATTTCGCAGGAAATTCCGTTTTTTTTGTGCATCGTTGTGCTCCATTAATCCTTCACGCAACGCACGCTGAAGGCGTTCAGTTTGTTGCGGATGAGATTGACAAACACACCGCAGTAACATTCTGCCATGTAACAGCTCGCTTCCGATTCACCAGCGGCGTTCATAGACCAGAAGTAAGCATTGGTATGCAGTTTTTCATACCTTTCGGTACTGATATCATACAGGCCTGAAGGTCTCATGTCAAATCCAGTGCTGTTGGTGCCGTTGTCACATAACCAATAATCGGTTGAGCGCAGGGTCTGAATATCCGCATTGCTGAGAATCGCAAAATCCTCTTCGTTGGGTATATACCACCCGTCGGGGCAAACACCCTGCACACGGGTGGATCTTGTCCGTCTGCTGGCATCCGTTGCTGCATACCAATCATACAGGAGACCATATATGTTCACATTCTCTTCCACATTCGGAGACATGGGTGTCGCATACTTGTAAACGCCCGGCACTTCACGTCCGTCGTAATCATAGTGCGTGGTTCTGAGATTGGAGGCCATCCAGCACTTGTTGCCGACATTCACAGAGGCGTATTTGTTACCGTCGTAATCCTCAAGAGAATCACAAAGGCGGTACCACTGTGCGTAAACCGTCATATCCTCTGCGGTCATCAGCTCGGGGACTGCAGGACGCCATCCATCGAAACGCCATCCTTCCTTCGCAAGGACGTATTCGGTGGTGGGTTGCTTGTATTTGAAGGTATCTACTTTCAGCTCCGTTTCTGCGTCCATGTAAGTGATGGTGTAGCTGTTGGTGTCGAAGTAAGCGGTGAAGGTGCTGTCGCTGGTGAGGGTCACGGTGCGCGGATTAGCGGTGTTGCCGTCGTTCCACTGCACGAAGTGGTAGCCAGTGCTCGGTGTGGCGCTGATTTCGTAGTCGAGGAAGTGTTTGGCGATGGTGCTGCCGTTGCCGCTACCCATCTCCAAGTTGGCGCTTTCCACGTTCAACGCGTAGGTATTGGTGTCGAAAATAGCCCTGAGGGTGCGGGTTAAAAGATTGATTTGGAAGTTAACAGCGATGGGAATGGTGAACTGATAGGTATAAGCGGCGGCGGTGGTCTCTTCTTGAGGAACTAATGGAATTTGCCAATAGTTGAAATGATAACCAGTGGCGGGTACAGCCAGAATGTCCACACTTTCGTTTAGCGCCATAATGACAGTGGGTAAGTTGCCGACGGTGGCGTAATGATGTGTCAGGCTGGGTACGTTGGTGGCGTTAGGCATCGAAACGGTTCCTGCACTGGCGATATTCGGACTCAATCCCACTAAAGCGCTGGGCAGCACATGGAGGGTGTAAACCACCGAGTCGTAGTAGTGGCCCTGATCGGTCTCATGCACCGCGTAGATGTGGAAGGTGCCCGACTTCATCGTAGCATGTCCGAAGTTCGTTTCGTTGCCGATGATTCCTGTGGTGGCATCCACTGCGATGCCGCCATTGTCAGGATCGTTGCCCTCCACGCAGCCGTAATGTACGTTGACGCTGTGCGGGTTCGTGAGGGTGGGCTTCCAGTTGTTGAAGTCAATGGCCACATAGCCGGTGAACTCCTCGGCGCTCCAGGCCAGCTCGGCGTGGGTGGTGTCGAAGTTGGCGATGGCGGTGAGGGCCTCGGTGGTGGTCAGGGTGTCGTTGGTGCCCAGTACGGCATTGCCGTTGGTCCAGTTGACAAAGTGGTAGCCAGCTGCGGGGATCGCGATAAGAGTCGTGGTGCTTCCACCGAGAGCAGTAGCCTGAACAGTAGCAGCAGCCTCAGTAGTCTGCGTATGGTTAGTGGCATCGGTGTAGTCAATCTTCACGGTACCGCGCACATCGGGAGTGTTAGCCACAGCAGCGTTGACCTCATAACTGTTGATGCCGAAGGTGGCCATCATCGTGGTGTCGCCTGTCACGGTAATATGGATGGACGATTTGGCGGGGAACTTGTCGGGGTTCGTCACGGCGTAATCACTGTAGGTAGCCAAAGCGGAGAGGTCATGTTGCTCCTCGTCGCTCCAGCCTGCCACGTGGCGCAGCTGTGCAGCGGTAGCGTTGACGGTCACCGTGGTGCCGTAGTTGACGGTGTAGGTGCCGTTACTGTTGGAGGTCACGCCGTCGGCCGGGAGTACTGTCGTCACCGTACCTTCGCCGTCAGGGGTTAATGTCAGGGTGTAGGTGTTGATGGCGAAATTGGCGGTAACGGTACTGTCCTTGGTCACATTGACGTGGATAGTGTCCTCCGTGTTGACCGTGGCACCGTTGCTCCAGGATGCCAAATGGTAGTGGTTTTCGACATTGGCAGTGGCCTTGATGATCACCTCGGCGCCGTAGTTGACCTTATAGGTGCGGGTGCCGTTAGCATCAGGATCATGGGAAACGATATCGGGATTGCCTAAGTGATTCGTGACCTCCACAGTACCCTTGTTTATGTCGTTGGTTTTGAGCGTCAGGGTGAACGTGTCGATAGCGAAGACACCGGTGATTTCCATGTCCTGGGTAATGGTGACCTCCTGCTGCAGGTCGTTGCCACCGGTGTTGTTCCAAGAAGCGAGGTGATAGTGCGGGGCAGGAATAGCCTTGACCGTCACCGTGGTGTCGTAATCCACAATATATTTATATACGGTGTCATTCGATGCTACCACACCGGCTGGGAGAGCATGATTCACACTGTCCACATCTACATGGCCTGCATTTCCACTGGAGGGATTGGATTTCAAGGTCAAAATGGGCTTATGGACAAAGTAAGCCGTGAGGGTGGTGTCTTTTGTAACAGTGAAAGTTGTGTCGACTGCCACGTTGCTGTTCAAAGCCGCCTCGTTGTTCCACTTCTGCATATAGTGGTGCTCCGCAGGCGTGGCAGTGACGTTAACGTTGGTGCCGGGAATGACCTTAAAGGTGCCTGCAGTAGTGGTAATGGGAATTACATGATCGGGGGTGTCCACCAACGACACTGCGCCCATCGCACTGTTGTTCACGGCGAGCGTCAGCGTGTAGGAATCTTCGACCGTGAGGGTATAGGAGACCGTGTCGGGAGCATAATTGATGTTGCCGGCGAAGGTGGCCTTGATGGTCGTTTCTCCAGCGCCCACAAAGGTGATTACCCCATTGTTGGCGTCGATGGTGGCCGCGTTGGTGTTGGTCGAGCTGTAGGTCACCGGGAGACCGTGGGGGTTGCTCAGCGTCGGGAAGGTGACGTGATCCTCGAAGCCGACGTATCCGCTCACGCCTTCTTGAGGCACGGGCTGCCCGCCAAGCTGCCACGCCAATTCGGCCTCGGCTTTCCATTCGACATTCAGCAGCCGGTTGCCGCTGGGCATGGTGAATCTCCAGCTGCCGTCGGACTGTCGCTCCGGGGTGATCTGCGCCCACGCGCCTATGGCACCCAAAATCATCATCGTGAAAACCAGAATCTGTTTTGCAATATTTTTCATCTTATATTGAGTTTCTTGTTTGTTGTTTCGCATCATTAATTGCATTTTCATTGAGGGCATGGCTTGTTAGTTAGCGTCGCGCACCAGGCGGACGGAGAGTCCATAGAAACGGTAGTAAGATTCGTTAGTGATCAGGCTGTTTGAGCCGAATTTTATACAATAAGCAGGGTTGGAATCCGTCGTATATGAAGTCGACGACCAGTAAAGACCTTGGTCACCGGCACTGGAGATACTTGTTCCATTGAACCGGTCGCCTGCAGCCGGCAAGAACACACAGCCTTTGGCGGCAAGGGCTGTCCACTGGTCTGAGGTGCATTGGGTGCCCCATGCGCTGGTGCCGTTGATGGCACCCCATTGGGTGGCCTCGTTGTTGGCGATTGTCACGCCGTCGGGGAACAGGATGATGCCGTTCACGCCAGTGCCGTCGGTATTGATGGTGGCATGGGTGTAACGGGCATTGGAGGTGCCGTTGACCGTGCTGCCGCTGGCGCGGGTGTTGAACAGATACTGCCACTCATCTATAGTCAGGGTACGCCAGCTGGAATCGATGTTGTTGCCCCAGTCGGACTTCAGGGCTTCGTCTGCCACGTTGCCGTAGGTGTAGGTGCTGTTAGTGGTCGTCGCGTTGCTGATACCATACTGGGCGGCACCCGTCCAGGTGCTCGATGCGCCTACCCAGCCGAAGAGGTCGACGGTGCCGTTGGTGGAAACCGTGCCGTCACCGTTGATGCTGGTGTTGGCCTCAGCGTTGCCGATGTAGTCCCACTGGTTCGTGGCGAAGGACCACGTCCAGTTCGCTCCATGGTCGGAAGTAGTGGCCTGCAGGTTGCCTTGCGAGAAGTAGATCTGGTCGCCGTCGGCGTTCACGCTGAACTTGCCGGGAACAACAGGAATTGCCGTCCAACCCACAGGGATACCATCGGGACTGTTGAGGGTCCAATCGTTCATCGAGGCAGGCTTGATGAAGGTGCCTGTGGCGGCCACGTTGTTGAGCCAATTCTCAGTACAATACTGTGCCGAGATGTCTGTGGCAAGGCAGGTCACCTGGTTCAGGTGCGTGCAGCTTTCGAACATGTGATAATAGCATTTTTCGGCCAACGTCGTGGCAGGCAGCACAGGGGCCGCGGTCAGGCTTGTGCAGCCATAGAACATTTTAAAATAGCATTCTTCGGCCAACGTCGTGGCGGGCAATGCGGGAGCTTGGGTCAGGTTGGAACATCCGTTGAACATATTTGCATAGCATTCTTTGGCCAACGTCGTGGCAGGCAGCACAGGGGCCGTGGTCAGGCTTGTGCAGCCATAGAACATTTTAGAATAGCATTTGTTTGCCAACGTCGTGGCGGGCAATGCAGGTGACACTGTCAAGCTGGAACATCCGCCGAACATGTCTTCATAGCAATTATCGGCCAACGTGGTAGCAGATAATTCTGGTGCTGCTATTAGGTTACATCCTCTGAACATCCCTAAATAGCAACCATTGGCCAAAGTCGTGGCGGGCAGGGCAGGTGCTGTTGTCAGGCTGGAACATCCGTAGAACATGTGATAATAGCAAGATAAGTTCAGTATTGTGGCTGGAAGCAGCAGCGGCTTGGTGTCGTGACTATAAATATTGGTGTTTAAAAAAAACAACTTGCAAAATGAATGGCTTGCATTAACATCCAATGTCGTGTTGGTGGCGAAGTTGTCCTTGTTGATCAGGCTCATTACGTTGCCATAGATATAGCAGTCATCAGAGCAGGAGAAAATACTGGCTGCGTTGATAGTTGTGGCGTATCTGGCGTTGGTTCCTCGGAAGGAGACTTTGTCGCCAACATTGGTGAGGGGGATTGCAGTGCCTGAGGTATAAGTTTCCCAGGTGTTGCCGTCGGTGCTGTATTCCACGCCGTTGGGGGCGGCAGTGGCGTTAATGGTGAACGTCACCTCTGCGCCGGCCGTCTTCGCCTCGAAAGTGAGCGGAATAGTCAAGGGGTCGATCAGGGTGACAGACTTCACACGGGGCTTCTCGGAGAGGGTGGGGGTCAGCACCACTTCGGCGTCTACGGGGATGGAGGCATAGCCCTTGTCTTGGTTGGGACTCTCGTAGGGCGTCACCGTCACCTCAGTACCGTTGGCCGTCACCGTCCAGCCGGAAGGGATTTCTCCCAAAGTGTAGTTCGGAATCGGATAGTAATAGGGAGACTTCACGATGCCGGTTTGTGCGTCGTCGCCGCCGTTTAGGTATTGGGAGTTTTTCCAATATTCCACACCACCGATGGTCACTGTGCCGCAATCACTTTGCCAACCCGCACCAATGCTGTTGGGGGCATTTCCTCCCTTGGTGGCGGTCACCTGTGTCACGCCGTTGGTGATGGTGATGGGACCGCATGAAGACTCCTGGCCTGTTCCGATGCCGGCAGCTTTAGTGCCGCCAGTAGCGGTGACGGTGCCGCCTGTAATATCAATGGAGACGCAGGATGCATTATGGTATCCAGCACCGATGCCAGCAGCATAACCACCGCCATTGGCTGTAACGAAACCGCCCGAAATGGTGATGGCGCCACAGGAGCCTCCGTATCCAGTGCCAATGCCGGAACCGTAAAGACTTCCAGTGGCGTTGACGGTTCCCCCCGTGATGCTGATGGTGCCGCAAGAAGCTTCGTAACCAACGCCGATACCGGCGTTGGCTTCTTTTCCTGTGGCAGTAATGGTGCCGCCCGCAATGACGATATTACCGCAGTTTATATTTGAGCCGCCGCCGATGCCCGCTCCATTGCCGTTGCTGCTGGCTTTGAGCGATCCGGAGCCTTGGATGGTGAGCGTCTTGTTGTTGTTGGGGTTGTTTTTGTCACCAGGCACATAGATGCCAGGATAATCTTGATTAAATCCCTTTACGGTGTTTGTGCCTACAAGGATGAGGGTGGCGTCGCCTTCGCAAGTGATGCCCGCATAATCACCAGTGGTCCATCCTCCATTGGCATTGATGCTTACGTTCTGGAGTGTCACCGTGGCGTTGTTGGCAATGGAGATTTTTACATTCGTGCTGAGCGTGCCAGTCAGCACGTCTCCGTCATGCGCAGTGATGACGTCTGTTGTAAAATCCTCGCTAAGGTCGATGGTGGTCTGCGCCCAAGCGCCTATCGCGCCGAGCACGATCAGCGCCAAAAAAAGAGTCTGTTTCACAAAAGATTGCATATATCGTTTTTTTCTTTCCATTAATGTCATCATCTATTCGGTGTTTATATAAAAAAAAACTACACGAGAGAGTGTTCCCGTGTAGCTAAAAGGTTCGGATTCCTGAAAAAGAACTTCACCCATTTGAGGAACAAGCAGGTGAAGGTGCTGAAAATGTCGCAAATAACGCGGGGTGACAATGACTTTTCAGATAATTTAACATTTGTAATCATCTGAAAATCAGTAAGTATATTGTGTTTTCGCGTCAAAATCACATCCAATTTTTTGAAGCCGCAAATATACATTTTTCACCCAAAAAGCACGTGAAAAATATTAACAGAAAAAGGTGAAAAATGTTGATAAAACCGCACCCCGCAAACCGCAAACCGTAAATCGCAAATCGCAAATCCAACGTCAGCCGTCACCCGTCACCCGTCAAAACTTAAACGTCCACATCACCGACGGGATGATCGGGAAGAGACTCATCTGGTAGGCGTGGTTCTGCATCGCAAAACTGGTGAGGTCGCCGTTGTCGGTCTCTATGCTGGTTTCGAAGAAGACCAGGAAGGGGTTCTGGCGGTTATAGACATTGTATATGGAGAAGTTCAGACCGGTCTCGAACTTGGCGGTCTTTTTGATGGTCCAGTCCACGGAAATGTCAAGACGGTGGTAGGGACTGACGCGGTATTCGTTGCGGCCGCTGTACTCGGTCACCACCGAACCCATGTAGAGGTAGTAGCCGAGCGGCACGGTCATGGTGTTGCCCGACTGGAACACCCATAACGCGGAGGCTCTCAGCTTGTTGGGGATGATTTCGTAACCGAGACTGATGGTGACATCGTGCCGACGGTCGTATTTCGCCCAGAAGGGCTTCCCGCCGTTGAGGTCGTCGAACTGCCGGCGCGTGAACCCCAACGTGTAGCCGATGAAGCCGGTGAACCGCCCTTTCGACTTCTTGATGTAAAACTCGGCGCCGGCGGACCACCCCTTTCCAAAAACGTACAGTTGGTCGGGGTTGACCGTCAAAATGCTGAGGTCAAGTCCTTCACGGTATTCCGCCAGGTTATACATCTGTTTATAGTATAGGTCCACGTAGGTTTCGAACATGTCGTGGTAGAAATTCTTGAACACGCCCAAACTGTATTGGAACACGGTCTGCGGTTTCAGAAGGTCGGTGCAGGGCATCCATTGGTCGGTCGGCAGCGAAATGTTGGCGATGGCGATCTGGTGCATGAACTGGTAATTGAGCGTGGCAGAGGCTTTTATGGACGTGGTGGAGTCGATGAGCCAGCGCACGGAGAGGCGCGGCTCGGCGCGGTTGTATTGCGCGATGATCTCCCCGGGCTTGTAGGTGATGGAGTCGGTCGCCACGCTGAATTCATTGAGGATGTAGCGGGTGAAAGGCCCGAGAAATGTGAAATTGGTGTAACGGACCCCGAAGTTCAGTTTCCAGTGTTTGGAAATGTCCCATTCATCGTGTGCATACAGGGCCAGCTCGTTGCTCAGGTAGTGTTGCTGGGGCGGCAGGTTGAAAGCGATTCCGGTGCCTGCTTCCACGTTGAAGCGTCCCGGGATGCAGTCGTGGAAGATGTTGTGGACGCCGAACCGCACATTGTGCTTCGGTGTCGGAATCCAGGTGAGCTCGCTCTTCAGACTGTAATCGCGCACCCCGGAGGAGAGCCCCAGGGAGTAGGGCTCCATGGCCATGTCGGTGTTGAAATTGTAATAACTGAAGGTGGCGGAAGTGTTGAGGAACAGACGGTTGGCGATGATGTAATTCCAACGGGCCGAGGCCGCCGCGTTGCCCCATTGGAAGGCCATCTTGGTCTGCTGCGTCTTCGATTTGAATCCGTAGTTGTCATTGCCGTAATAAGCGCCGAAGTAGAGCCGGTGCTTGGCGTTGATCACGATGTTGAACTTCGCGTTGATGTCGTAAAAGTAGAAGTTGGTGCCTTTCATCGGCGAATCCTTCTTGAGGAACGGCTGGATGATGACGTCGGCGTAGGTGCGGCGGGCGGAAATCAGGAACGAAGCGCGGTTCTTCTTGATGGGTCCCTGCACGGTGAGATGCGAGAAAATCAGTCCGATACCGCCGTCCACTTCGTATTTCTTCATGTTGCCCTCTTTTTGGTAAACATTCAGGATAGAGGCTGCCCGACCTCCGTAATAAGCTGGCATTCCGGATTTTATGAGCTCGATGCTCTTGACGGCGTCGGCGTTGAAGATGGAGAAAAACCCGAACAGGTGGTCGGCGTTGTAGATGGTGGCCTCGTCAAGCAGCACGAGGTTCTGGTCGGTGCCGCTGCCGCGCACGTAGAAACCGGAGTTGCCTTCGCCGTTGGACTGCACACCCGGCAACAGCTGCACGGACTTGATGACATCCGCCTCGCCCATGAGCGCGGGCAACGCCTTGATGGTCTGCACGCTCAGTTCCATGCGCCCCACATCGCCGCTGATGACGTTCACGTTGCTGCGTTCGCCCTGGATCACGACCTCCTCACCCGTGATGGCGTTGGGCTCGAGCTCCATCCGGCGGACCGTATTGCGATTCAAGACAATAGTGTCTTCTATGGTTTTGAATCCCAAATAGTTGACGGTTAATTTGTAAGTGCTTGGCAATACCGAAATCGAATAGTAGCCCGCCTGGTTCGTGACGCATCCCTGCACATTCGACGGGTTGGAAACCTCCGACAGGATCACGTACACGCCCATCATCGTCTCGCCGTTCGTGGCATCGGTCACGCTGCCGGACAACGTCACGCGCGTGTGCTGCGCCCACCCCGAGAGGGAGATTGCGATGAGTAAGATCGTTAATAATAGGTGGTCTGTTTTGTTCATTTATCGTTATTGCCTTCGTCTTTTGTCCTGTCCCCACATTACGCTCCTTCGTCGCTTATGTGGGGTTAATTGCATGAACTTGATATTTTATTATAAATCAATTTTTTACACTTAATCATTGATATACGGGA
>Ga0310786_10008023_pt1 | contig 13635 bp, 13 predicted proteins | sample AusTroGonzalo_MG_FD_203881 | JGI IMG/M metagenome (GOLD analysis project Ga0310786, IMG submission 203881) | Bovine rumen microbial communities from tropical cattle in Woodstock, Queensland, Australia - Gonzalo_03 (v2) (version 2) | ecosystem: Host-associated > Mammals > Digestive system >... | reverse complement strand
TCTGGGTTGGCTCTTCAAGGAGGGCAAGCTCACTACAGCAGACGAGAAGATTACACTTGCTTAATCATTTTTAAGAGAAAGCATAAAAGGGCTGGAAGCTAAATAAGGCTTGCCAGCCTTTTTTAAATTGACAAATGAGTTACGACCAACAGATACTGCAAATTCTCACTGAAGCCGGTGAACGTGGTGTAAGCGTGCAGGCTATTGCCAAGCATGTTTACAACATGAATTGCACCTTCTTCTTTCAGCCCGACTACGAAGAGATTCGTAGCTATGTGCAGCAGTATCTGCTTCGTAATTCCAAGTCCTCACAGTCGCTGATTGAGAGTACGGGTCGTCGTGGCTATTATCGTCTGAATACCACAGGTAGTGCCGATGCCCAACAGATGCTTCTCCAATTCCGTGAGGAACATGAAGATAAAGAAGAGGAGAAGCCTCAACAGGACCTCTCCCTCGATTTGTTTGGCTTTTAGATTAGCTCTTAGCTAATTGCTAACTGCTAACAGCCAACTGCTTTATCACTTTCGCCGGCACTCCACCTACAACGCAGTTGTCAGGTACATCTTTTGTTACCACAGCGCCTGCCGCCACCACCACATGTCGTCCTATTGTGACGCCAGGCAGTATCACTGCATTTGCTCCTATCCAAACATCATCACCAATCACCACTGGCTTGGTACTGATACCCTGTTCGTCTATTCGCTTGGTTGTGTCCTCAAAGTTGTGATTCAGTGCCGTAACCGTTATGCCTTGCGCCAGATTGACGTTGTTGCCGATACACACAGGTCCAATCACCGTACAGTGGATACCGATGCGAGTATGGTTGCCAATAGTCACGTCGCCTACTGCATTGTTGATGCAGCAATACGATTCAATGACGCTCTTCTTTCCCAGCCAGAATCGTCTATAGGGTGGGGTGTCCATCCTGACACTCCAATATATCTTCGAACTCCATGCCCTATGCTGATATAGTGGTGCCAGCATTCTCACATACCACCGTGGCCTCGCATCCCGCTGGTTCATAATCAGGTAGTCCAAGAATCTCTTTATTCGTGGACTTCCCTTCAATCCCTGTCGTATATCTTCTATATCATTCATTGATTAGTTGCTTCCATTGTTTAATAATCGTTTCAATATTGAATCGCTTAGCAATCTGTAATGCATGTTCTGATTTCTCCTGCCAGTCCATTTGTGTGGCAAGCTTCATCTGTCTGGCCATACCATTGACATCGCCAACACTGAAGTACATTCCGAAGTCGCCCATAATCTCCAGACTTGTTGGAAGGTCTGAAGATATGATTGGCAGTCCGTGGGCCATAGCCTCGACCAATACCAGTCCAAAGCCTTCCCATCGTGAACTCAGCATATAGACCTGTGCCTTAGAGTAATAATCTTGAATATGGTTGGTAAAAGGATGAATATGAATTCTGTCCTCTAACTGATATTCCCTAATCATTTTTCTGTATATCGGTTCCTCAACACCTTCCCCTACGATGTCAAGTGTCCATTCCTTATTCTCCTCTGCAAAGATACGGAATCCCTCTATCAGTAGATCAAAGCCTTTGTGTAATCGTGAAAAACGTCCTACAGCCAAGAACTTCTTAGATAATCCTTTTGATTTCTCGCCAGGTATCAATGTCAATGGATTGTATATCACTCTCGTTGGAAAGTTGTATTTCTGAGCATCATATTGGCATAGCACTACTGTTGCGGCCAATTTTTCCAATTGGAAGCCATAATGCTTGCATAGTTCTGGACCGATATACAGCGATTTCTCTCCAAACAGTGCCTCATATGAGTTATGTATCCAACCAATTAGTTTTGCTCCTTTTAGATGTTTCCTACAGGTTGCTAGTCTGACTGCTAATGGCGCATGTACCCCGATAATAACATCATAATCAACTGCTGTTAACTCTTTGGTCAAGGCTTTCCTCTTTTTTGACGGAAAAGAACTATGACTATAAATATCTGAGGTTAGGCGAAATTGTGGTAGCCATCTTCTGTAAAGGTAGCTATATAATTTGCAACATTTTGTTTTCCATTTAGATGGATTTGGATATTTGAAGAATCTGTAATTGATATCTGCTTCCTTTAAATCATAAAGAGATGTATCTTTCTTTTCAGGTTTATCGAATGTCACTATAGTCACGTCATAGTCTCTTGCCAGTTCCTTGGCAATTACCGCTGTCACTCGTTGTACACCGCCGAACGAGAAGATTGAGTCCATCAAAAAGCAGATTTTTTTTTTCATGATGCAAAAATAAGAAAAATATTTGATTATTCCAAATTTTTGTCGTACATTTGCCACAAAATGGTCTTTATGAATCCTGAAACGGTCAAAAAGCTCAAAATAGTTTATGTCACGCCGGCTCTATATATGGCGGGTGGCGTAGAACGTGTACTGACGCTTAAGGCAAACTATTTTGCAGAACATTTTGGCTATGATATTACGATTATTTTGACAGAAGGTCAAGGATCCCCCCTTTTTTACCCTTTATCTGATAAGATAAAAGTCATCAATTTAAATATTGGTTTTGAGGAACTATGGACATGCTCGTTTGTTAAAAAGATTTTTGTATATCTTAAAAAACAACGTCGATTCAAAAAGGCATTGACAAATGAGTTGATGAATATTCGCCCAGATATTACTGTTAGTTTGCTTCGGCGTGAAATCAATTTTATTACAGACATTAAGGATGGTAGCAGAAAGATAGGTGAGATGCATGTCAATCGTGCTAACTATAGGAATTTCAATACTGAACAAGCAAATCTGTTGAAAAGATTATTTGCTAAGTTTTGGTCAAATAGTCTTCTTCCTCATTTGAAAAAATTAGATAGGCTTGTCGTATTGACAGAAACAGATCGAGAGGCATGGACAGAACTTAAAAATGTTGTAACTATTCCTGATCCGTTATCATTATCTCCAACAACTATTAGTCCATTAACTGAAAAGCGTGTTATAGCTGTAGCTCGTTATTCCCATGAAAAGGGCATAGATTTGCTCTTAGAGGCATGGTCAAAGGTTGAAAGGCAGGTTTCTGATTGGCATTTAGATGTTTTTGGTGACGGTGATAGAAATCAATATGAAGAATTGATAGAACAATTAGGGATTGACAGAGCTCGTTGTCAGTTACATGAAAGAACAAATGATGTAGAGAAAGTATATTGCAATAGTAGTCTCTTTGTATTAAGTTCTCGTTTTGAAGGTTTTGGAATGGTCCTTATTGAGGCTATGGCATGTGGATTACCAGTAGTCTCTTTCGATTGCCCATGGGGACCTCGCTCTATTATAACAGATGGTGAGGATGGGCTTTTGGCTGAAAATGGCAATATTGCTGCTTTAGCAAGCAAACTCTCTATGTTAATGAATGATACAATTCTACGAAAGACAATGGCTCAAACTGCAGTTAGAAATGTGCAACGTTTCAGTATGGTTAAGATTGCTGAACGGTGGAAGTCTCTATTTAACGAATTGAATTTTGAAAATTGATTATGAAGATATTGTTTCTCGTATATCATGGCTTTTATGAGTATAGTGGTATCTCGAAAAAGATACATTATCAGGTGAAAGGGCTGCGTGAAAATGGTCATGAGGTTCATTTATGCTATTATGCCCAAGATAAAAATGGCCATTGGTGCCGTTTTGTTGATGACCATGTGATTAAAGACTATGGAAGAGGAAAAATTGCAGGCTTTCGTCAACGTTTAGACTATGATTGTATTTACGACTATTGTATAAATGAAGGTATAGAGTTTGTTTATGCCCGCTGTTTTCAGAATGCCAATCCGTGGTTGGTTTCTTTTTTCAAAAAATTGCGAAAGGCAGGTATTCATGCAGTAACGGAAATCCCAACCTATCCGTATGATCAAGAATTCGCGCATTTTGAATGGAAGATGCGGGCAGAACTTAAAATAGATCAGCTATTTCGTAATAAACTCTATCAAAAGATGGATGCTTTAGTTACATTTAGCGATGCTGAGGAAATTTTTGGGCAACGCACCATTCGGATTAGCAACGGTGTTGATTTCGATAGTATTCCACTCCACAATTCTCAATTCTCATTGCAACGCTACACTTTGACCCAAGGTCAAAGAATTCTCAATTCTCAATTTCACTTAATCGGTGTGGCTGAGGTTCATCCTTGGCATGGCTTTGATCGGGTGATGACAGGTATTGGAGAGTACTATGAGAAATTAAAAGAGAGAGATGAAAGATTAAATATGCCAGATGTTTTTTTTCATGTGGTTGGAGGAGTCCATCCCAATCGTATGAGTTATGATTTTGCACCCATTATAAAAAAATATGGCATTGAAGATAAGATTATTTTTCATGGAACGCTTTTTGGCGACGAATTAACCAAAGTTTTCAATCAGTGTCAGTTCGCCATTGGTTCCTTAGGTCGTCATCGCAGCGGCATTACTGTTATCAAGACGCTGAAGAATCGTGAATATGCTACCCGTGGCATTCCTTTCATCTACAGCGAACAGGATAGCGACTTCGACCATCAACCATACGTGTTGAAAGCTCCAGCAGATGATTCGCCAATTGACATTCAGCAGATTATCGACTTCATATCCCACTTTACGATGAGGCCGGATGAAATACGCAAGACCGTAGAACACTTGACATGGAAAATCCAGATGCAGCAAGTTGTTGACGAGTTGTGGAAAGATGGCTTGACGAAAACATCGGTTATTTAGTGGACACAAGATAAGAGTATATAGAATATGTCGTGGAATAAATCAAAATTGAAAATATTATTTTTGGGTGTATTGGAAAAATATAGACGGTTTTTATTATCCTGTTATGGTTACCCTTCAAAAGGAGTGTTGCCAGCAGGCAATCTATGCGATGTAGAAGACCCGACAATGGATATTACTCATGGGGATGTTGTTCATCCATGTGTCAGATATATAAAAGAAGGTTTTGAAGGGCATCAATGGTGGATGGTTTATACTCCTTTTTATGCAGAAAACGACAAGTTAGAGAATCCTAGGTTATGCTATGCGGATGCCGCAGAAGGAAATCCTCCAACAGAATGGAAATTCTATTGTTCAATAGCAGACACTCCAGAGACTGGTTATAATTCTGACCCCACATTGTTATTTAAAGATGGGATGCTTTATGTATTTTGGCGAGAATACAAAACTCCCAAGGCAAAGGATTATGGCTTAAATATGCTTACAGTCGGATGCGTAATACATGAGAAGAAAGTAACTTATTTCTCAAAACCTCAACTCACAGAACTATCAGAATTTACAGACAAAGAAGTCAGTCCAACTATTATTTCAAATAATAATGTTTTAAGAGCTTACGCCATTCATGCTAATTTTGTTCCTGACTATATTCTTCGTATTCCCTCTTATTTAAGAGACATATTTTATAATTACAAAATTGTATCCCTTTTTGACGCCCTTGGTATTTCTGACAATTATAGAAGTTATGGGGTGGCAATATGGGATTCTGAATCTTTAGATCAAACCTTTAGCTATACAAAGACTATTCAGTTTGAAAATTCATCTAAGCTATATCAGCCTTGGCATATGGAGGTATTCCAGGATGACTTGAATGGTGAGCTTTATACTGTTGTGTTAAGCCGCCAGGATTATGGACGTATTTGTCTGGCAATAAGTTTGGACGGCGAGACTTTTCAGTTTTATAAGAAGCCTCTGCTAACTACCAAAACAACCAAAATGATAGGACTCTATAAACCTTCTGTGGCATTAGTTGAAAACTATTTTTATTTGTTTTATACCGTTCATGACAATAAGGATTATAGTTTACATAAATTGTATGTGACATCAGCAGATTGGAAGGACGTAAAACGTAAAATGGCAAATCTATAACAATTATGGCATACAAAATCAGATATGTAAAAGGAATTGACTTGGAACAAATTCAAGATGAGTGGACAGCATTAGAGACTGGTGATGAGATGACCATGTTTCAGTCATACCGATGGCATCAGGTATTATTGGAGCAATATGTTCCGATGGATACGAGAAAGTTTGAATCTCTCTATGCAATTGTCGATTTAGATGATCAACCGTGTCTGATAGCCCCTCTATGGGTGGTTAAGAAAACATTTCGTTTACTCAATCAAAAGGGAGTCTATTTGTTAGGTCGCGGTTGCTTTAGTGATTATCTCAACTTTGTATATCAACGTTTTGATGCTAGTGCCTTTGATTTTTTGTTAAGGGATTTGTCTCAGAAGTATGGTACTAATCGCTTCTTCTTTGAAAATATAAGAGAATCGACTTCTGTCTATCGGCATATACTTGAGCAATATGTTGTTAGTAGGAACTCTGAATATCCGTGCGTAGGTTTAAATCTGCCTCCTTCCGAAGAGGAATATCATCGGATGCTAAGTAAAAATAGTAGGCAGAACATTAGAACTGCAAACAATCGTTTGAAAAAAGATGGAAAAAGTTTGGTGTTCAATTTCGATGATCATCAGATAGATAGGAATCAGTGTTTGGAAATCCGGGAGTCAAAACTATTGGTAAAATATTCAGAGTTGCCTCTAATGTACCGATTAAAATATAAGATACTGAATCGCTTCCGATACCAATTTCATAGCTTTATCCCATTTATGTGCTTTTCTGATAGTAAGGTGATGACGGCATGTGATGAAGAAGGCAAATTAAGGGCGTTCTTTAATTATGGTTTTGATACTGAAGGGAAATGTATAAGAGTAATGGCAGCTGGCACTGACCTGGATTTTGCTCGTTATTCTCCTGGAATGCTTTTGATGTATAATTATATTTTGAATTCTATACAGGAAGGTACAATGCAAGAAGTAGATTTTACAAGAGGTGATGAGAAATATAAATTTTCATTAGGCGGTCAACAAAGAATAATCCACACAATTAAGTTCAGCATCAAATAATATCTGTGTCTATGGATTGTTGGATGTAGAAGAAATTAGGACGACATGTAGTTTTTTCATTTGTTTTCTTTGACGTTTGTGTTTTTTTCTATATCTTTGCAAATGAATAATTATTATTGACTATGAGGACAATTGCTTTGGACGAACTCAGAACCATTCAGTTAGATTTATTACAGAAGACCACGGACTTCTGTGAGAAGAATGGTCTTAGGTATTTCTTATGTGGTGGAACACTCATTGGTGCCATTCGTCACAAAGGCTATATTCCTTGGGATGATGATATTGATATAGCTATGCCCAGACCAGATTATGACAGGTTTGTGAAGACATTCAATCGGCCTGATAATTACTATCAAGTGGCTAATTTGGACATCAGCCCAGATTATACAAATGCTTTTGCGAAAGTATATGATAGGCGTACAATCTTGAAAGAACTTTATTATTCAGGTGAAACTGGAGTAAATATTGATGTCTTCCCAGCCGATGGTGTTAAAAATGCTTTTCAAATAAAGAAGATTATGTTACTACATAAGTTTCTTAATACCAAGGAGGCAAACTATTATAAAAGGTCTTTGTCCAAAAACATAATCAATACTTTTGGTAAATTGTTGCTGTTACCTTTCTCAGCTCGAACAATTGCGAGATGGATTGACAACGAGACCCGCAAGTTTGCTTATGGCAGTTTGCCAAAGGCGGGTGTGATTGCGAATCCAATTGGATTAGGTGAAATGGTCGATAAAACAGTCTTTGATAGTGATATATATCAGGAGTTCGAAGGACGTGAATATCGGGTTCCTGTTGGCTATGATACATGGCTTAGGAGTGTTTATGGTGATTATATGCAGTTACCGCCTGAAGAGCACAGAGTCACACACCATACTTTTGAAGCATATTGGAAAGATAAATAAAAACCATTAGCAAGTACTAAAATCTATGAATATCGCACTAATTATAGCCGGTGGCTCTGGTAACCGTATGGGACAGGACATTCCCAAACAGTTTATGTATGTTGAAAATGCCCCAGTCATTATTCATACACTCCAATGTTTTGAACAACATCCAGACATAGCACTGATTGCTGTTGTATGTCTAGCTGGATGGGAAACAGTGTTGCAGAGTTATGCTAATCAATATAATATCACAAAACTGAAATATATTTTTCCAGGTGGTAAATCCGGCATGGAGTCCATACATAACGGAATCTACGGACTGAAGGATTCTGGATGTGCTGATGATGACTTGGTATTGATTCATGATGCAGTTCGTCCTTTGCTGTCACAAGATATTATCAGCAGTAATATTGCGATATGTAAGGCATACGGCTATGCCATAACGGGTATCAAGTGCCGTGAAGCAATTCTAGAAAGCAAAGACGGTTTTTCTTCCACTACAAGTATTCCTCGTGACATGTTGATTAGAACCCAGACACCGCAGACTTTTAGACTGAAGAATATTTTAGAAGCCCATGAAGAAGCGGCCTCTAAGGGCATTACGGATTCAGTGGCTTCCTGTACTTTGTGTGCAGAGTTGGGTAATAGGGAAATGCATATAGTCCCTGGATCGGAGAAGAACATCAAGGTTACTACGGTAGAAGATATAGAAATTTTGAAGGCATTAATGCACACCTCAAAAGAACAATGGCTAAAATGAAGACATATAATGATGACATCCAACAGATATACGAAGAGAACCTACCTTGGGACACACTCTCTGGCACTAATATACTGATTACTGGTGCGACGGGTTTGATAGGTAGTACGTTGGTTGAAGTCTTGATGTCTAATCCCCATCGTGATTATTATGTATATGCCTCAGGTCGTAATTTGGAGAGGGCTAGAAAGCGCTTTGAGCGTTTTTCTTCTATAGAATCATTCCATTTCGTAGAGTATGATGTGATGTCTCCTCTTCAGATGGATGTTCGGTTCGATTATGTTATTCATGCAGCAAGTAATGCCAGCCCTAATGCCTTTTCCAAAAGTCCTGTCGAAATAGTCAAGGCTAACATCTATGGGGTTTCAAACTTGATAGAATATGGTATAGAGCATGACATGAAGAGATTTCTATATGTTTCTTCAGGAGAAGTATATGGGGAAAGCGATGGTCGTATTATTTCTGAAGAGTATAGTGGTTTTGTTGATTGTCTGAACCCACGTTCTTGCTATCCTTCCTCAAAAAGGACCGCTGAGACGTTATGTGCATCTTATGCTTCGGAATATGGTGCAGATGTTGTGATAGCCAGACCATGTCATATTTACGGGCCTAATTTCACAGAGACCGATAATCGTGTTTATGCCCAGTTCATCAGAAATATTCTAAGAGGCGAGGATATTGTGATGAAGAGTACTGGAGAGCAGATTCGCTCTTGGTGTTATGTCGTTGATTGTGTTTCTGCTTTATTGTATATCTTGTTAAAAGGAGTATCGGGAGAGGCATATAATATTGCAGATCCCCATTCTGTGCTGACAATTAGGCAGTTAGCTGAGATGTTGGCAACCATCGGTAACACCATTGTTATTATGGAAGTACCATCTGAGACGGAGAAAAAAGCGTATAACCCTGTGACTAAGTCTGTATACGCTGTTGATAAATTGGAGAAACTAGGCTGGAAGGTTTCGGAGAATATGAACGAGAAAATGAGGAAAACCATAGAATATTTGAAGGACTCGTTAGTATGACTATTTCTGTAATAATTCCTGTTTATAAGGTTGAACAATACATTCGTCGGTGTCTCCAGTCTGTTATTGATCAAGAAACAGATGGCTTTAAGTTGGAATGTCTTTTGATTGACGACTGTTCTCCGGATCATAGTATGGATATTGTTGAAGATATTATTAAGAACTATCAGGGAACTACAATATCATTTAAGGTAATCAGACATGAGGTGAACCAAGGACTGTCAGCGGCTCGTAATACTGGTATTATGGCTTCAACAGGTGATTATATATTTTTTATTGATTCTGATGATAGTATTATAGAGAATACTTTTAAGCAATTTGCCACATATCTTCATGAATATCCATTTGCAGCTGTGATAATGGGGAATGCCTTAGATTTGGAAGAAGAAAGCTTGTCAAATTCGTCTATGACGAATAATAATACACCTTGTCTTTTAGACAATAAACGAATAATCATGTCTTATGCACTTAGTCGAAGTATTGATCGTCATGCATGGAATAAATTGATTCGCCGATCTTTGGTCTTAGACAATGATTTGTTATTTGATCATGGACTCCTTTATGAGGATGTGACATGGACGTATCGTCTTTATTCTTGTGTTTCGTCTGTACTGATTGTTCCGGAATTGACATATATGTATGAATGTAATCCGTCCTCAATTATTCATACTCATTCAGAACAATCCAAAAAGATGCTGTGGAGTTTTGTTTATATAATAGATTATCTATTAAATAATCAGCCTATAATTGATGGCAAGAGAGTACTCTTTACGGAGCATTGCCTCTTTGTTCATCATTGGATGCTCATTGCTATGGACTACTGTGAGAAATATGGAACTGATACACAAACGGGTGCAAATCTGAGTGTTTTAAAAAGAAAATTGTTTTGGAGATCTGTAAGCCATATCCGCTTATTTTTGGCACTTTATTTTCTCACGATGTTCAAACCGTTGAGTGGGTCGTTGAAAATCAAAGCCTGTCGCGACAGATTATATGGGATAAGTCGTGTCGTTTATAAATTGTCATAGTTTTTTGGGGGTACATAATCTAGCTATTGAGTATTATTTTTCTATGAAGCCTGAGGAGATGCGTAGTACGGTGGATAATTTGACTTGGAAAATCCAGATGCAACGTGTGTTATATGCAGTTTTTTTGTGTTTTCTTTGCAGTTTAAAAGTTTATTTGTATCTTTGCAGAAATTAAATAATTATGAGGACGATTACTTCAGACAAACTAAAAACAACTCAGTTAGATTTATTACAGAAGACTGTGGACTTCTGTGGGAGAATGGTTCAATTTTCTCTGTCAACAAGTTACAAGCTCTTGCCTGGAATATTTCAGAGTATACAAACGAGAAGCTAAGGAATACTATAGGAAATTTGATGAGTTTTTTATTATGACCATATCCGTTATTATACCCATATATAAGGTAGAAAACTATATACGTCGATGTTTAGAGTCTGTTATAGAACAAGATTCCAATAAGTTCCGTATTGAGTGTATTTTAGTAGATGATTGTACTCCTGACAAAAGTATGGAGATAGTTAAAGAGGTTGTAGATGACTATAAGGGGGGAAATATCTCTTTCATATTTCTCCAGCATGGAGAGAATAGAGGAGTTTCTGCAGCCCGGAATACAGGTATGACTGCTGCAAATGGTGACTTCTTGTTTTTTTTAGATTCTGATGATGAAATTGAAGAGAACGCGTTATTGTGTCTTTTTTCATGCTATTTAAAATATCCATATGTGGATGTTTTTGTTGGTGATACTTATGATGAAGAACGTTTAAATATGTTAAATGTGATTACAAATGATAAGAATTATTCATATGTAATCGATGATAAAACTGTGATTTGGAAATTGTTGCTTAGACGTCAGATTGATCGTCATGTGTGGAATAAACTAATTCGTCGTTCTGTTGTTATTAATAATAAAATATTCTTTAATGAGCATGTTTCTTTGTATGAAGATGTAATATGGACTTATAAACTCTATGCATATAGTTCTTCTATTCTTATATTGTCATTAATGACATATAAATATGTGAATAATCCATTATCATTGATTCATACAACAACTCAACGTGTAGCTCAATTGGTTGAAAGTCTTTCTATAGTGAGTGATTTCGTTTATAAGAATCCTCCATTAATAAATGGGAAAATTGCTTATTATGCAGCTCATCGTCTGTTTACTTTTCACTGGTTAATGATAGCTTTAGAAGCTAAAGAAAAAACCAATTTAGTTTCGGAGTCATATTCCATACTTATTTCATTAAGAAATGCATTGTTGTGGGATTCCTTAAAGCATTTTCGCCCCTTCTTGGCTTTGTTTTACATGATAATGTTCAATCCTTTTAATAAATTATTAAAAAATCGTTGGATACGTTCCAACGTATATCGACTTGAACAACTTGCCTATTTACTGTCTTGATTCCGCACTATATCAAATGTAAATAGAGGTGAGTCGGATTATTTGTTTGATACCTTTTCAAATAATAATTTCCATTTGTTCATTATAATTTCAGCATCAAAATTCATAGCCTGTTTTATTGCTGCTGCAGAAAATTGAAGTCGCAAGTTTTCATTTTCAATAAGGCAGCAAAGTTTATCAACAAAACTATTAACATTACCGTTTTCGATTAGAAATCCACAGTTTCCATTTGCAATAAGACTCTTAGGACCATATGGACAATCAAAAGCTACACACGGAACACCATGCATCATAGCTTCCAGAATAACCAAAGAGAAGGCTTCAAAATAGGATGTTAATACAAGAATGGAACTGTTCGTATATTCTTCAGATATATTATCAGTAGAAGGATGAATCAATATATTTGAGATGTTATTCTTGTTGATTTTATTAAGTAGTTTATCTTTTATGCCATCACCATCCCCATCTCCAAAAATATCAAGTTGCCAGTCTGTATGTTTTTTTGATACAATTTCCCATATGTCAATAAGCCTATCATAGCCTTTTTCCCAACCTAACCTGCCTACTGCAATGATTCGTTTGGAATTACAGGGACTATAGTGTGTAATAGGCATTAAAGAGAAGTTTGGAATAATTACAACTGATTTGGCTTTTCTCCATTTTTCCTTGGCTCCAACGGTTTGTGTTACTATGATGTCTGCGTGATGCTCTATTTTCCGAAAATAAGCCCACTGGTAGAACAGCATGTATAGTCTCGATATATGACTTCTTTCCTGTTTCTGGTATAGAATTGATGTAATCATGCGTCCATCATGACATTCAATTATTTTAGTTGACTTGCAATGAAGAGTGCATATTAAGTCTGCTTTGTAATGTCCCACGCCAATGATGATGTCGGGGGCGATTTGGCATACTGTCTCTGTTAGTTCCTTTCTTAGTAACCTTGCCATTTTTATTTTCATCCATAATCGCTTGGGATATTTATATTTGTAGACAGTGTAGTATCGTATGTCTAAATTAATTTGTTTGATCTGCTTAGATAAATAATAAGCATTTAACTCGTCAGGTCGCTGTGTGCAGGTAATAATACTTACGTCATATCCGAAAACAGACGATAAGTAGTTTGCCTTGTCCGTGAGGATTCTTTCCGTCCCCCCCCTATTATTTAGATTAGTAACAATATATACAATTTTCATCGTTCTGAAGACATTATTAATAGAATACTGTTATTTATTACTGCAAATGATGCCATAATAGTAACGTAAGTGAATAAACAGATGGGGTAGATGCTTATACATAAAAGAATCTATCTTCTGTTTTGTTCCATTCCTGAAACATAGGTTAGGAGCTTGTCGCTTTAGAAAATCAATGATGTCAGTTCTGTCAGATGCTTTCTCAATTTTATGTATAATAATCCAAATTACCATAGAAAACGAAGCATAGATATCTTCACGAAGTTTGTTTTGCACTTGAGGTGAAAGGCCTTCAAGACGTGTCAGTTCCCAAGTTTTGGCGATGGCGGTACAGAAGTCCTTCGCTTTTTTAGGATTAAATGAAAATGTTGCAGATTCGTGTCCTTTCCTGTAAATGTTTAATAACCATGATGTTCTAACGCATTTTTTAGCTTTCAGGTAACATT
>Ga0310786_10008022_pt1 | contig 13635 bp, 11 predicted proteins | sample AusTroGonzalo_MG_FD_203881 | JGI IMG/M metagenome (GOLD analysis project Ga0310786, IMG submission 203881) | Bovine rumen microbial communities from tropical cattle in Woodstock, Queensland, Australia - Gonzalo_03 (v2) (version 2) | ecosystem: Host-associated > Mammals > Digestive system >... | reverse complement strand
TCAAGGGTTCTTCATTCATCGAGATCTTGAGCAACTTCGACTGCGAGCAGGTTGTCATTCAGTTGGCTGACCCCAGTCGTGCCGGACTGGTATTGCCTCTTGAGCAGCCTGAGAATCAGGATGTCCTGATGCTGATGATGCCAATGTTGATCAATGATTAAGATTTGAGGTTTGAGAATTGATTTTTGTTTTTTGATATTTCATGAAACTGAATTTAAATAAGCCACTGGTCGTCTTCGATTTGGAGACGACCGGTCTTGATATGGTCAAGGACCGTGTTATTCAATTGTCTTTTATTAAGGTGTATCCTGATGGAAAGGAAGAGCGCGGTGACTATCTGATTAATCCCGAGTGTGTAATCCAGCCTATCATCACCCAACTTACTGGTATCTCTAACGAGGATGTGAAGGATAAGCCCACCTTCAAGCAGTTGGCAAAGACCTTGGAGGAGAAGTTCATTGGTTGTGATTTTGCTGGCTTCAACTCCAACTATTTTGATATCCCCATGCTGGCAGAGGAGTTCCTGCGTGCTGGCGTTAACTTTGACTTCTCGAAGTCTCGCCTGATTGATGCATGTACCATTTTCAAGAAGATGGAGCGTCGTAACCTGGCTTCTGCCTATAAGTTCTATTGTGGCCGTAAGATGGAGGATGACTTCGAGGCTCACCGTGCTGACCAGGATACTGAGGCCACTTATCGCGTGCTGATGGGCGAGTTGGACTATTATACTGAGGAGAAACAGCGCTCACTGGGCGAGGATCCTGAGGGACGCGTGTTACAGAACGATATGGACTGTCTGGCAGAGTTCTCTAAGGTGAACAACAACGTGGACTTCGCAGGACGTATCGTCTGGGGAGAGGTGCGCGATGCTAAGGGTAACGTGGTACTGGACGAAAAGGGTCAGCCCAAGATGACGGAGTACTTCAACTTCGGTAAGCATAAGGGTAAGACCGTAGCCGAGGTGTTGCGCTTTGATCCGGGTTATTATGCTTGGATTCTGGCTGGCGACTTTACTTATAACACCAAGCAGGTGCTGACTCGTATCCGCTTGCGTGAGGCGCAGAAATGATGTAAGATGTCTGATGTAAGAAGTTAGATGTAAGAATATGCTGAAGGGAAAGAAAATCGTATTGGGAATAACAGGCTCGATTGCGGCCTATAAGTCGTGTCTGATTATCCGTGAACTGGTGAAGCGTGGAGCCGAGGTACAGGTGGTTATAACTCCTGCTGGTAAGGAGTTTATTACGCCAATCACGCTGTCGGCACTGACGCAGAAACCTGTTATCAGCGATTTCTTCTCTCAGCGTGATGGCACGTGGCATAGTCATGTGGCTCTGGGACTGTGGGCCGACGCGATGCTCATAGCTCCCTGTACGGCTTCTACCTTGGGTAAGATGGCCAATGGTGTTGCCGACAATATGCTCATCACGACGTATCTGTCGATGAAGGCTCCCGTATTCATTGCACCCGCTATGGATCTGGATATGTATGCCCATCCTACTACCCAGCAGAATATGGAGCGCCTGAAGGGATTCGGTAATCATATCATCGAACCCCAGAGTGGGTTCCTGGCCAGCGGATTGGAGGGGAAGGGACGTATGGAGGACCCAGAGAAAATTGCTGCTGCCTTGGACCTGTTCTTCGAAAAAAAAGACCTTCAGGGCAAGCGTATCATGATTACTGCTGGTCCCACTTATGAGAAAATAGACCCTGTACGCTTTATCGGCAACTACTCGAGTGGTAAGATGGGATTTGCTTTGGCCGAAGAGTGTGCCCGTCGTGGTGCTGAGGTTACGTTGATAGCCGGACCTGTCAATGTGCAATGCACAATGAACAATGTACAGCGTGTTGACGTGGAGAGTTGTCAGCAAATGTATGATGCTGCTGTTCACGCCTTCCCCCAGATGGATGCTGCCATCCTTTGTGCGGCGGTTGCTGATTTCCGTCCTGCAGAGGTGGCCGACCAGAAGATCAAGCGGGTGGGGAAGACGATGGATATTCATCTGGTGCCCAATCCTGATATCGCTGCGGAGTTAGGCAGAATGAAGCGTGAAGGACAGACGTTGGTTGGTTTCGCCCTTGAGACTAATGATGAGCAGCAGAACGCCCAGCATAAATTGGAGAAGAAAAATCTGGACTTCATCGTGCTTAACTCGCTGCGCAACGAGGGTACATGCTTCAAAAGCAACGAGAATCAGATTAGCATCATCTCTCGCAAGGCTAAGAAAGACTACGATAAGAAGGCGAAGGCTGATGTCGCACGTGATATTATTGATGAGTTGGTCAAAAATCTATCGTAGTCATTGTATTGATGAAATGATCTTAAGGATGGCCATATCATAAGCGTATTCCCACAAACGCACGCGCCAGCCATTTGTTCTGGTTGATGACGCCCACCTGTCATCCTTCAGGACGTCTGCGGGCTACATTGAAGAAACCTATCTGTGTGCCATCAAGCGAGTCAGCATAGTTGACAGATGTGTTTGATACACCGCCCGATAGTCTTGATCTTATTCATAGGCGGTGTAGTTAAATACTTGTTAGGTTTTGTTTGCAAAGATAATTAAAAATCACAAACAAACAAAATATTTCGTAAGAATTTACGTGTGTTTCGAAAATAGTTCGTATTTTTGCATGCTATTAAAAAGAGGAACAGTTATATAAAGTCATCACACAATGAAACAACTCCTATTACTATTGTCTCTTTTCCTGCCTGTTGTTTTGCAGGCGCAGGAACTGCAAGCCAAGATAAATATCAATCATCAGCAGATTCAGGGAACGGATAAGGCTGTCTTTGATAATCTGCAGCAGACCCTTGAGCAATTCGTTAACGAGAAGCAGTGGACGGCTCTGCAGTTTCAGGAGAATGAACGCATCCAGGTGACTTTCAATATTACTGTGACGAAATACGATGCATCGTCAAACCGCTTTACCTGCACGGCTCTTATCCAGGCCAGTCGTCCTGTGTACAACTCTTCTTATACCACCACCTTATATAATAATAGGGACAGGAACTTCGACTTTGATTTCGCACAGTTCGACCAATTGAACTTCACCGAGGAGGTTATTGACAATCAGTTGATGGCGCTGGTCGGTTATTATGCCTACCTGATCATCGGACTGGACCTCGACAGTTTTTCACCCATGGGTGGAACAGATGTCCTCCAGCGTTGTATGAATCTGGTGAATAATGCCCAGAACCTCGAGTTTGTCGGATGGAAGTCGTTTGAGGACTCTCGCAATCGTTTTGCCTTTATCAACGACTATCTGGACGAGGCGATGAAGCCTTTCCGTCAGTTGCAGTATGATTACTATCGCCAGGGGTTAGACGAGATGGCACAGAACGTAGAGCGAGGTCGCACCAATGTGACCACCGCTTTGGAAACCCTTCTGAAGCAAGCCCACGAGGATAAGCCCCTGAGCCTGTTGCCCCAGATATGGACAGACTACAAGAAGGACGAACTCGCCAATATCTATAAAGGTAAGGGAACTCAGAAAGAAAAGGAGTCCGTTTATGATGTTCTGCTTGGTATCAATGCCTCGCAGAGTTCCTCATGGGACAAGATTAAACAATGATTATTTTGATTGTTAAGCTATAAATAGAAAAGAACAGAATGCTGAAACAACTATATATCAAGAACTTCACGCTGATAGACGAGCTCGATATGGCATTCCATAGTGGCTTCTCTGTGATCACAGGTGAGACAGGTGCTGGCAAGAGTATTATCTTGGGAGCCATAGGCCTGTTGTTGGGACAACGTGCTGACTCGAAAAGCGTTAAGATGGGGACAGAGCGTTGCATCATTGAGGCCCATTTCGACCTGTCGCGCTATCAGATGGAAGATTTCTTTGAACAGAACGAGATAGACTTTGATGCCGACGATACGATTATCCGTCGCGAACTGACTGCAGCAGGCAAGAGTCGTGCGTTTATCAACGATACCCCTGTGTCGCTGGCGATGCTCAAGGAGTTGGGCGAGCGCTTGGTTGACGTCCATTCTCAGCATCAGAACCTGTTGCTCAATAAACAGGACTTTCAGCTCAGCGTTGTCGATGTCATTGCCGATGATGTGAGCGAACTGGATGATTATCGCCAGTCTTTTGCTCGTTATCAGGAACTGAAGAAAGAAGAGCAACGCCTGCGTGACGAGATTGAGCAAGGTCGCCAGTCGGTGGATTTCATGCAGTTCCAGTTTGACGAACTGTCCAACGCACGTCTCTCTGATGGTGAGCAGGAAGACCTCGAGCAACGCAGCGAGACGATGGCCCATTCCGAGGATATCAAGACGGCCCTCTATGAGGCCGAGACTGCGCTGTCTGGTGATGAAGGCGGTGTGGTGAGCAACCTGAAGAAGGCCGTTTATGCTTTGCAGGGTATTGAGCGCGTCTATCCCGAGGTGGCAGAGTTGGCCGAACGCATGAACAGCTGTTATATTGAACTGAAGGATGCTGCAGGCGAGGTGAGTGGAAAGATGGAGGATGTGGACTTCGATCCTGCAGAACTCGAGACCGTGAATGCCCGTTTGGACCGCATCTATGAGTTGCAAAAGAAATACAAGGTAGAGACTATTGCCGAGTTGCTTGCTATTCAGGAAGAGCTGGAGCGCAAGCTGTCGAACATAGAGAATAGCGATGAGGCTTTGGCGGAGATTGAACGTCAGGTCAGCGAAACATTGAAACTCGTGCAGAGAAAGGCCGAGTTGCTCACAGAGAAACGACGTGTTGCTGCTGGCGTTATAGAGAAACAGATGCGCGAGCACTTGGTGCCTCTGGGTATGCCTCATGTTCGTTTCCAGATTGTCGTCGAGCAGGATTCGCTCAGTCGCAGTGGTCAGGACAAGGTGTCGTTCCTTTTCAGTGCCAACACATCGACGCCTCTTCAGCCAGTGGCTCAGGTGGCCTCGGGTGGTGAGATCGCTCGTGTGATGTTGTCGTTGAAGGCGATGATTAGTGGCGCCGTGAAGTTGCCCACCATCATCTTCGACGAGATTGATACAGGTGTCAGTGGTAAGATTGCCGAGCAGATGGCTCAGATTATGGCAGAGATGGGACGTTGCGACCGACAGGTTATCAGCATCACCCACTTGCCTCAGATTGCTGCTTTGGGTACCACTCACTATAAAGTGTATAAGGAGGAAACCCCACAAGGCACCACTAGTCACATGCAGATGCTGACGCCAGAAGAGCGCATCAAGGAGATTGCCCAGATGCTCAGTGGTAGTGATGTGACGGATGCTGCCATTCAGAATGCAAAAGAACTATTGAAAAAGTAAAATATAGAAATACGTATGAAAAAGATATTGTCTGTAAAGGTTTTTAGGTTGGTAATGGGGATTTTACCCTTTCTTCTCTTCACCTTTTTACCTTTATCAGCTCAGCCCGATTGGGCCAAGAAAGCTTCTAAGGCGGTCTTTACATTAAAGACCTTTACTGCCGATGGTACGCTGATTTCCAGCACCAATGGTTTCTTTGTGGGTAATAATGGGGAGGCAGTGAGTTGCTTCACGCCGTTTAAGGGTGCATCGCGTGCCATTATCATTGATGCCTCTGGCAAAGAGATTCCTGTGGAGTATATCCTTGGTGCCAACGAAACCTACGATGTAGCCAAGTTCCAAGTGGCCAAAAACAAGATCCAGCCCTTACCTTTGGCAGCAACGAAGGCGGCAAAGGACGACAAAGTGTGGCTTTTGCCCTATCGTGAGTTGAAGCGTGTGCCTCAGGGTACGATACAGAAGACCGAAACTTTTAATGGTGATTATGCATATTATACGGTGGAACTCACCATGCCCGAGAATACCGTTGGCACCCCATTGATAAATGCCAATGGCGAGGTTGTTGGTGTGATGCAGCACCCCAATGCCGTTGGCGATGCGCAGAGTTATGCCGTCAGTGCCCTGTTTGCTGACAGTTTAAAGGTCAATGGCCTGAGTATCAACGACCCCGTGTTGCGCTCCACCCATATCAAGAAGGCTCTGCCCGATGATGTCAATCAGGCCCTGCTGACGCTTTATATGGGAGGTTCTCTGCCAGATTCTCTGGCCTATGCGCAGCTGATAGAAGATTTCATTGCGAAGTTCCCCAAGCAGCCCGATGGTTATACCTATCGTGCCCAATTGCTTGCTGATGGCAGTCGTTTTGCTGATGCCGACCGTGATATGGAAAAGGCCCTGAAGGTAGCCGAGAAGCCCGATGAGGTGCATTACACCTATTCTCGCCTCATTCTTCAGAAGTTGCTCTATAGTCCCGATACCCTCTACAAGGCGTGGACGTTTGATCGTTCTTTCGATGAGGCTGTTGAGGCCTATCGCCTGAACGCCCAGCCCACCTATCGTCAGCAGCAGGCTGTAGTCCGCTATATGCAGAAAAACTTTGCTGAGGCCTACACTATCTATGAGAGTCTGTTCCAGTCCTCGCTGCGTTCGGCTGACCTCTTTTATTCCGCCTCATTGTGTAAGCAGCAATTGAATGATTCCGTTGCCCAACTGGCTTTGCTCGATAGCTGCGTGGCCCAGTTCTCGCGTCCTTACCTGAAGGAGGTTGCTCCCTATCTGCTCTCGCGTGCCCAGTTACTGATGGATATGGGACGTAATCGTCAGGCTGTGAGCGACCTCAACGACTATGAAGACGTGATGAAGGCGCAGGTCAACTCCAACTTCTATTATATGCGTTTCCGTGTTGAGATGGAAGGCCGTCTGTTCCAGCAGGCCCTCAACGATATCGAGAAAGCCATCACGATGACCCCTCAGTCAGACTTGTATTATGCCGAGAAGGCCTCTTTGCAGGTTCGTGTGGGTTATTATGACGAGGCAATTGAGACAGCAAAGACCTGTATCCAGTTGGCTCCAGAGCATAGTGATGGCTATTTGTTTATGGGTCTGGCCCAGTGTCTGAAAGGTCAGAAAACCGAAGGTCTTAAGAATCTGCAGAAAGCCAAGGAGCTGGGAGATGTGCAGGCCGAAGAGTTGATAGAGAAATATTCGAAATAAGGCAAGATCCTGTTCGTTGAAGTTCAGGACTCGTCAATTAGTAACATGTAAATCATAGTGTGATGGCTTGGGAGTATGTGTTGACTATTTTTGTTGGTGCCATCCTGGGTGGTGCCATCGGCTTGGAGCGCGAGTATCGTGCCAAGGAAGCCGGCTTCCGCACTCATTTTCTTGTGGGACTGGGGTCTGCGTTGTTCATGGTGCTGTCTATGCACGGTTTTGATGGTTTTGAGGGACAGGCAGGAGTGATTATCCAGCGTGACCCAGCCCGAATGGCAGCGCAGGTGGTCAGTGGTATCGGTTTCATTGGTGCTGGTACTATTATCTTCCAGAAGAATGTGGTGAAGGGACTGACCACAGCTGCAGGCCTGTGGGTGACCTCTGCCATCGGTATGGCTGCTGGTGTTGGCATGTATGATGTCGCTGTCGCTGCCACAATTATGGTGCTGGTCTGCCTTGAGGGCATGAACTTCCTCCATCATCGCATCTTTAAGCATTGGCATCGCGAATATGATGCTGATGAGAAATAATAAAAAAGAGGCCCATGCAGGCCTCTTTTTCGTTTCCTTTGTATCTTGATTATAGTGCGATGCGCTGTGTCAGGCTGATGTAACCCACCTTGCGCTTCAGGTCAGACTGACCATCATAACTGGTGTCGAAGAAGTTGTGTAAGGGCATAGAGAACTGCAACAGCGTCTTGTTGCCTTTCTTGTCGGTAGAAGAGAAGGCGAAGTCCAGACCAAAACCACCTTTCAGCATTTTCTTGTCTGTATTCTGAACGCTTCCGCCGCAACTTGTTACAACATCATAGAAAGCACCTGCCTCGAAAGCACGCTTCTTGCTACCCATGATGAATCCAGCGCGAGGCTGGATATAGAAGCCGCGGATATTGTCGTCGGTCTCTTCGAACACAATCTCCTGACTTTTAAAGTAGGCACCTGCATAGAAACCGAGTGTTGACTCTTTCCATGAAGCATCCACGCCGATGGCATAGTCGCCAATATATTTGAGAGGGTTACTGAATGCACGGTGGTAGGGACCATAGATGTCATTGGTTCCTTCAAATCCTGACTTGCCCATACCAATGGGGAATACCAGGTCGGGATCTGGGATGATGCAGTCCAGTGTCTTCTTAGCTTTGCTCTCATCATCGATGGCATACTCTTTGACAGCTGTTTCTGCTAAGCCGAAAAGCACCGTTGTAAAATAGTTGGTGCACCAAGCGCGTGTGTTCAGTGTCCAAGCCTTGTCATCCTGAGCAGAAGTGTTGATGGTCATCATCAAGGCCAGAGCCATCATAGTTAAAGTTTTTTTCATGTTCGTGTAGGTTTTAATTAATGAATTATAATTTCTTGCGGCAAAGGTACGTTTTTTTTTATAAATAACAAAGATTTTCCTTTTTATTTCGTACTTTTGCAGACCAAAAGCATAGAAATTGATATGAACGAATATACAGAGAAGAGAATTAACCCTTTTTTTGAGTCCTATAACACGCCTCACGACACGGTTCCTTTCGACCGTATTCGTTTGGAAGACTATGAAGAGGCCTTCATGGAGGGCATTCGTCGCGACAATGAGCAGATAGAGAAGACCATCAATAATCCCGCAAAACCCACGTTCAACAATACCATCATTAATATTGATGATGATACCGAAGGTTATTATGATTTGCTGGATCGTGTGTCTACCGTTTTCTTTAATCTGTTGAGTGCCGAGACCAACGACGAGATGGATGCCTTGGCTCAGAAGATGCAGCCCATCTTGACGCAACATGCCAACGATGTGCGACTCAATGAGAAACTCTTCGAACGTGTGAAGTATGTGCATCGTCATCACGGCGTTCTTACTCCTGAAGAAAAACGACTTCTAGACAACTGTTACGATGGCTTTGTGCGTAGTGGCGCCCTGCTCGACAAGGAAGGTAAGGACCGTTTGCGTCAGTTGACCGAAGAGGCCAGCATGCTGAGTCTGCAGTTCTCTCAGAACCTGTTGAAGGAAAACAAGGCCTACACGTTGCATATTACAGATGAGGCCCAACTCGACGGACTGCCCGATACTGCACGTGAGGCTGCTGCTGCCGAGGCTCAGGCTCAAGGTAAGGAAGGATGGGTGTTTACGCTCGATTTTCCTTCATATTCGCCATTCATGACCTATAGCACCCAGCGTGACTTGCGCCGTGAGATGTATATGGCAAAGAACACTGAGTGTATCCACGATAATGACTGCAACAACCTCGAGATTTGTAAGCGTCTCATTAACCTGCGTCGCGAGATAGCCCAGTTGCTTGGTTTCAAGACCTATGCTGAGTATGTGTTGAAGAATCGTATGGCAGGAAATGTCCGTGGTGTCTATAAATTGCTCAACAACCTGATTGATGCCTATAAGCCCACTGCTGAGAAGGAACTTGCTGAATTGAAGAAGTCAGCAAAGGCCCCATACGATTTGGAACCATGGGATACCTCGTTCTATTCCCATAAGTTGAAGTTGAAGAAATACAACCTCGATGCCGAGATGCTGCGTCCTTACTTCCAGTTGGACAAGGTGATTGACGGCGTCTTCGGTTTGGCTAACCGCCTTTACGGCATCACCTTCAAGGAAAATAAGGCTATCCCCGTCTATCATCCTGACGTGAAAGCCTACGAGGTTTTTGATAAAGACGGCAGCTATCTGGCTGTGTTCTATGCAGACTTCCATCCTCGCAAAGGCAAGCAGGGTGGGGCTTGGATGACACAGTACCAGGGCCAGTATATCGATAAGAAAGGTGAGAATGTGCGTCCCCATGTCAGTGTGGTGATGAATCTCACAAAGCCAACCCCCGAGAAACCCGCTCTGTTGACACTGGGCGAGGTGGAGACCTTCCTCCATGAGTTTGGTCATTCACTTCACGGTATGTTTGCCAATACCCGTTTCGAGAGTCTCAGTGGCACCAACGTTTGGTGGGACTTCGTGGAACTGCCCTCTCAGTTTATGGAGAACTACTCCGTTGAGAGGGATTTCCTGCGTACCTTTGCCTTCCATTATCAGACAGGTGAACCCTTGCCCGACGAGTTAATTCGTCGCATTGTCAAGAGTCGCAACTTTATGGCTGCCACTGCCTGTCTGCGCCAGGTGTCGTTCGGCTTGCTCGATATGGCCTACTACACCCAGAAGGAAGCTTTTACAGGCGATATTATTCCGTTTGAGAAGAATGCCTGGAAGAAAGCCATCCTTGGTAAGCAACTGCCAGACACCTGTATGACTGTGCAGTTCTCTCATATCATGGCAGGCGGTTATGCCGCAGGCTACTATAGTTATAAGTGGGCTGAGGTACTCGATGCCGATGCCTTCTCAGTATTTAAGCGTCATGGCATCTTTGACCAGGCAACAGCCCAGTCGTTCCGCGAGCATGTCCTTTCTAAGGGTGGTACCGAGAATCCGATGGTGCTCTACAAACGTTTCAGGGGCAGTGAACCCACCATCGATGCTTTGCTGAAGCGAAATGGAATAAAATGTAAACGAGCCAAATAGGCCCAACAACTCCATAAGTCCAATGAACAACGATAAGCAACAAAAACTCGATTCGCGCTATCTGCGCATGGCTCGTATCTGGGCTGAGAACTCGTACTGTGTACGTCGTCAGGTAGGTGCGCTGGTGGTCAAGGACAAGATGATTATCAGTGATGGTTATAATGGCACTCCGACGGGTTTCGAGAATGTGTGCGAGGACGAGAACAACGTCTCCAAACCCTATGTTCTCCATGCTGAGGCCAATGCCATCACAAAGTTGGCACGAAGCAACAACAACAGCGACGGAGCCACCATCTATATCACCGCCTCACCGTGTATTGAGTGTGCCAAACTGATTATTCAGGCAGGCATCAAGCGCGTGGTCTATGGCGAGAAGTATCGTCTTACTGATGGTATCGAACTGTTGGAGCGAGCTGGCATCGAGGTCATATATTTGGAATTATGATAATATGCATTATGCATGATTAATTTGCATTGACAAGATGAATACGAAAAATAGATTTTCACCCCTGTGGTTGGCTTTGGCTGTGGTGATTGGTATCGCCATCGGCACGTTCTATGCCCATCACTTCTCTGGCAACCGCTTGAGTATCATCAACTCAGGCAGTAACAAACTGAACAATCTGCTCTATATCATCGACGACCAGTATGTGGACACCGTCGATATGGCCGATTTGGTGGAGCAAGCCATGCCTCAGATTCTGGCAGAGCTCGATCCTCATTCCACTTATATCTCTGCCAAGGATGTACAGACCGCCAATGACGACCTACGTGGCTCGTTCTCGGGTGTGGGTATCGAGTTCACCATCCGTCATGACACCCTGCGTGTTCAGAATGTCATCAGCGAAGGTCCTGCTGAGCAGGCTGGTGTGCTGGCTGGCGATAAGATTGTGACTGTAGATGACTCTGTCTTTACTGGTAAGAGCCTGACCAACGAAGAAGCGATGCATCGCTTGAAAGGTCCTCAGGGCACCAAGGTCAAGTTGGGCATCCTGCGCTATGGCGAGAAAGACCTGCGTCACATTACTGTGACACGCGGAGAGATACCCATGAAGAGTGTTACCGCAGCCTATATGATTGACGATCAGGCCGGTTACATCAAGATTAAGAACTTTGGTGAGAATACATATCTTGAACTTCTGGTTGCTCTGGCTCAGTTGGCTGATTCTGGTTTCCAGCAGCTCATCATCGACCTTCGTGGCAATACAGGTGGCTATCTGCAGTCTGCCGTACAGATTGCCAATGAGTTCTTACCCAAGAATAAGCTTATTGTCTATACCCAAGGTCGTCGTTCTCCGCGTGAGGAGCATCGCAGTGATGGTCGTGGCAGCTATCAGCGCATGCCTTTGGTTATTCTGATTGACGAAGGCTCTGCTTCGGCCAGTGAGATTCTGGCAGGCGCTATTCAGGACAATGACCGTGGCACCATCATTGGTCGTCGTTCCTTCGGCAAGGGTTTGGTTCAGAAACCCGTTGAGTTTGGCGATGGTTCCATGATGCGTCTCACCATAGCCCGCTACTATACCCCTTCGGGCCGTTGTATTCAGAAGCCCTATACCAATGGTATGGACAAAGACTATGAAGAAGACCTGCTGATGCGTTATCAGCATGGCGAGTTCTTCTCTCAGGATAGTATCAAGCATGTGGGTCCCGAATATCACACAGGCATTGGTCGTGTGGTCTATGGTGGTGGTGGTATCACTCCCGATATCTTCGTTCCCGAAGATACCGTCGATTTCACCTCTTACTATAAGGAAGCTGCCTATTCAGGACTGATTCTTCAGTTTGGCTACGACTATACAGACCAGAATCGCTCTACGTTAAAGAGCTTTGATGATGAGGCTTCGCTGTTGAAGCACATCAAGAAGCAGAATTTGGTAGAGCAGTTTGTTCAGTATGCCGAAAAGCATGGCTTGAAGCGCCGCAACCTGATGATTCAGAAGTCGCATCGTCTGTTGGAGCAGTATATCTACAGCCGCGTGATCTACAATATGCTGAGCGAAGAGGCTTGGCTACAGTATCTCAACGACGACGATTCCTCCATCCACGAGGCCCTGCGCCTGTTTAAGGCTGGCGAAGCCTTCCCCAAGACTCCCGATTTGGTTGACAAAAAACAAAAGAAAGTGTCTATGACCTACGACTATCGGTCTGTTCACCGATCCTATTCAGTCATAGCTCGTGCTTAACAGAATCTTATGTCGGCAATCACCTGGTTGCCGACATAATTATTTAATTTCTGTACGAATTCCTGACGTCGCATGCTCAGGTCGGCACGCAATGCTGGTGCGCTGAGGCTGACAAAGAGTGTTTGGTTGCGAATCACCACATTGGTTGTATAGCGAGCAATGACTTCGCCAGCTACCGTTGGCCAGGCTTCCACCAGTCGTTTTTGTAGCAACGGTGTTTCCAGTCCCTGAGCACGCAGGTTGCGCATAATCAGGTCGCGAATGGCTTGTTCTCTTCTCTTAAACATTGATTTCTCCGTCTTTTACCTCGTATAGTTTGTAATCAAAATCGCCGTGCTTCAATATCTGGTCGATGTGCTCACGATTGGTGTCAGTAATGAATATCTGACCAAACTGTTGGCTGGCCACTAGTCTGACGATTTGCTCCACGCGTTGAGAGTCTAGTTTGTCGAAGATATCGTCGAGCAGTAGGATAGGGCATGAGTCCTCGTTCTTTATCAGATGATGCATCGCCAGTTTCAGGGCGATGACAAATGTCTTTTGCTGCCCCTGACTGCCTTCGCGCCGCATAGCGTGTCCGTCGATCATGATTTCCAGGTCGTCGCGATGGATGCCGTGTAGCGAATAGCCCACGGCACGATCTTTGAATCTGTCACGTTGAATCACCTCCAGTAAGGGACCGCGCTGACAATGTGAGGTGTAGTTGAGTGACACCTGTTCGTGTCCGCCCGAGATGGTCTCATAGAACTCCTGAAACAGCGGGATGATACGTTCCACGAAGTCTTGGCGCTTGGCATAGATTTTCTCTCCCTCGCGTGCCATCTGTTCCTCCCATAGTGTCAATAATTCTGGGTCTGGTTCACGGTCCTCCATCTTCAGCAGTGCATTACGTTGCTGTAACGCCTTATTATAGCGATTCAGTGCCTCGATATATGTGCGGTCCAGTTGGGCGATGA
>Ga0310786_10008020_pt1 | contig 13636 bp, 14 predicted proteins | sample AusTroGonzalo_MG_FD_203881 | JGI IMG/M metagenome (GOLD analysis project Ga0310786, IMG submission 203881) | Bovine rumen microbial communities from tropical cattle in Woodstock, Queensland, Australia - Gonzalo_03 (v2) (version 2) | ecosystem: Host-associated > Mammals > Digestive system >... | reverse complement strand
GACAAGATCATGTATGAAGATAAGAAGAAGATACACGAAAAAGATGGCATATCGACGGATCGATAAGTGTTGTTGGAAGTGTTTTTAGATATAAGAAACTCATCATTTGCAAATCCATTTGGCCAATTTTTGCCTAAATTGATGACTGTAACAGTGTTATAATTCAGGCGCGACGGCGTAAGACGCCGCGTTTTAGAAACAAACGTTATCGGGGGATAATAGTTTATGAGAATTCCTATAAAGAGGATCGGGGCAGCCGTTACGGCCGCCCTCGTTCTTTCTGTGTGTCCGGTAACCGGATGCGCGGCGAATAAAGAAAGCCAGGCAATAAAAGACGAGTCCGGGCTGGTTTTGAGCGGCAAGATGCCGGAGACGCTTCCCGAGGGGCTGTCGTGGTATGACTTTCATGAAGAGAGCGGGATCTTCGATATGCTCAAGGAAACCGTTGGTGAGTATTTCCTGATAAACGTTACATGGTTCAATGGCCGCACATGGATGTTCGTCTGCGAGACCGAGCCGAAGACGGCAGTTTATCACGTGGTGTCTTTCGATGAAAATAATAATCTTGTCAGCGATTATGTGATTAAAGACGAATATGGCGACAGTATCGCTATCAACAGTATGGATGCAGGAAATGCGCTCTATCTGTCGGCATATGATTTCTCGACCGGGAAGGATTATCTCTATCCGGTCGATGAGGTTACGGGAACAGCGTCGCCTGATAACAGGATCGAACTGAATCAGAATTCGTCGCAGTATGAAGCTTCGGTCAGGTTCGCGTTCGTGGGGGATGATGTCGCGCTCCTGCAGAACGGCGATGAACCGTGTGTGGAATTAGTTGATCTTGCAGCCGGGAAGGTGAAGAAAAAGGTCTCGCTGGAGAATCTTAACAGAGACTTTAATATCAAGTATCCGGAAAATATCATATGCGCCGGCGGGAACAAAGTCGTTGTGTCGGGTATCACGTCGGCGAACTGGTATTTCGGGCAGACGAGATACTGCCTTGTCGATTTCGAGGCAGGCTCCATTAAGGCACTCGATGAGATGGACTACATTACCGTACCATTACGCAATCTTACATACTGCAACGGCGGGCTCGTGACGGTTACGGACGGCGGCGTGTACAGCATTGATACGGCGGCCGGAACATGCACGATGATCCTGTCCTTCAATTGTTCTAACTGCAACAGGTTCCTGGTCAATAATTCGGAGCTGAAGTATGCGGACGACAACATGCTCATGTTCAGTTATTCATCGCGCTATGTCGGACTCGGCCAGCTAAATGACGTGCTCTGCGTGTTCACCAAGTCATCTGACTATCCTGCTGCGGGCAAAAGCATTCTTACCGTTGCTTCGACGGAAGATCTCGATTACAGCATCTCCGAAGCAATAATGGAATTTAATAATCAGAGTTCCTCTTCCTATATGCTGTTCGACAGCCGTTATAAGGCGAATGCCGAGATCGACTATTCGAACGTTGACAGCACCGACCGTGCGGCGGTCAATTCGCTGAATGCTTATGCGTCCGTATCTGACCGGCTCACGATGGATATCATTGCAGGCAACGGGCCTGACATCCTCATCTCGAACGGTGCGAACGAGCAGTTATCTAAGAGTGAATATTTTATTGACCTGTCTGATTATCTCGAAAATGAGAGCGGGATAAATGAGTCTGATTACTTCATGAATGCGATCAATGCGATGCGCTTTAACGGCTCTCTCTATCAGCTCCCGATAGGTTTTTACGTTGAAGGATTCATCGCGCCGTCCGATGCCGTGAACGGTAAGAACGGACTGACGTTCGATGAATATCTGTCGATGGTCAGCAGCAGTTGCAATGGTCAGGATCCTATATGGGATCACCAGCTGTCTTATTCGCGAAATGAAGTAGCGACCAAGCTTTTCGCGAACTCGAATGAGGTGTTCATTAAGGAGGGAAAGATCGACGTGAACTGCACAGAGTTCCAAGCTATCCTGGACTACTGTAAGGACCTTCCGGAGAAAGGATTTTTCGAGGGCAAGGACATCGATGCGGAATACGAAGATCTGATGTCGGCAAAAGAGAGTATGAAGGTGCAGCCGGTGGTGATCTACGGGTTCTACGAGTATGAGGCTTTCGTGATGAAGAACAAAAATGCCCTGGTATTCGGATATCCTTCGGCCGACGGCAGGACGGCGACGATCGGATCTGAGATCGCAGTGTCGGTATCTGCGTGCAGCAGCGACATCAATTCATGCAAGGAATTTATAAACATACTGCTCTCGGAACACGTGCAGAGTACCATCGCTACAAACATTCCTGTTAATAAGAATTGCGCGAGAGACCTGGCGGTCAGTGAGATCGCAGTACACAACAGAAATGTTAATGAGAATGCCGGGGAGATGTTTGCAAAGACCGGTGAGGCGCTCGATACTTCGCTCGCTGACGAATACATCGAACAGCTGTCGGAGGCATCGACGTCTGCGTTTGTTTATCACAGCATCTCGCTCATAATCTACGAAGAGATCCCTGCGTATTTCGAGGGACAGAAGACTTTCGAAGAGGTCGCACAGGTAATAAACGACCGCGCTCAGAAGGTCCTTGACGAGCGGAAATAAGGCCTGACTATCGCTTAATCAACACTCAAATACGGAGTTGTTGCTTATGCGTCAGATTACTCCGATATTGCTTATATGCATATGCCCTGTCTGTTGTGATAATGAAACCATCAAAGACATTCTGATTGGAGGAAACAGAAATGAGAAGGGCAAAAATGGTTGGAACAAACATCCCTCTTAGTGTAGATGAACTGATTTTGGTCAGCGGCGGCGAGAGGGATGCGTACGAAGGCAATGAAGATTGCGAGGTATACCAGGCTACAAAAAATCACAACTATGTGGCGACAGGAAAGTCAAGACCGGTAGATGCCTGGTTTTATAATACGGAAGAAGAATACGCATGCACCTGCTGCGGTCTTGCATACTGGTCTGCCGGATTTTTCTCCTGGAGTTACGCTTATCATGATTGGCATTTCGTGTAATGAGTCCAGTATAACAGAAACAAATAAAGAAAACTGAAAGCAATAAAGGAGAAACTACCATGGAAAACAATATTAACCCCGAACTCAAAGCAAAGCTGGATGAGTTAATGGCAAAGAGCGATAACGGAACGCAGCTTAACCTCGAAGAACTGGATGCTGTCTCGGGTGGAAACGAGATCGTTGATAATTTCTCACAGAATGATGTGTGTGGTTATCTGATATCGGCATACAGGGATTTTGGTCCCCAGGTGGCCTATCAATTTGCTGTGAATATTTTCGGCCAGGATATCGTTGAAAAAGTATGTGATTATCTCCCGTATGACGTGTACGGTCCTGAGACACTTAGAGAGATCTGCCGCTTAGTGTATTCGAAATAACAGGAGGCATGGAAATGAAAGAATTAACGTTAGATGAAATAAGCAAAGTTGCCGGAGGTGTCGGAATAGACGGTCTTTCGCAGGGCGAAGTCTATAAGACCGAGATAAAAGAGTATGACGGAAGAAAGCTCATGTATGTTTATGATATGAGCGGAAACCTCATTATGGTTGCAGATATAACAGAAAATGACGGACAGCCACAGGCGATCAATCCGGATGCTTATCAGGATTTATTTGCGGAGTGATTTGCTTATCTTAATGCTTCCTGGTGCTTTTTCTTAACGGCTTTAAGTACCAGCGGCCAGATTACCATAATGAACATGACGATTATCACGTTGTTGGCAAGAGCTCCCCAACGGAGTCCGAACCATTCCTTGAGAGGGCTCCCTAACAGCTGGATCATGAAGAACAGGATAACGCTTCCGGCAATGCCTGCAGCGAGGGTCTCCTTCGACCACTCGGGTTCGAATTTTACCCATTTCTTATCGATGAAGCGTCCCAGACAGAATCCGATGAAGAATCCGATATCTCCGTAGCCGTCCTTCATCATGCGCAGGGGATCAACAAGAAGTTCGCCGTTTACATAATCCATGGGATAGGGCTTAAGCGTTATATAGCATATAGAGGCAATGCCGATGAGCACGCCTGCTATAAGGAAGATGTCTTCTTTCTCAGGATGTTTTTCCAGATAAACGAAGATCTTCTGTATTACAAAAAGAGCTGCAAAACCTTCGATCAAAGCAACCAATACATCCTGCGGAGTGTGAACACCTAAATAGTTTCTGGAGATTGCCGTTACTGCAATAAAAGCAAAGCACAAATATGATATCCAGCGGAGCTTTTTCCAGGTTGTTACGGCTATTCCTCCGTAGCTTGCAGAGGCTCTGATCGTGTGTCCGCTGGGGAATGAATAACCCGTTGCAGTTGTTATCGCATCGCCTGCGGGAACGATCCTCGAATCTCTTATCCATGGACGGTAAGCGCAAACTGTGAGCTTTAATACGGCGTTAAAAGCACCGCTCAAAGAATAGGATGAGAGGATAAACAGACCGCTTCGTTTATTGATACACCAATAGATCATTACGGGAATAATGATTAGATAAGTTACGGCAAAAAGAGAGACTGCTTCCATAAAGGGCGTCAGAGCATCTCCTATTAAGTTGCGAAAGTCCTGCCACCAAAGAAGATAGGTTATATCCATAATCTCGCCCTCACTGAATATAAATTTCTTAATATGCTTTTATAGTAGATGGCAGGTGTGAAATAACTGGGAACGCTTTATAAAGAAACCGTTATTTTTTCTGAAAGCGGCAAATCTGATTTCAGGGAAGAGCCCGAAAGGAGCCTTCTTTGTTTACATAATTGATATTGATAGTTAATCTAGAGTTATTCGCGAGGGTATAAATTCGAAGAATCAAGCAATAAAAACTATTATGAATATTGACTTAACTGAAGAAGATATAAATGGTTTATCGCAGCCGGAAGAACTGTCTCCGGAGGATCTGAAACAAATATCCGGCGGTCACGATCGTAATGCAGGATACGTGAACTCGGGGAATAAGTGTTCGGCCAGTCCTTATGGAGAACACGATTTTGTTTATACCGGACAAACCCGTCCCGGTGTAATCTGGGGTGATACCTGGCCGGATTATTTATATAAGTGCCAATACTGCGGTAAAGAAAGATGGGATAAATTCTGGTGATTTCAGAGCTGCATGATTTATTGGCGTTAAGATTTGTTTGTACGATAATCTCAATCTGCTAAAAAGGTGTTATCAGAATGTATTACCGATTGAAAGAACCGTGGGCTTTTCGAGGATGGAAGAAAATTCCATTCGGAATCTGTGCCATGTCAGGCAAGATGAAACACAATCATCCGTTGCTCATGAAAAAAGAACCGTTTCTGGAACTTTTGAGCTGCAACGGTGAAGAAGATATCGATATTTCCACGTTCAGTGATGAGGGCAGAAAGATTATCACGGAGATGCTGAAGCAAGATATCCTTGAGAAATCCGAAAAGCCGCTTCCGCCGTTATCTTCGTATCAGCGTTATCACGTGTATCCTGCACGATATATAAGATCCGTGCATTGGAGCATTACGGGAAAATGCAATTTCAATTGCCGCCACTGTCTGGTATCGGCGCCTGATTCCCATCATCCGCAGCTGCCGCTTGATGATTGTCTCCATATTGTTGATGAGATCGCTAAGTGCGGCATAAAGAGGGTGGATATCACCGGCGGTGAGCCGCTGGTCAGAAGGGATTTTGAGGAGATCGTTAAGGCTCTGACTGCCCATAACATCGATATCGGAGTGATATTTACCAATGCGTCACTGCTGACTGCGGATACGCTTGATATGCTTGAGAGAAATAAGCAGCATCCTGTTTTCCAGCTCAGTTTCGACGGGCTGGGACACCACGACTGGCTGCGGGGCGTGCCCGGGGCGGAGAAACAGGCGGATGCTGCTTTCCGCCTGCTTAAGGAAAGAAAATTTATCGTGAATACTGCCATGTGCATTCACAAAGAAAACTGTAACAGTCTGCGCGACACCGTGAATTATCTGGCAGGACTTAATGTGGATAATCTCCGCGTCAATTCACCGCAGAGCATGGGAGTCTGGAAACAGTATTCTGATAAGTATGCTCTATCCGAGGATGAGGTCTGGGAATTATACCGTGAGTATATTCCGCATTTCTTTGAAGACGGAATGCCTATCGGTGTGGAGCTTGACGGATATTTCAGATGCGATAAAGGCAAGACTGATTATAAGATCAGTTATGTCCATCACGCGAAATCCGACGAAGACTGGAGTAGCTACCGCTACTGCGAGACTACGCGCTATAATATGTATATCGGACCGGATGGTCGTTTGGCGCCATGCATGGGCTTTTCCGATACAGCGCTTAAAGAGAAGTTCCCAAGTGTGCTGGAACACCCTTTGGGAGAACTGACTTTAGACAGTTATTATCACGATCTGGTGGAGACGAGGGTCAGTGATCTTCTGGAAAAGAATCCGGAATGCGCCAAATGTGAGTTTCTCCCCAAGTGCTGCGGCGGATGCATGGTCGAAAGCATGACCGATGACGGTGACTATCTGGTGCCTGACGCCCGATGCTGCCGGTTCCATAAACACATCGGAGAAGATGCAGTACGGAAGGTTGCGGACGAAGCGATAAGAAAATACTGTGGCGAAAGCGTTGCTGATGAACAGCAGAGCAGTGATACAAAAAATGCGGATAATGATGATCATTATTGCCCATAGAAAAGAAAGGAGCCCCGGCTATGAACGAGAATGCACGTAAATTCGAGAAAGATCTCCGTGAAAATGAAGAATTAAGAAAGAAATATGCTGCTGAGATGGAACGCATTGCTGAAGCAAAGGAAGCTGAAAGTGAAGCCGAGGCAGTAGTGATGGCAGCTAAGGCATTGGGTTATGAAGTTGAGATCTCTGATATTGAGAAGGCTATTGCAGCTTCACAGGAACTTGATGCCGAAGAACTGGAAAATGTGAGCGGAGGCGAATGCACAGATTGGTGCTTTGCTGATTATGCCTGTTTCGCAGCGTTCTTTCATAGTTCCGGCCCAAGCGACGGAAAGGAAGCATGCTGGAGTGATTTCCAATGCATGATGGTTTATTACGGCGGTAAAATGATGAAATGCTCTTCAAATTATACTGGTTGCACTTCAGATTATACGGACCCCTGGTAAGAAAAAGAGCCTTATGACCCTTCTGATTTATGCTAAACCGTCTATATAGGCCTTGAGATCGGTGATTATACTATCAAGCTTTGCTTTATTCCTATCGCCGTTTTCAAATCCCTTGCAATACTCGCTGAGCTCATTCATTAAACCCTTCAATGGTTCCAGATCCATATCGCTCTTTGCCAGGACCTGCTCGGCGACCAGGACAGTCAATTTATGGGATGGAACTACACATCCCACTTTTAATAAGCCCACTTTGTCAGGATCATCGGCATCTATCTTTGCCTTAAACTCCACTAACAGATTGTAAATCACATTCAACTCATTGACCAAAGCTTCTTTATCCATAATCTGCCTCCGGATTTCTTAATATCTAATATTATTATCACAGCCTGTCTTTTTATAGTAAACTATTAATAGGTTTCGATTCAAGCTTTGGTTTATTTAGGGATTAAGGAATGAGCAAGATTAAGAAAAACCAGTGTCCGTCATGCGGCGGCAACCTGATTGACGATGGCGAGAAGCAGATGTACCGCTGTACATCATGCGGTTCGACTTACGATTACGACTATTTCAGGGAAGAAAAGCTTCATGGACTGGGTGAGACTTATCTCTCCAGAGGAGAGTCTGAGGCCGCTGCCGATGCGTACAAGCTGATATTAGAAAAGAATCCTCATGATTTTTCCGCTCTCAGAGGATTGATGCTTGCTGCAGCTTATCTGAAGGATATTGATGGACTTGTCCGTATAGGTGAAGCAAAGCACTTCTCATATAATTCCGAATTGGTCGGCGAAGTGCTTGATGCCGCTTCAGAAGAAGATACGGAATACTTCTCGGAGTTCGGAAAGATCTATGTTAACAAAAAGGAACTGATCGATCGTAAACGGGAGATCGAATCTCTGCGCCGGGAACATGAGAGTATGGAAGCAAAAATCAGGTTTACCGATAATATCCGTTATGAATACTATGTCGAAAGCAAGTACGGAAAACAATCTCCTAAAACACTATTCATTATTGTGTGGGTCTTAACTGCCATCTACAGTGTGCCGAGCTTCGTTGGAATATTTGATAACATCGACGAGGGAGGAATATCAATCTTTTTTGCAGTTATTTGCGGACTGGCACTGCTCATCGGTTCAGGTATTAATTTCTTATTCCTTTATCCAAGGATGAAGATGATAAAGGAAATAGACGATTATGTCAGAGAACTGAAGATCGAATCAGAAACAACCTTGAGGAAGATCAAAGCCCTTGAAGCTGAAGCAGAAGAACTCTCGGAGGATTTAAGGAAAACCATCCGGAATTTTGTAAAGAAAGACAGCCTGATAACCAAGGATTCCGTAAAGGAACAAGTATCAGAATTCGGCAAGATCAAGAAACACCAGTGTCCGTCCTGCGGAGGCAGCCTTAGAATAGACAGTGATAAGCAGATGTACCATTGTACTTTCTGCGGTTCGACTTATGATTACGAATACTTCAGAGAAGACCGGATACATGAGGCGGGTGAGACATATCTCTCCAGGGGAGAGTTTATGGCTACCACAGAAGCTTACGAGTTCATGCTCAAAAAGGACCCTCACGATTTTCTCGCGCTCAGAGGATTAATGCTCGCAGCAGCCCATCTGACAGACATGAGTGAGCTTGAGCAGGTTGATAAAGATTTCTCTTATGACTCCAAGATGGTGAGCAGGGTAATTGAATACGCTTCGGAAAAAGACAAAAAATACTTTATGGAGTTTGCAAAGGTCTATTCTGATAAGAAGAGAGTGGTTGATTGTTCCGAAGAGATCGAAGCGCTCCGGGAGAAAAAGAGCAAGATCAATTCTGACATCACGCAGAACAACATAGAGGGTGAAGGTAATAATGGTAAAGGCGGTTTCAGTACAAAAGCGGATCTGATACCTCCGCTCGTTGTCTTTTTGGGCGCGGCTGCCTTATTTATTCTGATGACCGTTGATTTTGCTAAGGATTTAATTGATGACTATGCTTCCAATTCCGAATATTTAGCCTCAGAATTCAGATTTGTAATGTCCTTTGGCGCAATAAGTCTCTTTCTTGTCGTATTCGGTATTCTTTATTTCTGTTTCGAAATGAGAAGGATAAAGAAATTAGAAAAAACCAACGCAGAGTTCTATGATGAAACCCGCAAGCTGGACGATAAGATAAATAAACTCGAGAATGAATCATCTGAACACATGAGAGATATAAGGACTTTCATTCATGATTTCGTGAGGAAAGACAGGCTTATAATAAGAGATAAGGCAACGTCAAAAAATTGAATAATTGAATAAGGGAAAGAAAAAATGAGACTTACGAACATTAATTGTCCACAGTGCAACGGCCAGCTTAATCAGCAGGAAGATAAGTTCTACTGCACGAGCTGCGGTTCCGCATTTAACATCGATTACGAAGAGTCTGATGTCGAGTATGCAAAGCTCATAACCGAGCCTGAAAGAACACGGCTCCATCTTGAGAGCAACCGCGTTCTTTTGGAGAAAAATGAAGAGCTCCGGAATAAGTTCATAACCGATGAGAGAAAAAAAGAATTTGTCCACCAGGTAAAATCCCAAGGCATAACTTACCTGGGTGGCGCGGTTTACGGAATAATCATTGGCGGAATAAGCTTTGTTATGACCGTCGGCATTATCGCGATTATATTTTTTAATGTCTGGAAATCCGCTGAGAAAAACAGTAAAGAGAGAGAACAGGCAAGGCAGGAGAGTATCGAGAATCTTTCTGCAAGAGATATTGAAAAAGATAAGAATTTCATCGAAAACGCCATCGCAGCCGGTATCTCTTATGAACTGCATTGGCGGGACGAACCGGTCGAGAACGATATTGATGACGGAGGCGATGCTTACGTTGTAGGAAAACCTGTTCCGGTGAACTGCTATCTCATAAAGACCGGAAGTGAAAACGATCTGTGTATCGTATATAAGATCACATATGAGTTCAGTGAAAGCGGTTCAATTAAGGATGTCTATGACTGTGTTATTTTCGCGGAGCTCGAGCAGGATGAATCAGGCCATATCTCATTCGAACGCAGCCCCGACCGTGTTTACGGACGCGAAATAGACGATGACTGGGATGGTTACGAGAACGCTGATGACGTCTATGAAGATGATACATTTCCAAAGAAATACAAACTCTATGAGATCGATATTTGAGGAAGGGGGTAGGACATCGTGAAATTAAGAACACTTGATTGTAAAAACTGTGCCGCTCCCTTAAGACAGGAAGGCGAGAAGCTTGTCTGCAGATCCTGCGGATCGGTATTTGATATCCCGCGCGATTCCAGCGATATCGAATACGAAAGAACGGTCAATGCCGAAGACTACATCAGACTGGAACTTGCAAAATCCATTCTGGCGCTTGAAAACAGCTACAAAAATCAGGAGCAGATAAATCAGGATAAGCGCAACAAGGATCTGAGGGCAAAACGTAACAGAACGTCAAAAATAATCGGAATGATAGTACTGTTCGTCGGTATAAATATGCTCGTTTGGGGCATTATCGAAGGTGCCTTTTTCTTCTTCAGTTATAAAGTCAGTGATAAGAAACGCAAAGCACAGGAAGCGGCTGAAGCAGCTATTTATGATCCGGGTTACAGGGTCACACCGAGCGACCTTAAGAAGGATAAGAAATTCTGGAATTATATCAACGATGACATTATCACAGAGACCAAAGAAGGGTATGACAGCTGGGGCTCGGTCATTTTCTCTGCCGATGAGATCTGGGGCGTCAACGAGGATCCGGAGATAATCGAAAGATGTCTGATAACAACGGAAGACAGCAATACGCTTTATATAATCTTCAAAGTCACATTCGAGAACATTGACGGAAGCACAAAGGAAATGTACTACTGCACTGCCGCAGAGGACATCAGGGTAAACGAAAAAGGAAAGATCGTTTACGACGGATTTACCAGCCAGAATACTGATTCATACGATGTCAGATTCCATTCCGATGAGGATCTCGACAGTATTTATCAGACATATATCGATGTGGGCAAGAGTGACTATGAACGGTATTATTTCGACTTGTGATCCGATCATTATAATGAAACTATGGAACTGAGAACCAAGAGCAAGCGTCCGGGAATGAATTGTTATATCGATGTCTTCTATGAGAGGACTAAGGGTTTTTCTGCATACATAAACGACAGGAATACCTATAAGATGGTGCTTGTAAGATCCGGTTCATTTGTCATGGAAGAAGACGGCGAATACAGAGTTATTACTGCGCCGGCTGGACTCCTTATAAACGAGAAAGCCGATTTCAAAGTTGTTTCCGAGGATGGGGTTGAATCAAGAACGTTATTTTTCAAGCCGACTTTCATCCGTGAAGAGTTTACTTTCGAGGCGTTAAATTCGGGTAAATACGATAAGTTCTATTCGGCCGTGAAAGATGACGGTAAAAAGACGGCATCTGATAAAAAAACATCAACTGAGAGAAAAATGGATCTGCTTGAAGGTGAATATGAGTTCGAAGATTGTTTCAGCGATTCAATATATCAGGACTATTTATTGCTTTCAGAGTTTTTCGGCCGCGACAGGGATATAGTATGCTACTCAATGACAATGCAGGAATATGATACGGCAAACAGACTGAGCGCAAGTGTCAGATATGATCTTGAAGAGCAGCCTGATAACTTCTGGATATTGCGTGTCAGGTATTTCATCATCTCACTTCTGTTTGCAGCCACAGCGGATTTCTATATAAACTGGAGACAGTATGAACTCTACAAAGATCCGCTTGTTGCAGATGTATCAAGTTATCTATGGAATCACTTACATGAAGAGATAACATTGGAGAGCGTGCTCAAGAGATTCTCGGTAAATAAGAACACACTTAACGATGCATTCAATAAAGAAAAGTCGATGTCATGCATGGCATACTTAGAAGACCTTCGTGTGAACCGCGCGAAAAAGATGCTTCAGTTCGGAGATGAATCCGTCAGCGAGATAAGCCAGATATGCGGTTATGATGACACCAGTTATTTTTCCAAAGTATTTAAAAAACACACAGGTCAGACTCCGTCCGAATACCGTAAGCAGATGAAGGCTCTGTGCTGATATTACCCGTATTTGTGCCGATATTCCTAACTCCTGATGTTCGAAAAAATATAACATCAGATAACAAAACATTTGGAGGAATAAGGCATGAAGAGGCTTTTAAGTTCTGTTTCTTTATTGATCGCGGGCGTTATTTTACTTGGCGGATGCACAGCCGCGCCAACGGCAACAACAGCATTCGAACCGCAGCATAAGACAGAAACGGAAGTCGCCGACATAACTGACGGAATGATCCCTCAGGTCATCGAAAAGACCGTGACTTACGTTCAAGATGAGAGTGAAGGCGGGTGGACCGTCGAGTCATCAGAGATAACAAAATGGGACATCGCGCCTGATCTTGACATCCGTGATTCCTTCTGGTCCGTAACAACCGGTGATGCGACAGCTCTGGTAAGCTTTCTTGACGACTCATTTAAAGGCCTTTCGGCAACATTGTACATTCACTTTGGCACGGACTTAGGTGACATCCAGAAGAGCGTAAACGGAGAATCTTCATTGGATATTACTCTGAAAACGACATGTGATTTTGTGTTTGTCTGTAACGGAAACAAGTTCAATTTCTATGATGTGGCGATCGACGGCGCAAGCGTTAAACCTGACGGAACGGCTTCTTTTAATGTCGATCTCGGTGACGGTATGGCAGGGGATATAATCATTCCTGCAAGTGTTCAGAAGTGCGGTCCTGAGGAGTTTATGATCAAGCAGTCTGATACATATTTTGAAGCTTCTTTTGATGGCATTCCCAACTTTGAAGTTACTTCAGAAAACCTTAAAGGTTGTGTGTGGGATCCGAAGATTTCCAATACAACATACGGTGAAAATGCATCTCCTGAACTGACATGGTCGTCTGTAGACGGTGCTGCTCAGTATGTTGTCATCATGATCGACGGTTCATGGCTCCACATGGATGTATTTACCACTGAAACTTCATTGGCCGAAGGCGCGATTGGAAGAGGTTCGCGCGGCGAGCAGTATGTAGGACCTTATCCGCCGAAGGGCAGTACGCACACATATACGGTATTCGTATTTGCGCTTAAGAATGAAGCAGGCAATGCACCGTTATTATTCGATGCCGGATCGAACAGCGTCTTCAAGATATTCGAAGGCCTTGATAAAGATGTAGACGGCAACACGGGAAACATACTGGCTTACGGAAGACTGGACGGAAATTACACCATGAAGTGATACAATAATACAAAAATGAGCTCTGTTTAAGTTCAGGAACTATTGCAGATACGGCATTAAAGGAGACATTTTAATGAAGACATATTTTAGCGAAGAAATTGACAGGAAACTTTTGGAAGCAAAAAGCGTTGAGGACGTTCTCGCCATTGCAAACGAGAACAGTACCAGTCCCGTCTCGAAAGAATTTGCCGAGAAGATCTACGCGAAAGTAAAAACCATCCGCGGAGGAGACGCGGAGCTTGATCTGGATGAACTGGAGTCAGTCTCAGGCGGCAAG
>Ga0310786_10008019_pt1 | contig 13636 bp, 6 predicted proteins | sample AusTroGonzalo_MG_FD_203881 | JGI IMG/M metagenome (GOLD analysis project Ga0310786, IMG submission 203881) | Bovine rumen microbial communities from tropical cattle in Woodstock, Queensland, Australia - Gonzalo_03 (v2) (version 2) | ecosystem: Host-associated > Mammals > Digestive system >... | reverse complement strand
AATACGCTGGCGACATAAAGTCTTCACTGTACCGGGCCCCTCCGTCCAACAACAGACCTTAGGAACCTGAGCCAAACGGAACTCCTGTCCGGTATTCTTCATATATGTTACCATTCGCAATAGCATATCAACATCCTCCGCCATACTGGTAGGATCATAGCCGCCTGACTTTACTGCGACGTCAGTATCAAAAAGGCCAAAGCCACCAGAAATGTTTGGCAAGGCATTAATACTTGACCAACCAAGTTTACTGATAAGGAATGAACGCAAATACTCCAATTGCTGGAACATAGGAACCAAAGTGCTGGGGACAGCAGCCTCCACTACTCTACCATCTTCCACGATACAACCGTTACTCATCAACATGGTAGCACTAACACCAATCATGGGTCTGTGGCTGTTCACAACCATCCACATCATACGGTACAATGCCATAGGCTCTATAATACAGTCCACATCGGTACAAACAAAGTATTTATTGCTGCACACATTGATTCCCGCATTAGAGCCATCTGCTTTCTTTCCTCCATGCTCTTTATCAACAACTACCAATTTGCTGTATTTCTCCTCTGTTGACTTCAGCACCCGTTTGATTGGCTTTGACTGCACTCTCATTGCAATATCATAAGGCACTTCAACCAGTTTATATTCGTTGATGAGCAATTCCATTGTACGGTCAGTACTTGCATCGTTCACAATGATGATTTCATAGTCAGGGTAGTCTATCTTCATTAGTGAATTCACATTATCCAGAATAGTTACCTCCTCGTTGAAGGCTGGTGCAATAATAGAAACTGCTGGAGTAAGCGGAGAACCTTGAAGAAAATATTTAATGGTTTCGTCATCAGGAATATTAACACCAAGCCGCCTTTGAGCTCTCCGGCTCATAATTACCAGATACATATAACTGGCCATCAACAGCATGGTGTATCCAAAAACCAGATAACAGAAAATGTAATATATTAGAATCCACATAGGCGAATCTATTTATCCGTTATAAACAGTCTCTACAGAAGGATGATATGCCTGTTCCTTATCCAATCCTATCTTTTCAATAGTTATAGGATTGCTGAAGAAATCAAAGAACTTTTTGTCACCTTCCTTTGCATTTCGTTCCAGTTCAAAGAACATCGCACGCCCCTCATCTCCGTAATTATACATACATCGAAGTGCCTCAAAACGAACATGCGGGTTAGTAGTGTTATTGAATCCTTCCAACAGAGCGCCAAGAGCCCTTCCTGTTGCAAAACGAGTCAAGGCATGCATAATTGCCACTTTGGTATCATCTGGCTGGGACAACAACGCATCTATCAACAAATCCTCGCTATCCGTATAATGCAAATACCCCCATGTACGGGATATTTCTTCTATAAGTTTTTTCTTACGGGTCTGAGTTTTGTATAATTCCGTCAACTGATTACAATACTCCAACTCGTCAAACCTTCTCATTAGACGTACGAACATACACTGAGAACGTTCATTTTTCTGTAAATTTGCCCACCGAGCCAGATTGGGAAGTTTCAGCCCTGCCTTTCGACGACGTTGCAGCGAATAAGCCAACTCTATCTCATCTTTGATACAACAATGCTTGTCAAAAAAATCCGTCTCAAAATAATCCAAGTCACTATCAGAACTAAGCATAATGTTTGAGTACATTGCCAGACGCTGAACCCGAAGGTACCTGGAATTAAGAAGCTTATTGATGACCCATGGACTGACCGGCAACTTGAATGTGCGGATTTTACTCATGGCTTCCACCTTATGCTTCATACTTCTCAAACTTACCTCTTTTTCCAGGAATTCAGGAATTCCAAACAAATACAATAAGGAAGTAATGTTATTTCTGTTGGCATAATCCGACCTCTCGGTAATAAAGCGCATATAGAACATCTGCACAAAGACTTCCTTATCACGCCTATTCTTAAGAAGCTCTTTCCCTATGGATTCTTTTGCTATACCGAAAACAGTTGCTATTTCCTGCGTGGTCATCAACTTCTGAGCCTCTGCCGAAAGCATATAGTCCATCCCCTTCCCGTATTTATCTTCCAGCTGTCTTTGTAACTTGCTGATTTTTCTATTATTGCGAGAAAGGAAAATCAAGGCAAAGCCCATTATAGCCATCAAAAGTAAACACAATGCCGTTACCGTTACAGCCACTTTAATTTCAGGAGGGTAATCGGCAAACATACCTATGGCATATTGTAAATAATATGCGCCATAGGCCATAATTAGGTTGAAGTAATATTTAATTACAGAGACAGTCCTCACTTACTGCTTCTTTTTGCATACCACTATGCCTATTATATCAGGCATTTATTAATTTTTTTGCAAAATTACTCAAAACAATCGATACCACAAAAGAAACGACCTCCTTTTTATAATAAAATGTAATATATGAATCTGTAGATGGCTCAAAACTTATATTGTTCTCTCAAAAGAACAGAACAGAATCAATTCTTGTTTAAAATTACGGTATGAAATTAGTATTTACAAAGATAATCACTATATTTGCATAAAAAAAGCAACAAAACATAATTACACAAGCCAACATAATACAAGCATGAAAACATCATATCATTTCATTGCACTCACATATCTGTTGTCAACATTTATCTCGGCATGCTCTTATGCAAACAACAATAAAGAGTTAGCTGTTACAGAGGATAATAATATTGGCATCACCCCTGGTGACACGATAGCGGCCCCCATGACTACATCACTAACAATGGCATTCGTAGGTGATGTTATGATGGGGACTAACGTTCCCGCCAACTATATCACATCTGATCGCGGACGTACCCTATTTAAAGACTGCGACAGCATCATACAGGCAGCAGACATTGCTATTGCAAATCTTGAAGGAACATGCTATGATGGCACAGATGGTGAGCAGCGAAAGATGACTAACCCAAACACCTATTTTATCTTTCGGATGCCGGGTGACCATGCAGGCAGATTATCTGACGCAGGATTTGATGCTGTTAATATGGCTAACAATCACTCTTTCGACTTTGGAATGACTGGACGCAAGAACACATTACTAACCATGAAACGTGTTGGCATTGAAGTAGCTGGGCTTCACGAACTTGCTGAAGGAGTAATACTTGAACGTAAAGGGAAGAAAGTGGCTTATATTGGCTTTGCAGCATCATGCACTAAAGTTTTGGATATGCTTGATAAGGCAGAGGTTGATTCCATGGTTTCAAAATACAGGAAAAACAGTGATGTTCTGATTGTGAGTTTTCATGGAGGTGCCGAAGGAACAGCCTACCAACACGTTCCAAGAAAAACAGAATATTATGTAGGCGAAGAGAGAGGAAACGTATATGAGTTTGCCCACCATTGTATAGACTTAGGGGCAGATATTGTAATAGGACATGGACCACATGTACCACGTGGAATGGAACTATACAAGGGCCATCTCATAGCCTATTCCTTAGGCAATTTCTGTACTCCATACCGAATGGGAACAAAAGGTATCACCGGATATGCTCCCCTATTAGAGGTAACACTCAGCACCGAGGATGGCACATTAATGCACGGAAAGATACATTCTTTCCGCCAACAACAAGGCATAGGCCCCAGAAAAGACACAAGTCACCTAGCAGCCCAGCATATCAGGATGCTTACAACAGAAGACTTTCCAACAACAAAATTAGCTATTTCTGCAGAAGGCGAGCTGTCTGTAAAATAACAAGCGTATTCTTTATACAATTAAAATATATTTCTACCAGATATCCTCAGGTTCTTCCGGGTTGTCATAAACCTCTTTGGAAACATATTCAAAGTAATCCATGAAGAATTCTTTATTCTCATCGTCGAGCACCGACTTGAAACGGATGTAATAGTTACGGAATGGGTATAGGTAAGTGCTTACCATAATACGGCGTGTCATAACATGTTGGGTACGAACAGTCATATTTCCGCCTAACGATGTTGTCCATGAATTAGGAGCCTTCATAAAGCCTTTCGTTCGCATACGCTTCGTAACATTTTCATCATGTTCCTCATCACCATTATCCTCTTCCCATCCTACGTTCGAATCTAGCGTAAGGGTTCCCACTCTCTTCTCTAGTCCGCCTAAACGGAGGTCCATAGGAATACCGGCAGCAGGCATCACGTCACGACTGGAGCCGAAATAGACCTGCGCCATAGAACGAAGACGAGAACCCGTAGCTACGCCAAAACGTATCTCGTACTGACCAGCACGAGTAACGGGTGGTAACTTCATCGTAAAGTCGTAACATCCGATAATGTTGTATTCATCACCCTGAAGATTATAGAAACCGCCACATAGATAGCCCTGTAGATAGTAAAATTTGGTTCCCTCCAGCAATTCTATACCTTCTATATATGGATAGTTTGTAGGGATGGCACGGGAGTTGGACGCACCGGTGGCATAGTACGCACGATGGGCACGGATTTCATTATTCATGAGTTCCGGCATCAGACAGCCTGCATCAATACGGATTCGATGGTTAGAAAGTTGGTTGCATACATTTTCTGAGCAAACTAACAGATGATCTAACGGATATACAATGCCGTTTGCAATACTGCTGGCATCAGTTCCAGCCTCGGTATAAGTCAGGACACGCACCCCTTCATTCTCATCAGGCCGGCTACTGGTTCCGCTTAGTGATGGGAACTGACCACTTTCGTGATAGTCATTGACATTCTCACGTGAAGGACTGAATTGGCCTCGTCCATTTCTCAGGACAGGGAATCTATTTAAGTAAATACCATTACTTTCCCTACTCTCATATGTTTTCAACAAACGTGGTATACCCATCGTCTGGTAGTAGTCCATAACAGGAATCGTGGCATTAGTTGAGCTTCTGTAATCAAACCCAAACTCATTATAATGAATCACCAATTTCTCGCGTCCGATGCGCTGGTTCAGCAGATGATAAGTCACAAACTGGTTCAGAACGTTCTTTTCGTTGGTATAATCATCATCATAAAGCGTTCCCTCCATGTGGTTAAAAAGGCCTGATTCACGGAGGAAGCTACAAACATCCTTTACGGTTATGTCCTCTGCTTCCTTTCCAAGCATCTCTTCCCATAGGTTGTCCGGTTCCACAAAAAGGGTGAAGCCATAATACCGGTGCTCCGGAATTGTACCAGGCTCACTTGTATTGAAGGAAGTATGTGGGGGCAAATCCTGCACACCACCTGTCAGATATAGCATTTCCCATGCATCATCACGGAAAGCATTCAGTGTATCAACTAACCCACATGCCATTACCAGACGAGACATAACACTGTATCCACTCTCAGGGTGACGTGACCAATGCAGGAGAAAATCGCCTAATCTGTCATTACTGGGTGCTATAACCGCTTCAACCTGATGGATGTAGCCATTAATAGAGATAATTCCACGATTAATCTTGGAGATAGAAACGTTCCCGTTTATTGTAATACTGTCAGGATCCGTTATTCCGTAAAAAACACGCAACTTTCGGTCATTCATGTTCGTCAAACCAAACTCATGCTCATTGTCGGGGAAATCAATGATATCATAGGCCGGTTGGTCTCCACTGTCAATAATGCTATTGTATACAATTACCTTCTCAATACTGTCGAGATCATTTTCATTCTCAAACCCGTCCCATGAGGGTTCCTTAATGAAACCACTTACAAACAACGTATCCAAATATGCCTGAACAGCCTCATTGGTTGGAGCAAAAACCGTATAATGGCCTCTGGCTGATAATAATTGTTTCAACGTTGTCTTGGATATAGGACTGACAGGCACACGACCCAGCAAGCGTACATACTCGCTATAGTAATCCTTTTCCTCCAAGTACTGCATGATTGTCTTCTCTTTAAAAACATATCGTGCCGACGTATCAACGTATTCAGAGCATCCTACAAGAAGAAGCGCTATGATTGCATAATAAAAGAAATGTCTCATTATATTAGATTAAATAAGATAGAATATTTAAGATTATAACCATTCAGCTCACAAATATATGAATAAGTAAAAGAATCTCCAAAATAAAACAAAGATTTTCCCAGAAAAAGACTTTAATAGGAGCATTTTTGTTTCCCTAAGCATAAAAAAGAGGAAGAGATAGGATGACACAACATGTATAAAAAGGAAAAAGACCAGCCTCACGGCAAGTCTTCCCTTTACTAAACTAAGTTAAAGGTAGTATCACTTTATTCTACCTGACAAGCTGCATGGCCATAGTGCTGTCACAGCATGAGGACTGCAAATATTTCTTCTGTTATCTTTTATTCGTTATTTTGTATTTTCCTGATGCAAAATTACAGAGAATAAACCATAATGAAGTAACATCAAGGAAAGGAAAGTTTGACAAAAAGTCGGATTATGCATATTTGACAATCTAACAAGAAGAAAAAACAAAAAAACTGGTTGATTTTCCAACCAGTTTTCTTTTTGATGGTTGCGGAGAGAGAGGGATTCGAACCCCCGGTGCCTCTCAGCACGCCGGTTTTCAAGACCGGTGTAATCGACCACTCTACCATCTCTCCGAACTCTCAATCGAGAGGCTTTTGGTCTTAAAGCGCTGCAAAGGTACGTACTTTCCGCGAAACTGCCAAATTACAGGCTATTTTTTTTGTATTTTTTTACCTCCAACAATATATATGCCCTTAGGTAAGCTGTTAAACACCTGACGAAGTGACGTTCCCATCAACTGACCGGACAGGCTGTATACACCAGTATCAGATATCGTCGTTTGTTCTGTCACATCGGTTACGGGTGTCCGAACATCCTCGTTTAAGTACCAATCTGTCAGATTCAGTAGCTGAAGTTCTCCTATGTGCAATTGTGTACCGCCATTAACGGCATTAACAGTAAGACGATACTGACTATATGACGTAGGAGCAAAATCTTCAGAAATCATATATACCTGTGTAGCATAGCGGTTAGAGAAGAGCTCACTCTGACGGCTATCCAAGACATCCCAATTGACACCATCATTGCTGGCCTCAAATATCCAACTACTGGGGTCGTTAGCGGCACCGTCCTTGGCAGCTGTAACAGTATAACAATGTATAGGCACAGGAGTCTCTAAGGAGTATGTAATAACTACCGGATCCGTATAATCTGTACGGTAACGGGTAGTTCTGCTCTGATCTGAAATTTTTTCAATTTTTTCGGTAGAGGAAACACCCTCGGCAGATGCCAGGACACTGACTGGCAACATTAGCCCAAAGTTATCATCCCCTTCCCCATCTACAATAGCAGTACCAAAGAGTTCAAATTCAGCCAAACGTGCCACATTACCACCTGAGGCCGTCTGGTTAACAACAAGCTGGAAATGGCTATACAATTGCGAAGTGGAAATTGTAGCTGTAACCCTACCTGCTCTGGAATTAAAGGAAACGTTACGATTTGTAATCTGCGTTTTAACTCCATTCTTATCAAGGCCATAAATGGTAACATTAGCGGGATCAAGAGCAGCATCATCGGCACTAAGCATGCTGAAGCCGATAATCTTAACAGGAACAGGCACCATGAAATCCCATTGCAGGACTTCTCCTTGGATAGTAGAATATGTATCTCCCTTATTATCTACAAGCGCACTACCACAAACTTCATCTCCGTTTCCGGCACATATTATAGGGAAGGATGTGATATCCGCATAGAAAGTACCGTAGTCATATCCGCCATACAACTGCCACTGAGCAACTTCCGCTCCTTCCTCCTGAACTTTCAGACGATAATACTGATAGGCAGGAACATTTTCAACTCTACATACGTATGTACTACCAGAATATGGGAACTGGATATCAGACCGCTGGTCTATCACCTTCCAACTGGTACCATTTGTCGACCCCTCCAACGTCCATGCCGTAGGTGCCTTACCTGTAGTTGCGGTAACTGCATAAGACGTAACAGAGTAGTTTCCCTCTGACTTATACACAGCTGTGAAAGGAGATGCTGTAACGGTCTCACCCTGATGGTCGATAAGAGCTTCCAATCCTTCTGTAATACTTCCACCATCAGCAGTGATATCAGAGTCGCAAATACTGCGTCCCAACAGCTGCCATTCAGATAGCGAGAGTTTGTTGGCACCTTCAGGAAGAGTAAAGCTAAGCCTATAATATATATAAGGTATAGTAACATCCACACTGAAGCGTATTTGCTGAGCACGGACAGCAAAGTTTAAGTCTGTTTGTGAGTGAAGGTTAGTCCAATTAGTTCCGTCATTAGAAGCCTGAAGTGTCCACCCAACAGGGTCATTAGTCTCTAAACCTGCACAGACGGAATAACCTTGAAGCATGATTGGCGCAGTTGAATGATACTGTACGTATACATCCGAAGCATCGTCTGCAGTACCAGTAAAACCTGTCAACAAATCATCGTCGACAAGGTTTGGAAGTATTCCTTCCGTAATATTGAGTGAAGAGGTAAGAATTCCGCCATTGTTGGTCATATCGCCAAAGACTGAAATTTCCGAATCAAACTGGAACCAGTTAACGGAAAGCAGGTTTATGCTTGATGTTCCTGCAGCCACCAGGTAAATGCTATGATTACCCGTTACAGGAATGTTCAATGATCTGGTATAAGTTCCCCATGTATTTAGGCTTATATCATTATCCGCACCTGAGATCGTGCATAGCAACGTTCCATTCTTAGTATCGGGTGCATCCACAAATACATTAATTCGGGCTGAAGCACGAAGGATATTGGCTCGGATAGTAATCTTATTAGCATAGCGGGTGCCGAAATTTACATTCCTGTACCCCACGTTATTTGCATTACGCATATTAGAAACCATACCAGTACCGTCATCCGTATTCCCAATGTCAACGACATTAGCATTCTTTATGAAGTTAAAGTGTTCTGCCTGAACAGGTTGGTAAGCATCGTGCTGATCCACTACACCTAGGTGAGCATTAAAGGCAGCAGAAAGACAGGTACTATTACCGAACGATTCAAAAGTTTTGTACTCCTCCCCCTCTTTATGCTGAAAATTCTCTTCTGCTTTTGTCAGCCATGCAGATGAAGTAATGCCGGCTGAATTACGGTTATTCCATGCATGATAAGCATTTTGGGCCAACCATTCGTAATACTCAGGGTGATTCATATCCTCAGCGTATCTGCGGATATAACGCATCAGTATTCCCTTGAATCCACACAAGTCACCCCTTACTGTCTGACAGACCTTTATAACTCCGTGGCTGTCAACCATATCCTTCACTGTCCACTTGATGATAGCATCAGCATCCGACTTGAACATAGGATCCCGATAATAGTCATACAGCATAACAGCAGCCCCCAGGCAGGTACCTTGGTTATAAGTAGATGCCCAGTAATTGTAGGTATTCTTACCTTGATCATAAGAATCCCACACCTTTCCTGTAGGCTGACCATTAGAGAACTCATACAGTCTGTTTCGGTTAGCTAAATAAGTTTTCTTCGCCTTCTCGTAATAAGACATGTCCGCTGTAGCAATAGCTAAGTAGCAGGCACAGACGGAAGCCGGACCGTTGATACAGGCATTGGTACCCGTGCCCGAATTATGTTTCCACTGTAGCAGGTCGTTGCCATAGCAGTCTGCACGAGCAAACATACCATTGAAATTTGTTCTGGCAGTTGTAAGGTATTTCGAAGTTCCCGTCAGCAGATATGCGCGAACACAGGCTATACACATCCAGGCAATATCATCGTTATACTCGTTGTAACCACTAACACCACTCTGATACCATGTACTCTTGTTACGGGCAATGAAATTGGTATATAGATTCTCGAACATAGTAGCATATTCCTGATTTCCTGTTGTTTCATAGGCATCCAGGATTGTCTCGAACATCTCGGCATCTCCCCACCAACCGCCATTGTCGATGCTATAGCCAGAACTTTGCTTCTTATAATGACGGGCCTTGAACTTATCCATCATATCATTACGCATGTTCTTAGAGAAGCCATGGGGCTCTACATTATCATCCACCTCTATTGTCCATTCTATCAGGGCTGGGTCTGCCGTTGATGCTGTAAGGAGTGTAACACCTGTGCCATCGGAAATCTCAGTAGCCGAAGAAAGGGCATACCTTCTGGCCGTTCCTATGAAAATATTGTATTTACCCTCTGAACCTTCTATAGGAACCAGTTCCCATGTACCTCTGGCTGTGGTATTTGACTTAGCAATCTGACCCACCACAGCTTTATTAGCTGCTGACGATATACCACCCAGATAAAGTTGTGAATAAACATTCTGAAGCAAGAAGGTTCCGTTCGTCCTCTCCACAAGCATCCATCGCTGAGAATGGGTATTTGTTTCGGTCCACAACAGAGCATTTGCGCCGGCATCCAGCGAAGAGTTCTCCACAATCAAGGAGTGCCCGCCTCTTACAAGCCTTACCACCTGACCGTCTTCAAAAGAAAAAGCCGCTGTCCCCGAAAACAAGTACAGCAAGAAAAATGAAATTAGGTTACGTAAATTGTTAGACATAGTTAATAATATTTATATTGAACATTTTCTATTCAAACATTTATCGTCTTGCACCGGGTACATCGTCCTTTGGAATGCATCTTGGCACCACATCTGCCACAAATACAATGTGCTCTGAAACACCTGAGGTACCGCCACACGAAGGCAATGAAAAGAACAACATACAGCAGATACCCCACCCAACCGAGTACAGCCAATGAGAACACCAGATAACAAGCCACACATACTCCCAGGAGCGAGAACAGATACAATAAAGCCTCGGGGAAAGGTAACAGGCTAAGCACTTCGTCCAGGGTGGCAATGATAAGCACCACCAGCAGCCATATACTGGCAACAAAAAGACCCAGAATAAGGGGCAAATCAAAGGGGTTAAGCGTAGGATGATAGTAATAGAGCACCCAGGTATCGGGTATCAAGCGCTGAATACTAGCATATAGAATAGCCGAACCGGAAAGCGTGAGCGTCAACATCGTTGGGTAGAAAGAACTGATATCACGTACGAATATCATGTAGAAATGCCAACGTTTTGTCTGTCGCCAGACCATCAGCATACCCACCGCAAATACCATTCCCAAGAAATACCACAGGTGACGCTGACTGAACAGGTATATAAACACAGAAATAGGATCATCCGGCACCACGCTATTAAGGAACGTGGTCTGATGGATCCACCCCTGCGAAAACTGGTCACGGGCCACTTTTACCCATACGCTGTCTATAGAATCCTCGGGTATTACCATAATCTGTGCCACCACAACAGGGTCACGTCGGTACAGCACAATACTGTCAGAAAGTGTGTCAATGGGCATATTATGAAAGGGCTCTTGCGTCTGTAACGAGATAGAATCCACAGAAAGCAGGAAATTATCATTCACTGTATAAAGTGTTGACTTATCTGCCGGATAATAGCAGGCCGAGAACAACAACAGGGGCAGAAGAATAATAATCAACCTACGCATGCAACACCTTCATTTCACAGTTCTTACAATCAAATTCCAAGCGGAAACGTCTACCGTCTCTCGAGCATAAATAATAGGGCTCCTGATATGGACTCTTAGAGCCGCGTTGACGCGGGCACCATCCCATCTGATATCGCAAACAGAACCGACACGTCATCAACGCCTGTCCAGCATTCAGTTTTCCTGTAACCTCTAACGCATTCACATGCCCGGTTCCTCCTTTGGAACAAACGAACTCTTCCGAAAGACGATTGCTGATGTTAAAGTCGAAACAAGATACGGGAACGTCAGCTTCCGGCCTACTTGTCTTTTCAGCCACCTTTGGCTGAGTCATAAAGGATGTCAGTTGATCCACCACCTTACGACGCCATTCTGCCAGAAGGCTACGGGGTATGAACCAAGGTTTGGAGAAAGAAACCTCCACATCCTCTGCATAGAATATGGTATCACCCAGCTTGCCCAACACTTCCATGATACCTGTCTGTTGGTCGGTACGTGCCAACTGACGTTCCAAGGGGAATATCATTGTACAGTGGACATCACACATTGGCACTTGTACGTTTAATTCAAATCCGCCTTCCACATCAGTGAGGGTCAGACGTATTGGAATCCTACGCACAGCTGTCTTTCCGGTCATTAACTTCTCCCACTGCTGATCATAATTACGCCACAGTATATCCCCCTTTTTAACATCCGGCATTTCTGCGGGGTACAAATGATTACCCTCAACCCTATTTACCCTAAAGCCCTGCAACTTACCCTGTGCATCCAGAAAGCACAATCCGTCCCCGTTACAGAAAGGTGCTGTTCCTGCCACAATAATGCAGCCACGTCTCACCTCCTTAACATGTCCCACAAACTGTCCTCTGCTCTTGGGGGTATCAGGCGAAGCCATATCATCCGTCCGTCCATGCAGGAAATAATTGGTAAAACCACGTGAGAAACTGCGCTCAGGGTTAGGCGTAAAAAAGAACTCCTCCTTTCCCATCGATGAACGCCGGTATTCCGTTCTGCGTCGTAAGATAGCATCTATCTGCTGACGATAATAAGCCGTTATATTCTTAACGTACGAGGCATTCTTCAATCTGCCCTCTATTTTGAAACTCCTTACGCCAGCATCCATCATCTCCTCCAGATGGCGGCTACGGTTCATATCGCATAGGGACAAAAGGTACTTATCCTCTACAATCACCTCTCCGTTACTATCCTCCAACGAGAATGGCAGTCGGCAAAACTGAGCACACTCACCCCTATTGGCAGAGCGCCCGAAGCAATACTCCGAAGCATAACACCTTCCGCTATACGAAACGCACAAAGCACCATGCACAAACGCCTCAAGAGGTACATCTGGTACTGCCTGGTATATGGTGCGTATTTCCTCTATGGAGAGTTCACGAGCCAACACTATCTGTTCATAGCCTAACTTCCTGAGTGCCTGAGCCTTCTGTGGAGTGCGGTTATCCATCTGCGTGCTGGAGTGTAGAGGAATCGGTGGCAGGTTCATTTGCAGCAGCGCCATATCCTGCACTATCAGTGCATCAGCTCCTGCGCGGTATAGCTCCCATATAAGGTCCTGCGTCTCCTGCAATTCCGTATCATATAGGATGGTGTTGACTGTAACATATACTTTAACGCCAAACTGATGTGCATATTCACAAAGTTTTGCTATATCCTGCACACTATTGCCGGCCGAAGCACGTGCACCGAATCTGGCGGCACCTATATATACGGCGTCGGCTCCATGATCTACGGCAGCTATGCCGCATTCCAGGTTTCGTGCAGGGGATAGTAACTCAATGAATATCATCTATATTATATGGAGTCTCTTGATATACATAATAATTCAACCAGTTCTGGAACAACAGATTACCGTGTGCCCTCCATGTTACCAGCGGTTCCTTCTCAGGGTCGTCGTCCATATAGTAGTTATAGGGCTTCTGTATGGGCAGTCCCTTCCCTAAGTCACGTTTGTACTCCGTATCCAAAGTATAAGGTGAATACTCAGAGTGTCCTGTAATGAAAATCTCCCTACCCTCACGTGCCATCACCATAGAGACACCACTGATAGGACTTTCTGCTATCAGGGTGAGCTCGGGCACCTTCAGGATATCTTCTTTCCTAAGTTCGGTATGACGGCTATGAGGCATATAGAACACATCATCGCAACCACGGAAGATGGGCAGTTTCTTGTCCAACGGATACTGAGGAAAGATTCCAAACATTTTCTGAGGTAACGGATGCTTTGGCACG
>Ga0310786_10008017_pt1 | contig 13638 bp, 8 predicted proteins | sample AusTroGonzalo_MG_FD_203881 | JGI IMG/M metagenome (GOLD analysis project Ga0310786, IMG submission 203881) | Bovine rumen microbial communities from tropical cattle in Woodstock, Queensland, Australia - Gonzalo_03 (v2) (version 2) | ecosystem: Host-associated > Mammals > Digestive system >... | reverse complement strand
ACCCTCCGCCAGAAGGACCGCTCGGACGCATGCCGCCGCCAGACGGGCGCATCCCGCCGGAAGGTCCGCTCGGGCGCATGCCGCCGCCTGACGGGCGCATCCCGCCGGAAGGGCCACCCGGACGCATGCCGCCGCCTGACGGGCGCATCCCGCCGGAAGGGCCACCCGGACGCATGCCGCCGCCAGAAGGTCCACGCCCTCCATGTCCGTGAGGAGCAGCGTTTACGGTGATTGTCGCAGCAATCGCCACCAGCACTGTAAGAACCTTGTTCATGGCACACTTCCTTTCTTTTAAGTCCTGCCCCATCGCTCGGACATTGGCTTAAACGGGTGTTTAAGGGTTTTATTGCCTATAATTATTGCAGAGCCGTTTCCACCAGGTTGAAAGCCTCGCCCGTTGGCGGCGGGCAGAGGTAGAATCCGCCGTTGTAGCAGTAGTTGTAGCCGTCGAAATAGTACCCCTCGCCGTAGTAGTACACGCCTTCAACGATGTAGTACCAGGGTTCCTTGACCCACTCCCATCCTCTTACGGCGCCAGGCAGGACCGGCGGCAGTTGCGGGCATTCCCAGAAGAGTGCACCCTCGGGACGCCCCTGGTGGAATCCAAACCGGCTTGGCGGCGAGATGAGCCAGCCTTGCATCCATTCAGCCGGCCACCCAAACCGCGGATGCATGTACACTATCGGACCGTTAGGCGGCGGATTGGAATACCACAATTCGAACGCCGGTTCCTCGTACGATACGACATGCGAATCCTCTATGTAGATTACCGTTGGAGGATGGCCATGCGGCTTGTGGGCGTGGTCCTTCGGCGGATGATTGTCGTGCGGCTTGTCTGCGCGGTCCTTCGGCGTAGGGTTGTCATGCGGCTTGTCTGCGCGGTCCTTCGACGGAGGATTGCTATGCGGCTTGTCTGCGCGGTCCTTCGACGGAGGATTGCTATGCGGCTTGTCTGCAAAAGAAGTTGCTTTTGGCAGCGAAGCCGATGGTTTTGGAGCTCGGTTTTGTGATGGCTGCGACGGAGCATGGGCCTTTGCAGTGTGGCTACGCGTCGACTGGGAACCTCCAGACGAATGCATTCCACCCTGCGACCTCGAACCGCCGTTGGACGAGCCCTGTGATCGCGTTCCTCCACTGGACGAGCTATGGTGCCCACCGTGGTGACCGGCGTTTACGGTGATTGTCGCGGCAATCGCTACCAGCAGTACGAGAATCTTGTTCATGGCACACATCCTTTCTTTACCGGCCAGGCACCATCGCCCGGACACTCGTTTAAACGTGTGTTTAAGAACTTTATTGGCATCAATTTTTTTGGCAACTTGTCGACACGACATGCACGACCATGCCAGCGCACATCAGGGAATGATGCGCTGTTGCGCGGAAAGTTCCGCAGTGTCGCCTTTCTGATTGAGCCTTTCCGCGATCCGCTCGGCCCACATGTCGCAGAGCTGGAGAATCTTTTCAACGGTCGAGACGAACTCCTCCACGTCCCTTGACACAACGTCCAGGTCGAAGAAGTAGCTGTACACCACGGTCTCGCTCTCCGCCTCAAGCGCGAAATACCCCCCTGCGGTATCCTTGCCGAAGAGCCCGCCGGCAAGAAGGTCGCGGTAGACGGCCGTGGGGGCGTCGACAGGAAGTACGGCAACCTCGATAAAGCACAGCACCTTGCCAGTCGCCTCGACGAACTGGAAGTTGACGTTGTACCTGTCGTCGACGCGAAGCGTGACAAGACCGGACTCGTCGCTGGTAGCGGCCTCTATTCCGGTCTGCTTCCTGAACGACGCCAGGAACGTCTCGTAGTCTTCCCTCGTGGAATTGGCCATAAGCGACCTCCCTGTATCAAACCTGATTTCCTTCGCGCGTTACATGTTGCCTATCACGGCCTTGATGCGGCGCACTCCGGCCGACGACGACTGTTCCTTCTGTATCTTGAAGCTGCCGAGCTCGGAGGTGTTCTCCACGTGCGGTCCGCAGCAGATCTCCTTCGAGATGTCGCCGATGGAGTAGAGCGACACCTGGTCGCCGTACTTCGAGCCGAAAAGCGCCATTGCGCCTTCCGCCTTCGCCTCCTCGACGGTGGTCATCTTCTTCGTTACGGGGATGGCGTCCTTGATCCACTGGTTCACGAGCTTCTCGACCTCGGCGATCTGCTCGGGCGTCATCTTGTCGCCCCACGTGAAGTCGAAGCGAAGACGCTCGGGGGTGATGTTGGAGCCCTTCTGGTTCGCGGCGGGCCCGAGGACCTTGTGGAGCGCTGCGTGCAGCAGATGCGTTGCCGTGTGCATGCGCGTGACGACCTCGGAGTTGTCCTGGAGCCCAGCCTTGAACGACCCGGCGGAAGTGGTGCGCGAAAGCTCCTGGTGCTTCCTGTTCGCCTCCTCGAAGCCCTCCTTGTCGACGGCAAGCCCGTCCTTCTCCGCCATCTCGCACGTCATCTCCAGCGGGAAGCCGAACGTGTCGTAGAGCTTGAACGCCGTCTTGCCGGAGATCTGCGTCTGGTTGTGGAGCTTGAGCTGCTCGGCGACCTTCTTGTACATCGCCTCGCCCTTGTCGAGAGTCTGGTTGAAGCGGTTCTCCTCGGCCTTGAGGTCCTCGATGCACTGGGCGAGGTTCAAGCGCAGCTCGGGATAGACGTTCTCGTACTTGCGGCAGATCGTCTCGGCGAGCTCCGCGGTGAACCCTGGCGCGATGCCGAGGAGTCGCGAGTAGCGCACGGCGCGGCGGATGAGGCGGCGGAGCACGTAGTTCGCCCCGATGTTGCCGGGCTTCACGCCGCCCTTCGGGTCGCAGAGAATGAACGTTGCGGTGCGCATGTGGTCCGCGATGATCCTGCGTGCGCGGAGCTCTTCGCTCGGGTCGAGCTCAGCTCGACCATCAGGACAACCTGCGGAGCGCAGCTCGTCGATCTTCGCCATGATGGGGGCGAAAATCTCCGTGTCGTAGACGGTGGCCGCGCCGCTCATCATGCAGATCGTGCGCTCCACGCCCATGCCCGTGTCGACGTTGTGGCGGCCGAGCGGCTCGAACTTGCCCTCGGCGTTCTTGTTGTACTGCATGAAGACGTCGTTCCAGATCTCGATGTACTTCCCGCAGTGGCAGCCGGGACGGCAGTCGGGGCCGCACTTCTCCTTGCCGGTGTCGATGAACATCTCCGTGTCGGGGCCGCAGGGTCCTGTAGTGCCGGCAGGTCCCCACCAGTTGTCTTCGCGCGGGAGGCGGAAGATGCGCTCGTCGGGGATGCCCATCGACTTCCATATCTCGACAGCCTCCTCGTCTGCCGGGATGTACCCGGGCTCGCCTTCCTTGCCTTCGCCGCGGAACACCGTGACGGAAAGCTGGTCGGGACTGAAGCCGAGGTGCTGCGTGAGGAACTCGAAGCTCCAGGCGATCGCCTCCTTCTTGAAGTAGTCGTTGAGCGACCAGTTGCCGAGCATCTCGAAGAACGTGAGGTGCGCAGCGTCGCCCACTTCGTCTATGTCGCCCGTGCGGACGCACTTCTGGACGTCGGTGAGCCTCGTTCCGGCGGGATGCTGCATCGCTCCCATCAGGTACGGGACGAGCGGGTGCATTCCCGCGGTGGTGAAAAGCACCGTGGGGTCGTTCTCTGGAATCACGCTCGCGCCGGGAATCCGCTTGTGCCCTTTCGACTCGAAAAAGGACAGGTACATCTCGCGCAGCTGGTCGGCAGTAAGGTCTTTCATCTATTTTCCTCTTCAGATTTGGCTGTAAAGTATACCAAAAACGCCTTGCGATTACAAACGCGCATCGGCACAACTTCTGAGGATGTCGCGCCTCACTTCGCGATACAGCCTGCACGAGGTCTCGTAGTCGGAGAAGCCGCGCGCCATCCTGCGCACAAGGGAGTCGGCGAGTTCCTTGTCGCGACGCCTCAGCATGGCGATCAGGTCGGCATCCTCCATTCCCGCGCGTGTTGCCTCCAGTCGCGCGCTTGGCCACGGGCCGTCGGTTCCGGGGTAGACGATGTGCGTGTCGCCGGGCGGAAGGGACTTGCCGTCGTTGGACCCGCCCCACTTCTTGGGATACGGCTCCTTGAACGGATCCTGGTTCTGCCCGCGCTGCCAGCGGTTGTAGCCCCAGTGCAGGAAGCCGTCGATGTCGTACATGACCGACACCCACGGTATGAGCGCGGGACGCAGAAGCTCGCCGTCCATTGTGCGGTTCATCCACTTGCCGCCGGGAATGCAGCAGGTGTAGCACCACACGCGGTCGCCGAAGTTGGTGCGGAAGCTGTCGTACTGGGCGCGGTGGCGTTCAAAGGCGTCGACCTTCGGGCACCATACGTCAAGCGCACCGGCAAACGACGGCTCCTCCACGGCGTCGACGGTCCTGATGCCTGGCATGTACCGGCGCACTATTCCGGCCGTTATGCGGTATTCGGAGACGTTCTCGCCGCCAGGCTCGTCCGCGACGTGCTGGTACCAGCGGTCGCGGAGTCCGCGCGCGTCGATCTCCTCCATGTAGGCGCGCGCCATCCTAGAGAGCGCAAGCGCCCCGGGCACCGTGGTGGTGACGTTGGTCGTATAGGAGGTCTTGAACGCCGGCGAACCCCAGCCGTCCGTGAAGTCGGCAAGATGCGATCCTTCGAGATACCAGAATCCGGCGCGGTCGTACATTTCAAGCAACCTGGAGAAGCGTTCTTTGTCCAGCGTCACCGTGCCGCCGGCGCGGTGGAGGAACACCTCGCTCATCATGCCCATGTTCTGGCGTCCACGCGCGGCAAGGCGCACGTACTTCTCGATCATCTTCCAGTGCTCTTCGCTCCATGGCTGCAGTCCGTGAGAGCGGGCCATGCTGCCCAAGTCCATCCAGTTCGTGTACTTGAAGCTGTCCTTGCCCACGGGCGGCAGGGCCACAGGATGCACGACCACCTTGAACGGCAGCTCGCGTACCGTCTCGCCCTGCGCGACGCGGATGAGGATCGTGAACGTCTTCGCCCCTTTCGGCGCGCAGTCCAGTCGGAAGCGCAGAGCCTCCGTCTCCGCCGGAGACTGGACGGTCGCGACCGTCGCAGGAGCCGACGAGTCCTGATCGGTCGCCTCAGCCCTGGACGGCAGCGGCTCCAGCACGTCGAACACCTCGAACGGAGCGCGGCGCGCAACGTGCGGGTTGTCGCCAGGTTTCATCTCGAGGAACCCGCGCACGCCGGTGTTTCGCTTCACCGGCACGGCCCGCATCCTGTACCATTCGGCATTGGCGACGGACGCGGAAAGCGCAAGCGGAACACCGGGTTTGAGTCCGTTCAACAGGACGTTGACGTCGATCACTCCGTTGGACGGCACGTCGATCTCGTCGAGGCGTTCCACGCCGTCGACCCTTGAATCCGCGTACAGCCACGCAAGCGGATCAGCCAACACGGCGTCGAAGCCGTCGGCACGTGCAATCGCTTCCAACACGACAGGTCCCGAAAGTCCCGCCGGGCGCAGCGAAGAACCCTTTCCGGGCGCAGAGATCGCCCATGTCTTGCGCTCAGCCTCCGGCAGTCCGGCGTCGTATGCAAGGCGGTTGTACCAGGTGGACGTCACTTCAACCTTGAGTTCGTTCTCACCGTCCTTGAGAAGCGTGCCGTCGATTTCGCAGCGGAAAGGCAACGTCCACAGCGAGCGAACCTTCCTCCCGTTGACGTACACAGTCGCGGCGGCCTCCACGTTGCCGAGGTCGAGCAAGAGGCTTTCGCCCGCCTTGGCTTCGAAGGTCGCGGAATACGCGGCCGTGCCGGAGAAGTGTCGCGCTTCGTCTGAAAGCGGAAGATCCGTCCACAACTTCGGAGCGTCCAGCTCCACCGACTCCGGCGCGCCCCATCCTGCGGGGAACGAAAGCTTCCAGCCAGAAAGCGCACGCGGCGTTCCGCCGACTGCGCGACCGCGACGCCGTGCCGCGGACTTACCGGAGCGGTCAAATACCACGAAGACACATTCCGTCGACGCAAGCTCGAGCCTAATGGTCGTGCGTCCTCCCTCGACGCGCACGACGTCGGCGGCATGGCGTTCGCCGCTCGTTGGATCCCATATCTCTGCCGCGCCGGTTGCGCGGAACGTCACTTCGCCGGAGTAGCCGCCAGCGAGGTTTTCGGAAGCGAAGTACCAGTCCGCCTGCTCGCCGCGACGGTGTATCCACTGTACCGGCTCCTCCAGCTCGTCCTTGCGCCAGTCTATGATGGAACGCCCCTTCTCGTCCGGCGCTATCGCCACGTCCGGCGGCAGCGAAAGCGCGGCTACGACTTCGGCGGGCGAACCGAACACGACCTTGCCGCCGGATGCCGCAAACGAGTCGAGCCTGGCCTTCACTTCGGGCGACATCCACTTGGTTACGGGAACCCAGAGGACCTTCCACGAAACGCCCTCCGGAGTCGCGAAGATGCCGTCCTTCACCGAGATGCGCGAAAGGAGAGCGTCGCGGTTGACGTAGTCGTATTTGTAGCCGTGCGCGAACGGGCTGATCTCGCTCGGCTTGTGGTCCACCGCCTCGCCGAGATACCAGAGTATGTCGTTCGCCGGTTTGCCGGCCTCGAGCATCGTCTCGCAGCGCGCAGTCCACGCCGTCAGCTCCGGCATGTAACGCCACCAGGTCTGGTTGCGCAGGAACGGCGTGCCGATGCCGTCGCCAAAGCTCGTTCCAGGCGGCAGGAATCCGACTTGCGGATTGTGGGTGTAGGTGTGGAACACGAAATGCGTTACGCCGCGCGCATAGGCGTTGTTCATGATGTCCTTCAACTTCTTCAGGCTTTCGTTCCACGACAGCCCGATGCGCGTGCATGCCTCGGCGGCGACCTTCTTCTTTCCGTAGACGTGCGCGGCGGACGCGCACGGTGCTATGGGCTTGAAGTCGGTCTGTCCGCAGTAGTGCGAATCGCGCGGCGCCCAGAACTCGCACATGGGTGTCTCGCAGTACTTCCAGTACGCCATTATGTCGCCAGGCAGGACGTCGCCAAACGACGTCTCGTAGGCGGCCGTCATTCCGTTCTCGCGCGCAAGCTCGGCCATGCGGCCATGGTAGTTCCTCTCGATGAGCTCGCCAAGCGTCTGCCGCCAGTCGCGGAGGAACGCGGCAGTGGCATCGGGCGAGTCGATTATCCATCCGAACACGGCCGGCAGCTTTTTGCGGAAGTCGTATCCGCGCATCCTGCGGAAGTCGTCTTCCAGCGTGCGCGACCACGTCTGGCTGTGGCACTCCCAGCTGTCGACTATGAAGCCGGCGATCAGCCCGCCGGCGAGCGGCCCCTTGGCGAGCCGTCCGATGTAGGCGTTGAAGTTCGCCTCGACGCCGGCCGGAGTGAGCTTGTCGCACTCCCACCCGGTGGCTTCAGCCGGCGCGGGGCCGTTGCGCAGGCACATGTTGACATGACCGACGCGAAGGACGGTCCACCTGCCGGCGGGGGCGTCCCACTCGAGCGTTCCGCCGCTGAAGCGGTCGGTTATGTCGAGAACGGCGTCACCCTTCACGAAACAGGCGGCGGGCATGCGTCCCAATGCCGCGGAGTTCTCCGCCATTCCGCCGCGCAGCGCCCAGCCGGCCTTTCCCTCCCAGTCGTCCATCCGCACTCCGGTGCGGAAGCGCACGGGCCGCTTGCCTATGCCATGCGAATGGCGAAACTCGACCACCCATTCGCTGCGCGGCTCGTTCCCGTCAAGCGCGATCGTGAACGTCTGGTCGTCCTGCCAGCATCCCTGCGGAATCTTCACCGGAGCGCCGCCGTTCACCGACACCGTCACGCCGACGCGGTATGCCCATGCGTGGTTCAGCGACTGAGGCGAGGCGATCTCCATCGACCTGAACAGCTTCGGTTCGGGGAAACGATATACTTGACGAAGGACGCCGTCCTTGTCGGTTTCTTCGTCCGGCTTCCTTTCAAACACCTCAGGCGTGTCGCCCTCCGGCGTGGGGAACGCCAGCACGAAAAGGTCATGGTAGTCGCGGTTGGGGTCCTTGTCCATGCCGTCCTTGGCGGGAAGGTCGATCTTGATCCGCTTCCCGCCTTCCACGTCCGTGCGGCGGTACACCACCATCCGCATTGCGTTTGACGGCGCTATCCACGGACCGCCGCACTGGGACCATCCCGGGCAGTTCTGCATCTTGAACGTAAGCCCGCGCCTGCGGCACCCTTCGGCGGCGTAGCGGATCAAGTCGTCCCAGTCCTTGCTAAGGCACGGTATCTGGTTCGTCGTCCCTGGCCAGGCGAACGCTCCACCCACCTGTCCGTGGAACAGCTGGATGCCGGATATGCCGGCCTCCTTCAGGGCGTCAAGGTCGGCGTCCATGCCCTCCTTCGACACATTGCCGCCGATCAGGTGGAACCATGTCTCGGGACGGTGTTCCCCAGATGGGCTGGCGAACGTGGCCGCGGCCTTTTCAAATCCGTCTCCGCCGTCAGACGCAAACGCGCGGCCAGCCAAGCCGGCACAGCACCCCGCAAGGGCCAGAACGACAGCACAATTCACCATGATTCTCATACTACCTCCAATGGGGCGTGAATGCAACAGCGGCAACATGCATTACAAACATCAACCACTTCACGTAATGGCATTATGATACCACACCCCACGCGCGCGCGTCAAATCCAAACGCGAAGGCATTGGCAACGGGGCGTGGTTCTGGTATACTATTTGCCAACTGACCGGGGTGCTGCCGGGCATGGAGTCCGGATGCTGAGATGAAACCCGTGGACTTGAACAGGATAATGCCTGCGAAAGGAAGAAAGAAGAAATGACGCAGCTTGAATCGGCCCGCAAGGGCATCGTGACCGAGGCGATGAAGTCGGTCGCGGCAACGGAAAACGTGGACGCGGAGAAGGTGCGCGCCGCAGTGGCGGACGGCACTGCCGTGATACCGCTCAACATACACCATGCGAACTGCGACGCCGTAGGCGTTGGAAGGCTCTTCACGACGAAGATCAACGCGAACCTCGGACGCAGCATGACGCATTCCGGCAAGGGCGACGAACTCGAGAAGCTCGCCATCGCGCTCAAGGCCGGCGCGGACTTCGTGATGGACCTCTCCGTGGGCGAAGGCGTGAAGGCAATCCGCCAGGGAATGCTCGACGCCTCCCCCAAGCCGCTCGGGACAGTTCCCGTCTACGAAACCATTTCGCGGCTGAAGGGCGACATCCCGCACATGGATCCGTCGCTCCTCATAGGCGTCATACGCGAACAGGCGGAGCAGGGTGTGGACTTCATGACCCTCCATGCGGGGCTTCTCCTCAGGCAGATTCCCCAGGCCATGAAGCGCAAGATGGGCATCGTGAGCCGCGGCGGATCCATCATGGCCGAGTGGATGATGGAGAACAACACCGAAAACCCGCTCTACACGCACTGGGACGAAGTCATGGACATCCTCGCCGAGCACGACGTAACGGTGTCGCTCGGCGACGGCCTGCGCCCCGGATGCCTCGCAGACGCGTCCGACGAGGCGCAGTTCGGCGAGCTCGACGTTCTCGGAGAGCTTGTGGAACGCTGCCGCGCGCGCGGAGTGCAGGTGATGGTCGAAGGCCCGGGACACGTTCCGTTCAACCAGATACAGATGAACATGGAGCGCGAGCAGGACGTCTGCAAGGGCGCGCCCTTCTACGTGCTGGGACCAGTAGTAACCGACATCGCCCCCGGATACGACCACATCGTGAGCGCCATCGGCGCGACCGCCGCGGCAACGTACGGCGCCTCGCTCCTCTGCTACGTTACGCCGGCGGAACACCTCGGCCTGCCGGACGGCGACGAAGTCCACCGCGGATGCATCGCGTACAAGATCGCAGCCCATGCAGGCGACGTGGCGCGCGGCCTTCCTGGTGCGCGAGACCGCGACGACGCGATGTCGGACGCACGCGCCGCGTTCGACTGGGACCGGCAGTTCTCGCTTGCGCTCGACCCTTGCCACGCGCGCGAAAGGTGGCTCAAGACGCGCGCGTTCACCGATGAAGCGCATGGCGACGACCATTGCTCCATGTGCGGCAAGGAGTTCTGCGCCGTTCGCACCTCCCGCCGCATAAAGAAGCTCTTCGAAAAGACCTTCCCCGAAACCACCTGACCACCCAATCATCTAACCACCAAACCAAATGAAAGTGCGCATTCACGAGTCCTGGCGTGAAGTCCTGCAGCCAGAGTTCGACAGCCCGTACTTCGCGGCGCTTGCAGATTTCGTCCACCGGGAATACGCAAGCGGAAGAGTGTATCCGCCGGGGCGGCTCATCTTCCACGCGTTCGACCGCACTCCGTTCGACAAGGTAAAGGTCGTGGTTCTCGGACAGGACCCTTACCACGAACCAGGTCAGGCCCAGGGCCTTGCGTTCTACGTACCGCCGGGGATTCGCACTCCGCCTTCGCTGGTCAACATCGCAAAGGAGATCTCCGACGAATTTCCGCGCCCCGGAGCGCCGATGTATGTGCCGGACCTGATTTCGTGGGCAGACCAGGGCGTGCTTCTCCTGAACGCAACGCTGACAGTGGCCGCCGGACGCGCCGGCAGCCACCAGGGACACGGTTGGGAGACTTTCACGGACGCGGTTGTGCGCGAACTTGCGTCGCGTCGAGAACATCTCGTGTTCATGCTATGGGGGTCGTACGCACAGAGGAAAGGCGCGTTCATCGACAGGTCGCGGCATCTCGTGCTGGCATCGGCCCACCCTTCGCCGCTTTCGGCGCACCGAGGGTTCTTCGGCTGCGGACACTTCCGCAAGGCGAACGAATACCTCGCGAAAAACGGCCTCGGGCCGATTGCGTGGTGACGGCGCCGCGCCGCTCTCAGAAATGCGACAGCGGCGGGGATATGCGAACGGAGCGCGATGCGAACGCGCGCCTCAGCCCCTCCACGGAAAAGTCGTCCGAGTCCATCTCGCTCCAGACCAGCGCAACGTCGTCGAGGTTGTGGGCGTCAGAGCTGCGCGTTACGGCGTATCCGGCGGCCTTCGGCAGCCACGCCTCGGCTGACGCGGTGCGGGAGAACTCGACGGCGTCGTAGTGCGCGTCCTCGGGGATGCAGCCAAGCTGTGAGAACGCAGAGAACGAGCTGCGGTCGATGTGGGCGGCGATGAAGAGTCCGCCGAGATCGTGGCACTTCGCGCCGACTTCCGGAATCGTCTTCCTGCAGCCCATAGCCAGGATACGCCACTCCATCTCGACGATATCGTCGTCCCACGTCACCACCGGCTGGTCGCCGAAAACGTCGGGGTCGTTCACGCGCTTTGGCATCGCGGCGTATATGAAGTCCGTCATAGCCATCGCCTGCTCGACGGTATCGAAGAGGCAAAGGTTGTGCACTTCCTCCGCCGTGCAGGCCTCCATGCCGTACAGGCACCTGAGCCCCGCCCTTCTGGCGCATTCCGCGATGGCCTCGCAGTTGCGCGCGCTCTGGTGGTCGGTGAGCGCAATGCCCCCCATTCCGGCGCCGACCGCCTTCTTCACGATCTCGGATGGACTCATCTCGAGATTCGCGCATGGCGAGAGGCACGAGTGGATGTGGAGGTCGAACTTCATTTTGCCGGTGCTATCGAGAGGTCGGAGGGGATGTGCCAGTCGTTCGGACCGAAGTAGACGTCGGTGTAGACCTTCACGCCGTCCGGCGCGCAGTTGCGCTTGAACGCCTGCGTGACGATGCGGCGGCAGAACACGTCGAGCCACTTGCCGATCGTTTCGGCGCCGTACTTGCCGCCGAACTTCCTGAACGCGGCGGCGAACACGTCTGCGCGGGAACGGTTCCTCCCTATGAGCTCCTGCATGAAGAAGTCGTGGAGCTCGTAGGGCCCGAGACGCTCCTCCGTCTTCTGCGCTATCTCGCCGTTCTTCCCCGGAATCAGCTCAGGGCTCACGGGCGTGGCGAGAATGTCCTCGATGGCGCGCGCGGCCTTGCGCTTGCGCCCCCATTCGCCGCACCACCAGTCGCACACCTCGCGCACAACTGTCTTGGGCACGCCCGCGTTCACGCCGAACATGCTCATGTGGTCGCCGTTGAAGGTGCACCAGCCGAGCGCTATCTCGCTCATGTCGCCGGTGCCTATCACGATGCCGCCGAGCTGGTTGGCCTTGTCCATGAGGATCATCGTCCTCATGCGGGCCTGTGCGTTCTCGAACACCACGTCCGGAGTCTTGGCGTCGTGTCCTATGTCCCTGAGGTGCTGGCGGCAGCTCTTCGCGATGGAAATCGTCTCGATGCGCAGGCCAAGCCCCTCGGCGAGGAGCTCCGCGTTGCCCTTCGTGCGCCGGGAGGTTCCGAACCCAGGCATGGTGTAGACGTGTATGCCCGACTTCGGCAGCCCCAGCCGCTCGAACGCCGTGTACGTGGCAAGCAGCGCAAGCGCGCTGTCCAGCCCTCCGGAAAGCCCCACTACCACGCTGCGGCAGCCGATGGCTGAGAGCCGCGCCGCAAGACCGGCCACCTGAATAGCGAACACCTGCGCGGGCTTGCCCGCGAACGGAAGGGAGAGAGTGCGCGGCAGGATTGCCGGCTGCCTCACGCGGCCTTCCTTCAGCGCACGCCGGAAATCCGGATGCCTGGATATCGAACCATAGTCAAACTTCATCGTGTCCTCCGTTTGCATGTAATTCTACCAAACTGCGGCTGGCAACGCAACGCAGCGCTCCCGGAGCGCCTTTCGCTGTCAGGGGATCACCACTGTCGCGACAACCGGGAAATGGTCCGAAGGATACAGCTTCTGCCCGGGACGAGCGTCTCCCACGGTCGCATAGTCGAGGACCCTTACGCCCTTTGAAACGTAGATGTAGTCGATGCGCGCCCCGAAGTCCACGGGCGGACGCTCCGCCGAATCCTTGCCGGCCTTATTCGCGGCGACGGAGTTGCGGACCTCTGGCGGAAACTCAAGCGCCTCCACGGCAGCATGATCCTTTTCATACCAGCGCCAGCCGGTGAAGGTGCGCCACGGCCCCTTGGGAGGCGTCTCGGTCACGAGTATCGCGTTGGCCAGTATCTTCGACACTGCCTTGGCGGGCGCCGCGGTCTCGCGGCAGTTGTGGTCTCCCGTGAACACTATGGGACATCCCTTTCCGAAATCCTTCATCCGCTCGATCACGAGCAGCATCCCCTTCTCGCGCGCCTCCGCGGACACATGGTCCGTGTGCGTGTTGGCGAAGCAAAACCGCTGTCCCGTCCTGCGGTCGCGAAGCACCGCGTAGGAGCAGACGCGCGGACAAGCCGCGCCCCAGCCCTTCACTCCGGGCACGTCGGGCGTCTCCGAAAGCCAGAACGTCCCCGACTTCTCGACGTCAAACCTGTCCCTCCTGTAAACGACGGGCGAAGCCTCCCCGCTAATCCGGTCGGCGTTGCGATGCTCGCCAACAAAACCGAACTCCGGCAGCTTCGCGCGCAGGTACTGCGCCTGGTCCGGACAGACCTCCTGCATCCCGATCACGTCTAGATTCTGCTTCTTCACGAGAGCGACGAGATCGTCCTTCCGCAGCTCCCATGCATTCGGAGTCCCGGCATCCGCTTGACCCGAAAGCCGAATGTTGTAAGTCCCAACGCGAAGCGTCGCCTTCGACGAATCATCCAGCGCAGCGGCTCCACCCTTCGATGCCGGGGCCTCACCGCTGGCGTGCCCGGAGAGCGCCAAAACCAACGCCGCGATCGCGGCAACGGAACAGACAATGTTTTTCATGCCGCAATTATACCACAACC
>Ga0310786_10008016_pt1 | contig 13638 bp, 10 predicted proteins | sample AusTroGonzalo_MG_FD_203881 | JGI IMG/M metagenome (GOLD analysis project Ga0310786, IMG submission 203881) | Bovine rumen microbial communities from tropical cattle in Woodstock, Queensland, Australia - Gonzalo_03 (v2) (version 2) | ecosystem: Host-associated > Mammals > Digestive system >... | reverse complement strand
ACCCTAAATTAGTGAAAGCATGAATCCCTTGATTTGTGCTCAAAAATGCTTGTACATACCCTAATGGCTAAAAGTTACGGGTTAATTGTTCTTCTCACAGAAAAAGGCTTGCTGGCAAATTACTTCTTGTTCTGTGCCGTTTTCTCTCTCGCCTTCATTATTGCCTCCTTGACAAAATCAGGAGCGGGATGTTGCGGGCAGTCATAGAAATTGCTTTTTGGATGATCGAAATAAATGAAAGAGTGCTCGAACTCATCCACGGTCTCGGCGACGGAACCGGGATTCTCCTTCCGCCATGGGACAAAATGGCTGTGGTTCGTGCACATGAAACCGACCCCCCAGTGCAAATTCCCGTCATCTACCTTCGGGTCGTTCACTTCCTTAAAGTACCTGCAATTCCTGCAGATTCCGATGTCCTGTCTCTTTTCCATGTTGATTTCTCATTTGCTCCAACTTACGCAACCGTTGCGTCATTACTATCCAGAACCTTCAACCGCTCATTTTCCCAACGCTGTATTCCCCATGAGGGTAGGTAATTGATCCGCAAAGCGGTTTTGACAAACTGGCGATGTGCGACAATCGACGCTTCGACATCCGACGTGGTGGTTGGTGCGACGTGCGACAATCGACGCTTCAACGTGCGACAAGAAGAACAGCCAATCAGCAAAAGCAACATTGTGTCAGAACACGGACAGCACTACCTACCCTCTTGTGGAAAAGAGCCTTTCCCAAAGAGAAAAATCTGTCTGTCGCCTTGTTCGCCAGGCTCATCCGCGCCGTCCCATCCTCCCCCTGATGGGACGGCGGGCGAGCGGAGGCTCGGCAAGCCCCCGCCCGTCGTGCAATACTTTTGCCAACAATATCATTACCGAGTTTTGGCGAACGCGATTCCACGTTCACTGTTGACCGTAGAGATATACACATCATAGCCATCGAACATATCGGCTCCAAGCATGGCGCGGATTCCCATCATCTGTCCAGCCATCAGATACTGCCTGTTCTGGACAAGTGCCCCTTTGCCGTCATGGTGGAGCCCGCAGGGGAAGTCAAGGGTTACGTCATAGACGTTGAGCGTTGCCTTCTGGCGGAGCATTGCCAGCCATTCGACATAACTGCCCGTGGCTGGCTTCCCTCCTGTCAACTCGGTCTCTCCGAACATCGTCATGCGTGCCCCCGTGTCAAAGAAGAAACGGATTGGCATCTCATTCATAGTCCCTTCGACAATCGGGAGCCTTTCAACGAACGGCAGAAAGAAGTCATGTTCGGGAATAGCCTCTTCTTCGTCGGTGATTGTAATACTGTCCTTTGAGAGACGGCAGTTGTAGCCATCCATGGGTGTCAGGATTGCCGTGACCGCAGCGCCATCGGGCGTTGTAAGATTGATAAACGAATCGAAAAACAGCCTGTTTTCCAGGCCAATGCAGAACGGACCAATCTTCCCATTGACGGAGATAGAGTGCGGGAAGCCCGAGTCGAGCAGAGTATAGGTGCCTTCGGCGTTGAACACAATACGGTCATCGATTTTGAGAATTGGATAAGTCACTTTGGTCATGGTGCGTTCCTTGTTTGGAGGTTGACGATGTTAACTGTTGTCTATGGACGATACTACTTAAGGAAGGAAAAACTTTCGTTTTCCACAGAAAATTCTTTGCCCCGAGGGACGGCAACTGTGATTGACGATGTTGACTGTTGTCTATGGAAGGTACGACGTAAGGAAGGGCAAACTTTCGTTTCTCCCAGAAAATTCTTTGCCCCGAGGGACGGCAACTGTGGTTGACGATGTTGACTGTTGTCTATGGAAGGTACGACGTAAGAAAGGGCAAACTTTCGTTTTCGCCAGAAATATCGTAAATATTCAGATTCACGCCACAACAAAGTGGTTTGCGGTCAACTTCACGTCCCACGTCCCTCGTCTCGACCATGCGCGCTCCCCACGTCCCTCGTCCCCCGTCCCCCGTCCCGCGTCCCTCGTCCCACTCATGCGCACGTCCCATGTCCCATGTCCAGCGTCCCGCGTCTCACTCAAGCGCCCGTCCCATGTCCCTAAAAAGAAAACGCCGGAAAATACGATGCCCTTAGCGTTTTGAAGAAGGGAGTCGCATTTTCCGGCGTTAGAAATAATATAGATTACAAAGGCTCACCTGTCAAAGGCGTCAACAAAAAGCAAATAGAAACCTTGCTGTTCAAACGCTGGTTCGGCAAAAGCAAGGTCGTTGACGGCGAGGGAAGACCTCTTTTACTGAACCAATGATTACTATACGGCGGGCACTGACACTTATCCCCATATTCAGCGGGACAGGCAATGCCCGCCCCGCCATCTGACCGGTTTGCAAACTTTATCTGAAGCGGATGGGATTGCTCCAGGCATAATGGCCATTCACGTCGCGGATTTGGCAGCGAATCGTGGTGCCGGCATACAGTTTGGTGACATCCAGACGCAAGGATGTCACCAATTTATGCGAGGACGTGAAGGGACATCCGGGGATAGCCTCGAAATAGCCACAGGTCACGTTGGTGGTAAGGATCGCGCTTTCCACTTCCGTGAACTCCGCCTCGAAGATTCGTCCATCGAACGACAGTTTCTTGAATTCAGGGCCTTGAGTGGCATAGAAAGCGCCATTGCGGAGCGCCGACAAAATCGCAGTCTCGGTATTCTCTTCGGCGCAAATCATTGTCCAGCCCTTGAACAGGCATCTGGGAGTGTGCATATCGTCCACGGCGATGGCGAAGGGAAGTTCTCCGGCGTCGAGCATCTCGTCCCAAAGCTGCATGTTGTATTCCCTGGCAATATTGCGGCAAGAGGCATTGTAGACCTCAATGCCTGCGCTTCCATGCACGGACATGACTTCCTGCGAAGTAAAGCGGCACCAGTAGGGATGCGCTATGAAGGCGACTCCCCCTACCGCGTTCACGGCGTCGATTGCCGCCTGTGCGCTCTCCGGATATCCGTCAAAGTCCAAGGGGACGCCCAGACCCAGAATATGCCACTGGATGTCGCGGGGGCCTAGAGGATGCAGTTCAATGCCGCTGTACACGCGAATCTTGCGGTCGGCCAGGGTCTTGACGTCATTGGTGCATTGATGGTCTGACAGGAATATGAGGTCGTAGCCCGCATTTTCGTAGAGTTCGGCTACCTGTGACGGCGTGAACGAGCCGTCCGAAGTTGTCGAATGCGTGTGCAGATTAGCCTTCCAAGTCGGAATTTCTTTGCCGTAGAACAACATTTGCTTTCTCCTGTTTGGTGAAAAATGAGGCGGGCATGGGAGAGACAAGTTCGTCCGTCAGTTGCCGGCCAGTGTGACAATGGGACAAGGGTTACTCCGCCATGACCTCGCTACCGAAAGGGAATGAGCATGGGAGGCCGTGGGTGCGGAAAATCTCGACAGCCGAGGGATTGATGCCCTTGGCTGTCAGGCGCAGCGGGGCGCGTTCCAGGCCGAGTTGCCTGTACTTGGCTGCCGCTCCGCCGTGGTATGGCAGCAGTTGTACTTCCCGGAGCGCCGTGGCGTTCAGCGAGGCAAAGAACTCTGACGCCGCCTCCAGTTCGGCATCACTGTCATTCAGGCCGGGAACGAGCGGCAACCGCAGGAGGAAAGGTCGTCCGCTACGGGCGAGCAAGACGACATTCGCCTTGATGTTGGCATTGGAGACGCCCGTCAGTCGCCGATGCAGGTCATCGCTGGAGCATTTCCAGTCCTGGAGCACGAGGTCAACCGCCGCGAGCAAGCGGGCGTAGTCTGACGGCGGAGCATAGCCGGAAGTCTCGACCGCGATTGGCAACGGAGCCACAAGTTTGGCGACAGCGAGCAGAAAATCGAGTTGGACGAGCGGCTCTCCGCCCGAAAATGTGATTCCGCCACCGGATTTGGCCAGAACCTCCCGGTCGCGAAGCAGGCGGTCGGCAAGTTCCTGGGCGGTCATTTTCTCTCCGCAGAGGTGGATTCTGCCCGCCGGACAGGCGGAAACGCAGTCGCCGCAGGCGAGGCAGTGGCCGGGATGTTTGCAGACCTTGGCGCAGTTGCCGCAGCCGAGGCAGGCCACGGCGGGATTCCGCATGATTTGCGGTTGCGGCGACTGGCCTTCGGGATTGTGGCACCAAAGGCAACTCAATGGGCAGCCCTTGAGGAAGACAGTGGTGCGAAGGCCAGGACCGTCATGCAGGCAAAACTCCCGGATGTCAAAGACCATGCCGACTGGTTCAGCCATTGAGCAGCATCTCCGCACGACGGATGATATGGTCCTGATATACTTTGTCGAGTTCGACAAAATACCCGCTCCATCCCCAGACGCGCACGATGAGATTGCGGTAGTTTTCCGGATGTCGCTGAGCCGCAAGCAGCGTATCCCTGTCGATGGAGTTCAATTGCAACTGATGGCCGCCGCGTCGCGCGAACTCCGAGAGCAGGAAGGCGATTTTTCGTTCGGCGTCCGGATCGCTGAATACGCTGTTGTGCAGTTCGATGGTCAGAGGGCCACCGTTGCAGACGCCCTGCAAGTCGGGAACGGTGAAGGAGCGGATGACCGAGAGCGGTCCTGCCACCTTGACCGCCAGCGAGGGGGCATAGTTGGCAGGGAAAGGTTCGCCCTGGAGGCGCCCGTCGGGAGTCGCGCCGAGATTCTGGCTGTGCCAGATGTAGTACATGGCCGAGCCCGTGCCCGGCCTGACGAGTCCGCCCTGGCTGTTCTTGAGCCCCTGCCAGGCGTCTTTCCAGAGTTTGACGACGTCCTGGAGTGCCTGGTCGGCTGCCGGCTGGTTGCAGCCGAGTTTAGGGGCACAGTTGCGGACTTCGGCCAGAATGTCCGCATGCCCTTGGAAATTGTCGTGCACGATGCCCGCAAATTCCGGAAGGCTACACAGGTGCTTCTGGAAGACGACATCATCCAGGGCGGCGAGAGAATCTGCCGCGACGGCCATTCCCGTTCCATGCACGCCCCAGTTGTGATACTTGCCCGCCTGAGTGATGTTCCGCGCCTTGTCGATAGCGCAGGGGCATAGGACGGAAATGAAGGCGGCAGGAAGCACGTTCAGATTCTGATAGCGTTCTAGCAGCGCTTCCGCTTTGCGACGCAGACACTGTCCGAACTCGGCCTTGAACTCGGCAAAATCCTGTGCCCGGGAGACATTCAAGACTTCCAGTAGCGATTCAGGGAGGGAGATGGCGTCGAGATTGACAAACTCGTGGCAGACACCGGGAATGACAAGTTCCCAGCAGGCGGCGACTGTATAATCCCTAGCGTCCTCGAGGTCGTAGCCCCAGGCCAGTAAAGCGGGAATCATAACCTCGTCATTGGAGTATTGCGGGAAACCGAGGCCGGCGCGGATCAGCCTGGCCCCGAGTTCCAGCCTGTCCAGCGGCGTATCGGCGCTGATGCGGAAATTGATTTTCGGGTCGATGAGTTTCAGATCGCAGGCGGCTTCCAGAATCATCTGGCTCAAATCGTTCCAGGCGTCACCGCCGTCCTTCCGGCAACCGCCAATCATCAGGCTCTGGCCGTTGTCGCCTTGCTGGACGCCGATGTACAGGTCGCTATCTCGGTTGAAGGTCAGGAAGAATTCCTCCAACAGTTCGAAGGCACTGTCGCGAGTCAGGATTCCCGCCTGAAGGTCATGCGCGTAATAGGGATGAAGCAGTTGGTCCAGGCGACCGATGCCGTTGTGATATTCGCCTTCGCACCACAGCGTGAAATGCAGGATGCGGAAGAATTGCATCGCCTGCCGCAAGGTCGTCGCGCCCTGATGCGGGACGACAGCCAGGGTTTCGGCGATTTCCGTCAAGCCCTGATTGTCCGCCTCGGCGCGGTAGCGGTCGGCGAGATTCAGGACGGCCTCGACACTGAAGATGGCCGCTGCCAGAAACTCGGCGCCTTCCGCGTCATTGCCCTGCTCGGCGCGTTCTTTTCTAGCCACCAGGGTCAGCCGCAGCGAATCGAGTCCTTGAGCGATGACGCTTCCGTAGTCAGGCGTGAAATTGAAAGGAAGCCCCTGCTCGGAGAAACTGTATTTTCCCCTCATGGTTTGCCGTTCCGCGTCCGTGAACAGCGTGGGAAGATTGGCCACCGTGCGCAAAAACGCAATCTTTTCACCTGGCAGGAAATGCGGCTGCTCCGCTGTAAGAACCTTGCCGAGAGCCAGAGCACGGCGCCAGACAGGCGAGGTTCCGTCTGCCATGAATTTCTCGGCCAGATTCCAGTCAACCTGACGGCGCAACGCATGGTGCTGCTTGCCGAAAATATAATCCTTAAGTTGTCGAATACGGTCGTTCATCAGGGGCTTTCCTCACCTCTAGCGTTTAATTGAGGGTAACCCAACTGAACAGTAACAATTGAGGAAGAAACCTATCACTAGAACTCAATTAAGGGTATCTGGCACCAGGACAGTGTATTTGACAGACGCCAGTTCTGGATTGGGCTTGTCCGTGACCAAGACATCGATTTCCCTCGGATGCATAATCAAGAAGGTGGCGGCGCGTCCGATTTTCGTGCTGTCGCAGAGCAGAATGTGCTTGGAGGCACATTCGAGCATGGCCTGGCTCATGGCGGCGGTTTCGTTGTCGTGGGAATATGCTCCCTTGTCGGGAAGCAGGCCATCGCAACTCAGGAAGGCGACATCGGCATGGAATTGTCCAAAGGACTTGATGGACGACGGGCCGAAGAAATCGAGATTTTCGATGCGAAAACGTCCGCCCACCAGGTTGATTTCAATGCCTTCCACGCTGCCCAGATCTTCAATGACAGCCAGGGCAGAAGTGAAGATACGGAGCGGAGCCTTGCTTTTCAGATGCTTGACCAGCGTCCAGCAGGTCGTTCCGCTGTCAATGACGATGGTCATGCCCGGCTCCACGAGTTCCGCCGCCTTGGCGGCAATCCGCATTTTCTCCTCGTTGGAATGGCGCAGACGCTCTTCGAAGGTGCGCTCCACCAGGGAGGGGACATCGATGGCTCTCGCGCCGCCGAAAGTGCGCACCAACTGATTGCGCTTTTCCATCTCCAGCAGGTCGCGCCGGATGGTGGCGATGGCGGCGCCAGTCAGTTCCACCAAGGTCGAAACCTTGACCTCGGAATATTTCTGAAGGCAGTCAAGAATGATTTTCTGTCGATTATCGAATCCCTTGCCCATGATGGCTCCTTACCCCCTCGCTCTGCGAGGCCAGGCTATTTGGCAAAATGCGTACTTTGGGAACATGTTAGAGACATTAGAATAATGTAATGCCTCCCTAACAGTTGTGCAACTGAAATGGCAAGATTTTGGCTCAGTCCCGCAGATATGTTGGAATAAAAATTGCAAGAAATGGCTGGATGTAGGGCGACAAGCCTCGCCCTCGCCAGCCTTGATTCTGTCAGCACGGAGGCAGGGCAAGCAGAATCCGGCCATTTCCTGAAAATACGGGATTGGCCAGAGCCCCGACAGCAAACGTGTCCCCCGCCTTCACGGAGATGCTTTCCAAGCCATCGGTTACAGTTGCTTGTCCGTCTAGTACCGTGCCAGCCATGAAAATGTCAAGGGATCCCGGTCGTGTCCACGAGCCATGGAGATTAAGTTCCATGGAGCCGAAGAAACGGATTTTCTCGCGGTCGATAAGGCGTGTGACTTTTGCCTGTGGGCTGTCTTCCAGCACCGTTGGTTTCAGAATGACCTTTTCCCGAAGTTGTTCCATGGTCAGAACTTCATGATGGAACACCTCCATGGCACGTTCCGCATCTAGGCCGCAGAATCGAGATGCAAGCGTAAGGGGCTGGTCTCCGCAATGGTCTTCTGGTTGGACAACCCAGTCGCTCGGTTCCATGATTTCCTGCACAAGCACGCCACTGCCAATGGCATGTGGAAAGCCGCCCGGAATAATGATCACTTCGCCTGGCGTAATTGGATAGCGGTGCATCATCTCCAGGCTGCGCTCCATTTTGCCAGCCAGCGACTCCTCAACAAAAACATTCCAGTTGAATTTGTCGTTAAATCCCATCAGGAGATAGGGATCTTCGCCATTGATGCGGCGCCCGCCCAGCACAATCCAGGCTTCGGTTTTTCCGTATTGCGAATTGAAAAGACGACGAGAGGCCTCGCGGTCAGGATGGGCCTGAATGGGCAATCTGATGGCGGAATCAAGGAGTTTCGTAAGGAATCCAGGCGTATGGCCAGCAGTAGCAGGATGCTTGGGTCCAAGCATTTCCATGTAGTCACGCTCTAGTATTCTGTCAAATCTTTCCGTGAAGCCGTCCGGCAGAATCGCCATGCTGATTCCCTCGCCATCCTTGGGATGCTGCGGATTGATGGCGGGCACCGTAGAGGCAATCCACTCTTCCGGGAACGAATTGTCTTGGGGTTCGGCATCACCGCGAAGGCAGTCGAGGCTGGCTCCGCCAAGATAGACGCGCCAGACACGGTTGGGCAGGAATTTGACTATTTTCATATCACATTTCCTTTCGTTAATCGCGGGATTGTTCGCACGTCGCCTGTCGCCCCGGCCACAGCGTCGCACGTCGAAACGTCGATTGTCGCCCGGTGTGTTGCCGCTTCGCGGTTTCAGTTACCGACACTCTTGTAGAAAAGAGATCTCTGATTACGTCAACTAGTTCCCCAAAGTACGAAATTAAACCCTAGATGAGTAGCGTAATCACGCCAGACTTGCGGAGGCTTCGCGGAGTTTTGTCCTGAATAGATGCGCCAGATAGACTCCCGAGACGATGGTGACGAGCAGCCAGGAAGCGGGGAAACACATCATCAACCCCGCCAGGGTTCGATAATGCGGGAAAAGGAACACAATCCACAGGATGCGGAAAACGCAGGCGAAGAGCAGCACGATAAGGAACGCCTCGAAGGAACGTCCGAGGCCTCGCATCGTCCCGCTGAAGACCTGCATGGAGGAATGCAGGCAGTACAAGAGAAGCATGGCCCACAGGCGTTGCATGCCCCAGTCTACGACTTCCGCGTTCTTTGTGAACAGTCTCAGCAACTGGGGACCGAAATACAGCGTGACCGCAGCGGTTGTCATGACGACGGCCTCGGACAGCCCCAGGCAATAGAAGATGAATTTCTTCATCCGCGCGAAGGCCTTGCCGCCATACAACTGCCCCGCGAAACTGATGGCAGTGTAGTGGAAACTGGTCGAACCGGCGTTGACGAGCATCTCAATGTTGTAGGCAGCGGTGTTTCCGGCCACGGCGAAGGCACCGAAAGAATTGACAGACGCCTGGATGAAGATGTTGGCTAAGGAGAAACTGACGTTCTGGAGGCCGGCCGGCAGCCCCAGTTTGATGATTTGCCCGACGATGGCGGGCTTTAGTCCCAGATGCCGCAGGCGCAAGGTGCCGATTTCCTCGGTGCGCGCAATGGCGCGCCAGACGAGAATGGCGGAGAAGGACTGGGAAATCACCGTCGCCGTCGCGACGCCGTCCGCGTCCTTGTGCAGGCAAATGACGAAAAACAGGTTGAGCAGGACATTGATGATTCCCGCTACCGTCAGATAGAACAGCGGACGTTTCGTGTCGCCAAAGGCGCGGAGTACGGCGCTCCCGTAGTTGTAGAGCATGATGAATGGCATGCCCCCGAAATAGATGCGCATATACAGCACGGCCTTGTCCAGGACATCGGGCGGCGTATGCAACAGCATCAGGACATGCCTGGCGATGGAGATGCCAAAGGCTGCAAGCAGGAAACCGCCGCCCAGGGAAATGGCCAGGGCGGCGTGGACGGTATCACGTGTCTGTGGCAGTTGGCGGGCACCGTAATAGTGCGCGGCCAGCACGTTTGCCCCCACGGCAATCCCCATGAAGAAGGTTACGATGAGGCTCGTAATCGAGTTCGTCGCGCCGACAGCAGCCAGGGCCAGATGCGAGGCGAAACGCCCCACCACGATGTGGTCGGCGGCGGTGAAGGTCAGCTGCAGCAGCGTCGAGCAGAACAGGGGACAGGCGAAGACGATGATTTCGCGCAGCAGCGGGCCATGGCACATGTCCATGGTGTTTTTGGCGGGAAGGTTGGCCATTGCGGCAGAGGTAAGGCCGAACTCCTGTTCGACCATATCGACATCGAGGTCAGGGCTATGTGAATCTCCTTGCCCTGTCAGGCTTCATTCAACTTCAGATGGCGACGAACTCGAAGCCGAGGCAGTCGGCGAGACGTTTCACGGCAGCCATCTGGTTGCCGGCGACGGCGGAGAGATGGTGGGCACCGCCGGCGAGGCTGTAGTTGTCGAGGAGTTCCTCCACTCGGCTGGAGGGTTCCAGAATCCAGTAGGCGCGATTGTAGTTCTGGCAGAACGGGACGGTCGCCGGAACTTTGCCCGTGAAAGCGATGAACCGGAACTTGCCCGCCGGCGTGTGCGTGAGGCTGACGAGAGTGTACTCGCCCGGCTCCAGGGTGAAGAACATGCCGGCATAGTCGGGAGACCCCTGCACCCAGAAGGGCATCTGACGCAATTCGACCTTGCGGTTTCTGGCCGCCATGCCCGGGTTGCATTCCTGCATGTGGGACATGAAAAAACGACTGCGCCAAAAATCCACCGTGTAGATTTCCGAGAAGTTGGCGGCCCCGCAAAGTTCGACTAGTTGCCGCATCAGGGCTGCCCGCAGCAAGTCACCCTCGCCGGCGTAGCCGATTCCCTCGGCCATCAGCGTGTTTATGCCGTAGAAAGGCATCTGCCCGAAGCCTGGATATTTGACCAGCGTCGTGAAATTCATGGTGAAGGCCGTCGCCCCATACTTGTCCAGCAGGGCCTTGATGGCCAGTTTCCGGCGGATGGATTCGCGGTGCGTCTCCTCCTGCAGGGACGGCGCAATCGCGAACTCCTCGTGATCGCGCAGACGCTGCGCCTCGACCTGCTTCTCATCGACGGCGGCCACCGTCTCCAGGAACTCCGGAGCGTCAATGTCGATGCCGACCGGCCCCCAGAGACGCTTGAGTTCTTCCGGGTCATACTCGAAATCGCCCATGCCCGCAAAACTGCCGCCCAGGCAGAGAACCTTCATCTCCCGCGCACAACGGGCCGCGCGGACGGCGCGGATCTCCTGCCCCAGCGCCTGGAGACGCTCGCCGTCCTGCCAATGCGAGGAGACAATGCGGAACGGCAGGCAATGCTGGAACATCACGTTGGTGACATCCTGGATGCCCTGGACGGTATGGTTGTTCGTCAGGTCGTTGGGCACGTAGTCATCGGGGATGATAGGCGAATCCTGCGTATTCCAGATGACTACGGGAAGCCCCCATTTCTGCAAGGCGGGGAAAATCAGCATGCTCGGCGTGTATGACACGGCCGACAGCACGACCACTTCCGGCTTCTGCGCGGCAATTTCCTCGCCCGCCGCCGCCACGTCGGCATCGGTATAGCAGAGATGGCTGCAAACGACGTCGGCGACCTTGGACAGCTCGCCAGTCCAGTTGCGGAAAGCACGCTCCCAGACCGGAAGATTCGGCTTGCTTGTCTGTAAATACAATTCCAGGGAAAGGCCAATGTAGGCAACTCGGGGATTTTGAGACATGGTAACACCTTGGGTTGATATTTTGGAGTCAAATGGCTAAAATCAGCAAAAAATCAATATATTCTACATCTGGGAAACAGTCAAATCGGAACCTTAACTTTCTTGGTTGAACTCGGGGGGTACCGACTGTGCCCGCCGTCGACAGATCAACTCGCTGGCAAAATCACCTGACAAGAAGAAAAACAGCTTTTAAGTGTTACATTATGAAATCATACGACATCTCTTGCGTTTTTCAGAGAGGCGCACTATGAAGGACATTACCACTAGCATCTATACTTTCGATAGCATTATCCAAGGCAATTTTCTATATGTTGACAAGACCGAATATGTCTGGCAACTTATCAGACCAGTCAAGGAGATGTATTTCCTGTCGCGTCCGCGCCGCTTTGGAAAATCGCTGTTAATATCAACGCTCGAAGCTATTTTCAAAGGGAAAAAGGAACTCTTCCAAGGGCTCGCGCTCTACAGCAAGCCATACGATTGGCAAAAACATCCCGTCATCCATCTGGATTTCGTCAACTGTGACAGCAGAACGCCCGAAGAACTGCGGGAATATCTTGAGCATCTACTGCAAGTATCTGCCGACGAACTGAAGCTCAAGTTGCGAGGCACGGGGCCGTCCATGCGCTTTGAAAACCTGATGAACGATGCCGCGGCTTCCTCCGAAGCACACGATGTCGTCGTACTTGTCGACGAATATGACAAGCCTATCTTGGGCAACATTGACGACCTGCCGCGCTGCCGGGAACTCCTGCCTGTCCTCAAAGGTTTCTACTCCAACATCAAGAAATGCGAGAAAAACATCCGCCTCGCTTTCGTAACCGGTGTCAGCAAATTCAGCCACGTCTCGCTATTCTCGGATTTGAACAACCTGACGGACATCACTCTATCCCCAGCCTTCGCGGAATTGCTGGGATTCACCGAGCAGGAAATCCGAACCAATTTTGCCGACCGTCTTCCTCTGGCAGCCAAGGCTACTGGCCTTGCCAAGGAAGAACTGATGAGGCAACTGCTTGACTGGTATGACGGCTACCGTTTCTCCGAGGCCGACACGCATGTCTGCAATCCCGTCTCACTATCCTCGTTCTTCAGCAATAGTTACAAATTCTCCAACTACTGGGACAGCACCGGCACACCGAGTTTCCTGCTGAAATTGATGCGAGACCAGGCATACGACCACGAGGCCGCCCTGGACAAATGGTACAGCGAGGGTGTCTTCTCCTCCTACGAACTGGAAAAGTTTGACATTACAGGCTTGCTCTGGCAGACCGGATACCTGACCATCAAGGACATTGCCCCGGGGCTTCGCGGGACAAAGTTCCGTCTGGACTTCCCGGATTTTGAAGTCGCCGACACTTTCATGCAGCGCCTTCTGGAGTTCTATTGCCAAATCCCCAAAGGGACTGGTGACGATTTCATCGAAGACTTCCAGCAAGCAATCGTCGCTGACAACCTAGACAGATTCATGTCCCTGCTCCAGACCTTCTTCGCCAGTATCCCATACGACATCCAACTGCCAAGGGAAAAATACTTCCAGACTGTCTTCTTTGTCATCTTCAGACTGCTGGGAACGGCCATCGAAGCGGAATCGCACACGAACATTGGCAGCATTGACGCGTATGTCCGGACCGCTAAGACAATCTATATTTTCGAGTTCAAACTGAACCAAAATGCCAGAAAGGCCATCGCGCAAATCATCGACCGCCACTATTACGAAAAATACCAGAATTGCGGTCTGCCTATTCGTCTGGTTGGCGTGAATTTTGACCTCGCCAAAGGTCGCCTCGTTACCTGGAAAGAGCACAAGAAGCCGTAGGCTACATCTCCCACCGCACATGCCTTCCTAGCCCCCTTTCCCAAAAGGCCAGGCATTTTGATTCATTTGTTCAGAAAAATCCACCTTCGGCCGATAACAACGAGCGAATTTTGAGCCAAAAATACAAAAATTGCTAAAAATGTTCATTTTTTCTTTAAAATTGCTTGAAATGTTCATAAAAACTAATATATTTAGGGAAAGTTGATTTTTATGAGCAAACTCTTTTAGAGTTCAAGGGCCATTAACTTAAAACAAGGAAAAGGAACATGGACAAACTTCTCGAGAAAATCTATGCCCTCACTCATCAGGAGATGGAAGAATGCGCCGCGCATCTGATGCTGGGCGGCGGC
>Ga0310786_10008015_pt1 | contig 13640 bp, 14 predicted proteins | sample AusTroGonzalo_MG_FD_203881 | JGI IMG/M metagenome (GOLD analysis project Ga0310786, IMG submission 203881) | Bovine rumen microbial communities from tropical cattle in Woodstock, Queensland, Australia - Gonzalo_03 (v2) (version 2) | ecosystem: Host-associated > Mammals > Digestive system >... | reverse complement strand
ATGGGGGTGGCAAACGGACAGCTTGTAGGCGTCTATCTGCTCGATACTGCGGATTTTCTGCTTCTGAAGCAAATTTAACACTTCTTTCTTGCGGGCTTTCTGATTTTTTTTCATAACTTTGCAGCCAGTTAGAGAATTAAACAAAAGCGTGAGACGGGGGCAGGCTCCGTGGGCGAAGGGAATAAAAGACATTTTTCTAAGCGGGAACTCGTGGCAGGGCCACACTCTCATCCAATATTTGGGATTGCCATCCACGGAAGCCAGGTTACCTTACAGGGACTGGGCCACTAATGAAAATACGGCTACGCTGCCTGTCCCCTGAATCACGCCACAAAAGTAATCAAAACTGATGAAATGACCAAACCGAATGGCAAATGTTCAACAGAATTGGGATAAATTCTGATTAGTGGAGGTTACCTTTGCGATATGGAGGATTCTTTTGTGTTTTATTAGTAGAATTGATGGATGTGTTACCTGCAAATTATCTCTTTCTTGCCCTGAAATACAGCATAGCACCTTCTACGTGGAAGTCGAGGATGTCGTAGTAAGGCTCCAGCCTGTGCTTCACATCGTCGGCGTTGTCAAAGGGAGGCGTGAACCACCCCATACGAGTCATGATGGTACGGGCGAGCCAGTCAGCAACCTTCTGCTCACCAGCGACGTAGAAGCATGCCACCAGTTCACCGCCAGGCTTTAGTGTACGGAGAATCTCGGCGTAGGCCTTTTCCTTGGCTGGAAATACGTGAAGTCCGTTCATGCAGAGTACTTTGTCGAAGGTTCCATCCTCGAAAGGTAGTACGCCGACATCACCCTGCATCGTCTTAATGTTAGTAATGCCAGCCCCATGAAATCTGTTTTCTGCCTGTTCCAACATGTCTTGACTGTAGTCCAGACAGGTAATGTCGGCCTTGGTCATACGGCGATACTTGTCCTTTGTGAATACAGCTGTGCCTACAGGTACATCAAGCAATTTACCCGAGAAGTCATCAGGAATCCAACTCAGCACCCTGCGGGCTATTTCGTTATCATCGACACCGCCCCACAGCAACTTGAAATACAACTTACTCCACCATTTACCCTGCGTAATCGCATCGTCGTAGAAACTCTTGCTAAATCTGTACGATTTCTTAATCTTGTCTGCCATAATAATCTTCTATTTCTTTTGACGCTGCAAAGATACTACAACCTGGACACAACTTGGTTGCAAACATAAATCAGCTATGGCCTTACGCCAAGGATTGTAGCATACGATGGCATCTTCTGGTGGATTTCCGTCTGTACGAACCCTGCATCGTCAAGCAGAGTTTTCAGCTGCTCAGGCGTGTAGGCTGTCATACCTTCCACCACGTTCGTCCATTTGGAGTCCGTATCAACTACCTCAACCATGATGGCGAAATGACCTCCGTGTTTCAACACTCTGCGTACTTCCTGCATACAACTGGGCAGGTTTGGCCAGAAATAGACCGTTTCTACAGCCGTCACGAGGTCGAACTTCCCGTCCTCGTATGGCAATTTCTCTGCTGAGCCTTGTTGAACGAACACCTGCTGGTCGAGCACATTAGCATTGATTTGTCGGGCTTTTGCAACACTCTCCTCAGAGATGTCGATGCCATATACTTGGGCTTCCTTACTCCTTTTAAGCAACCGTTTCAGTGTCGCCCCGCCACCACAGCCGATGTCGAGCATCGTCCAGCCGTCTTGAAAATCGACAAGACTCAATCCCCAATTCGTCAACGGTGCATGACAGAGGTTCATAAACTTCAGCATAGCGCGTCCCATCTTTCCCTTCGGGTGGGCGCAATTGGTGAATAACGTTTCTATGAGTCCCATATTTTTAATGATTAAAAGTCCTTATATGGCAAGACTTGCCCTTACGTTCACAATACCTTTCACACTGTGCACAGATGTCGTAGCCAAAAACGGCTGATTTTTATTATATAGTTCCTTCTCATTTAACCTCTTACAAAGAGCATTTAAGAACACTTAAAACAACAAAAGCCCTCAAAACGAAATCTTTAGTAATAGTTTATCCAAATTGTTATAAGTTATTGACAATCAGCTATTTGCCAATGCAAAACAACTTAAAGATATTGTTAAGCGTTTCCTGCGGAGTTATCTGACCTCCAGTGATTTCTGCGAGGGTGTCGAGGGTGAGACGTAGGTCTTCAGCCACCAAATCTGGTGGAAGTGAAGAGTGTAGAGTGAGCGGAGAATTGACTGCGCCTAAACCGTCGAGGACGCGGTGGAGGTGGGAGTGGGCGCGGGTGAGGGCTTCGTAATGGCGGGCGTTGGTGACGATGACGTCGTTGTCAGGGGTCTTGGGGGCTGCATCGAGGAGTTGCTGGCGGAGCGTGTCGAGGCCGATGTTGAACTTGGCGGAGATGGGGATGGGGGGGGGTGCAACAGAGTCGCAACGAACGGGACAAGGGGTGTCGAGGTCGGACTTGTTGATAACGGTGATGACGGTCTGGTCGTCGCGAACGGGGATGTTGGGGTAGGGGACACCTGGCTCGGTCATCATTAGGACGATGCGGGCACGCTGGGCGGCGGCGATGGAACGGTCGATGCCCATTAGTTCTATTTTATCAGAGGTGTGGCGAATGCCGGCGGTGTCGATGAAGCGGAAGGTGATGCCGCCGAGTTGGATGGTGTCTTCGATGGCGTCGCGGGTGGTGCCTTGAATGTCGCTGACGATGGCGCGCTCTTCGCCCAGGAGGGCGTTGAGGAGTGTGGACTTGCCCACGTTGGGAGCACCGATGATGGCTACGGGAATGCCGTTTTTGAGGGCGTTGCCAGTGTTGAAGGAGTCTGCGAGATGGGTGATGTGAGCGTCTATCTTTTGGGCGAGGGTGAGGAGTTCTGCGCGGTCGGCAAATTCGAGGTCTTCGTGGTCGGAGAAGTCGAGTTCGAGTTCGAGGAGGGAGGTGAGTTTCAGCAGTTGTTCACGTAAACGGGAAAGCTCTGTAGAAATGCCACCACGCAACTGGCTCATTGCCAGCTGATGGGTCGCCTTATTGGTAGAGGCAATGAGGTCGGCGACGGCTTCAGCCTGGCTGAGGTCGAGTTTACCGTTGAGGTAGGCACGCATGGTGTATTCGCCAGGGTTGGCCATGCGACAGCCATTCTGTACAAGGAGTTCCAATACCTTATTAATAATATAGCTGGAGCCGTGGCAGGAGATTTCGACGGTGTCTTCGCCGGTGTAAGAGTGGGGAGCGCGGAAAATGGTGACGAGGGCCTCATCGATGAGTTCCTGACCCGCTGGAGAACCAGCGGGCACAGGGGCTATAAGGCGGGTGAAGTGAACGATGGGGGGGCAATGTTTGGACTCATCACCCACTATATTGCAACGTTTAGAAGCGTCACCCACTACATCGCAACGCTTAGAAGCGTCACCCACTACTGGACTGAGGGCGCTGACGATGGGGAAGGCCTGAGGGCCACTGACGCGGATGATGGCAAGGGCGCCACCAGGAGCTGTGGCAAGGGCGCAAATGGTATCGTTGCCGTTCATTTCTTCTTGGCCCAGGTGTTAGCGAGGACAAGGATAATCGTGGTAATCAAGATGAAGATGATGGCTGACACCGTTGCTTTGTCGCTATTCTCGCCGATGAAGGACATGAGTACGCAGAACCCTGCCGTAATGACGCTGATAATGGCCATGAGCAGCCGCAGCCGATGGATGTTGACTTTCTTCCGTTCATCCTCCGATGCCGTGTTGTAGCCCGCTATGAGCATATTGCCCTTTCCCGTCAGGAAGGCGATGGCAAGAACGATGAAAATTACGGCGAAAATAATACTGACTGTCATATTCTGTCAAGCACCTTTTCAATGAGTGTATCGATGGAGTTCTTGTACTCGGTGTTCATCTTCTGGGTATAACGGTTGGCTATGACCATGCAGCAGGTCATGGCGCGATGTCCCAGCAGAGAAGCCAAGCCGGCGAGTGCCGATGACTCCATCTCGAAATTGCAGATTTTCATGCCTTCGTACTCAAAGCTTTCAATCTTCTCGTTTTGCTTGGGGTCGGCAATGTCGGCACGGAGCACACGGCCTTGTGGGCCATAGAAGCCGCCGCACGAGATGGTATAGCCACGCACCATATCGTCCTGTGCAATCTGGTCGATGAGGTCGGCGTCAGCTACGGCCACGTATGGAGCGCCCTTGATGGGATCCCACTGCATGTGCTCGACGAACTCCTTTTCCATCGGGACATCGCATACGACGTTGCGCCCAGCGTAGTAGTTCAGCAGGCCGTCGAAGCCGATGCTCTTGACGCTGGCAATGAAGCAGCCCGTCGGCGTGAAAGGTTGCAAGCCGCCGCAGGTGCCGATGCGAACCCAGGTCAGCGTGCGGTGCTCGTCTTTTTCTTCGCGTGTGGCATAGTCGATGTTAGCCAGCGTATCGAGCTCGTTGGCCACGATGTCAATGTTATCGCATCCGATGCCGTGACTCTGACAAGTGATTCGCTTGCCTTTGTACATACCGGTAATGGTGTGGAACTCGCGGCTGCTGACTTCACATTCGCGTGAGTCGAAGTGTGCAGCCACCGTGTCAACACGGGCAGGGTCACCCACCAGCACAACCTTGTCGGCCAGCTGCTCAGGCTTCAGGTGAAGGTGGAAACAGGAGCCGTCAGCATTGATTATCAGCTCGGATTCGGGGAATTTTCTTTTTGTATTCATAGGTTTCAGGGTTTAAGAGCCTTTATTTCTGCATTTCGGATAGCTTTCTCCAAGATGTGGATATTCTGCTCAAGCTTGTAGAACTGTTGCTCGCCATCAGCCAGTTCCTTCTTGAGCGAAACACGTTCTTCGGCTGTAGCCTTAGCATAATAGTTACGCGACTTCTGCAAATCGGCCGACAGCTGTGTGTATTTTTTCTTCATGTTGAGCAGTTCGTTCATACGGTCACGATTGTCTGGGTCACGGAAATCAGCCAGAGAAGTGTAGGTAATCTGGTCGTTGACGACAAACTTGAAGTCTTTCGGCTGCTCTTGGTTGGTAGTCGGTGCAGCAATAGACTTTAATCTGGCCAGTGCCCGTTTGCGTACACTGTTGTCCTCCCATGTGTCGGCAATCTGTCGGATTTCAGCCCGGCTGCGTATGGTCTCTTCGTCGTATACATCGGGGTCGAACGTGCGGCGTGTCTGATTGGGAATGAATGCGTAGATGCAGACATATCCCTCAGGCTGACGGCGGTCGGTGGCAAAATAGCCGATAGAGTCGAGTTCGTCGATAGCATACATGTAGTCGTTAGCTTCTGAGTTAAAGGGCATCCCGAGGTTCTCAGCCCGTAGGAATTCACCACTCTCTGAGTCGTAGCGAGACACGTAGATGTCAAGTCCGCCAAGTCCCTCTTCGCTGATGGCTGCAAAATAGAATGTCGTACCGTCAGAGAGCATGAAAGGGTAGTTGCCGTGAGTGAAGTGTCCCAATCCTTCCAATTCAGACGGATCACCCCATTGCTTCCCCAGCATGTCGCGGGTGTAAAGATGTCCGCTGCGCGAGTAGAAGCATTTGTTGCCTAACTGGTTCACGTAGACGGTAGCGTAGGGCTGGTCATTGGCGCGGAAGAACTGGTTGTATGGCAGTATGCTTCCGGCATCAGGGTTGAGCACGTAGGCATCGAGAAAACTCTTCTTGTCGATGACAACGCTGTCGATGAACATCACTTGCTGGGTCGAAGCCCTCATTTCTGTTATTTTGGGGTCTTCTTCCGGTACTTCTATCTTTGGTTGCTTGGGCACAACTTTCTTTTTCCCTCGCTGGGCAAAGCCGGGAATGACCATTAGCAAGAGTGCAATGACAAGGGTTATATGTGGTCTGTTCATGTTACAATCCGATAATTTAATGCAAAGGTACATAAAAGATTTGTAACTTGTGCCAGATTAACAAAGTTTTAGTTTTAATCTATGTTTGACGTAATATTTAAAACCATTCACGAAGACATCCCGCAAATGGTAAATGTTATGCGTTTTGCAAAGCATCTGGCAGTTTTCAATAGTGGTAGCACCGCCTTTGCTCCAAGCAGTTACATGGTCGGCATCCATTTCGTTGAACTTGTAGATCTTGGTGCGCACATTATCATGGCCTTTGGCGCACTCAGGACAATTGGAAATGCCCTGTACCTGTGCTTCATTGGTCTGACGGGCATATACCGTTTTCTTCACGCTGTCCTCAAATATGCGAATGTTCAGCAGGTGTTGGTCGATTTCTCGGCGCCAAGCAGATATTCAAAGATGCCGCGTTTGTTGGTCACATATTCATCGGCATACAGTTCATTCACACGCTGTTGCAACTTGGCTGGGCTATAAGAATTTGCATGGTATTTCTCATAGAAAGCACCCCATTCCAAACCTCGCATTTCACTTTTCGGCTCACCGAATAGTGTTGCTAAGTTTACATTTGCCATACACGATTGATAGTTTCAAGTCAGTAAGCACCAACTATCAATCACGCCATATTACAAAAAAACCGGATACTTCAAAGAATAATGGGAAAATATTATTCTGGGGCATCTACATTTTGGGGTTTAGAAAGTAGGAAAGTAGGAAAGTCACTTGTAGACAGGAATGTTTTTGGAATGTTAGAAAGGGAGGACAGAAAGTGTTAGAAGGAGGTTGAAGGAGTTTAAGGGGTTTATGGAGTTTAAGAAGAGAAAAAGATGAGAGTAATTATAATTAATTGTAATTATATTACTATTTATATTATTATAATAATATAAATAGTAACCATTATATATAATCTTTGATTCCTGTACTCTTTGTGTCACTATCCCCCACTTTGTGACACCTCGATTTTTATTCCTGTCTACAAGTGACTTTCCTACTTTCTTACTTCGTCTTGCAAAAATGCAGGTACTTTTTGCCTATACCGTTGTAGGTCCATGAGCCTGTCTTACAGTTGAAGAATGGGTGCTGCATCAGGACAGCGAGATTACGGCTCTCATATAGCGAGATTACGGCTCTCATATAGCGAGATTACGGCTTACTCATAGTGGAATCTTCCCTTAGGTCTGAGCAGTTTGCCAGTTTCCCCTCAGTTTCGAGGGCTTTCCAGATAGAGAAACGGGCTTCAGGGTTCATACGTTCTATGTCTGCAAAGAGTTCGGCAATAGCCGTGCGGTTGGTGTCGTGCTCGTAGGGACAGGTCTTCACCACCTTCTCGTAGCCGCTGAGTTCGGCGTAGCGGCGTATGTCGGCTTCGTCGATGAGGCAGAGGGGACGGATGATGGTGAGCGGCATCTTGCGCATACGGAGCAGGGGTGACATCGTGTCGAAACGACCCTGGAACGTGAGGTTCATCAGTGTAGTGTGGATGATGTCGTCGCGATGGTGCCCCAGTGCTATCTTGTTGCAGCCAAGCTGCTGGGCAAGGTTAAAGAGCTCCTTGCGGCGATACCAGGAACAAAGGAAACAGGCGGGCTTTTCTTTAAGTGAAGAGTGAAGAGTGAAGAGTGAAGAATTGGCTGGCGCCGGTGAAGAATCGAACGAGGTGGTGACTATATGCAGGGGAATGTTGAGGGAAGCGCAGAACTGCTGCAGATAGTCAGTAGAGGTCTCGTAGTGGATGTTCTCCATACGAACGTGTACAGCCTCGACCTTGAAGCGGGGCTTGTCTATGCGGGCACGCTTGGCCAGCAGCTCAGTCAGCAACAGCGAGTCTTTGCCGCCCGAAAGGCCAACGAGCACGTAATCGTCGTCCTCTAATAAATGATAGGTGGCAAAGGCTCGTACGAAACGTTCATAGAGCCGCTTCTCCAGACGTTCAGTTTCCGTTCTCACTTCTCCATGAAAACCAGATAGACGGCGCAGATAATGAGCACGAAGGCCAGGATGTGGTTCCAGTGCAAGTGGGTGCCCTGAAACATGATGTTGGCGATGATACAGAAGACGGCCAGCGAAATACACTCCTGTATGACCTTCAGCTGTATGAGGTTGAAAGGCCCACCGTTCTCAATAAAGCCGAGACGGTTAGCGGGAACCTGACAACAATACTCAAAAAAAGCGATGCCCCAAGAGAAGGCAATGACGCCAATCAGCGGCCAGTTGTTGCTGACGCCCGACTCCGACAATTTAAGATGCCCATACCAAGCAAGCGTCATGAAGACGTTGCTTAATATGAGCAACACAATGGTATATAATCCGTTCATAATTATATTTTTGCGGGGGAACCGCAAAACGCACTATTTCTTCTGCAGGAATTCGTCCATGTTCTGGGCAGCACGGCGACCGTCCCCCATAGCGAGGATAACCGTTGCTCCACCACGCACGATGTCGCCACCAGCGAAGATTTCCAGACGTGAGGACTGCATGCCGTCGTTCACGGCGATGGTGTTCTTGCGGCCCAGCTCCAAGCCCTCGATGCTCTTCGGCACCAGCGGGTTGGGGCTCACGCCGACGGCCACGATAACCTGGTCGACGTCGAGTGTTACCGTCTTGCCTTCTACAGGCACAGGACTGCGACGGCCTGACGCATCAGGCTCGCCCAGCTCCATCACCTGCAGCACGGCCTGACAAACGGCTCCCTGCTCATCGGCCTTGTACTCGATGGGGTTGTGCAGCGTCAGGAAGTTGATGCCTTCTTCCTTGGCGTGCTTCACCTCCTCCAGTCGGGCGGGCATTTCCTGCTCCGAACGGCGGTAGACCAGTGTGACATTGCCACCAAGTCGCTTGGCCGTGCGGCAGGAGTCCATAGCGGTGTTGCCACCACCGACTACGAGCACGTTCTTGCCGAAGTTGATAGGCGTATCAGTTGTAGGATTGGCAGCATCCATCAGGTTCACGCGTGTCAGGTATTCGTTCGACGACATGATGTTGATGGCATTCTCGCCGGGGATGTTCATAAAGTTGGGCAGACCGGCACCTGAACCCACGAAGATGCCCTTGAAGCCTTCCTTCTCAAGTTGCTCGACGCTAATGGTTTTGCCCACGATGACGTCGGTTTGGAAGTGTACGCCCATCTTGGCCAGATTCTGAATCTCAACGTCGACAATCTTGTTGGGCAGACGGAACTCAGGAATGCCGTATTTCAGCACACCACCAATCTCGTGCAGAGCCTCGAAGACGTAGACGTCGTAACCCTTCTTCACCATGTCGCCAGCGAACGACAAGCCAGCAGGGCCAGAGCCCACGACGGCCACCTTGATGCCGTTCGAAGGTGCAATCTCCGGCAGGCTGATGTTGCCGCTCTCACGCTCATAGTCAGCAGCAAAGCGCTCCAAGTAGCCGATAGCTACGGCCTTGCCACCACTCTTCAGGTGAATACACTTGCTCTCGCACTGCTTCTCCTGCGGACAAACGCGACCACAGACGGCAGGCAGCGACGAAGTCTGCTTCAGCACCTTGGCAGCAGCAAGAATCTCGCCGCGTTCGATATTCTTGATGAACGAGGGAATGTCGATGCTCACAGGGCAGCCCTCTATGCACGACGGCTTCGGGCAGTCTAAGCAGCGCTTTGCCTCCTGCATGGCCATCTCCTTCGTCAGGCCGATGTTCACTTCCTCGGTACGAGTAGTGGCGCGATAGACGGGGTCAAGTTCCGGCATCACGACGCGCTCAATCTGCATGCGCTCCTTGGGTTTCATCGACGCGCGCAGCTCCTGGCGCCACTCAGCTTTCTTGTCGGTGAGGGAAGCCCCCTCTTCGTCCCCCGAGGGGGACACATTAGTCTCATTTCCAGGCTTGTCAGCTATAGAAGCCCCCTCGGGGGCCGTATGGGGGGCCAAGTGCTCCTCGTAATGCTCCATCTCTTCCTGCTCGGCGCGCTTGAAGGTACCCATACGCTTGAACATCTCGTCCCAGTCAACCAGTGCACCGTCGAACTCAGGACCGTCGATGCAGACGAACTTCGTCTTGCCGCCAATGGTCAGTCGGCAGGCACCGCACATGCCCGTACCGTCCACCATAATGGTGTTCAGCGACACTTCGCAGGGGATGTTGTGTTTCTGAGCCGTAAGGTTCGAGAACTTCATCATGATGGGAGGACCAATGGCGAAGACCTTGTCGACGTGCTCCTGTTCAATGAACTTCTCAATGCCGACGGTCACCACGCCCTTTTCGCCGTAGCTGCCGTCGTCGGTCATGATTATCACCTCGTCGGAGCTCTCGCGAACCTTATCTTCCAAAATAATCAGATCCTTCGAGCGTCCAGCCATTACTGACAACACACGGCATCCAGCCATCTTCAATGCCTGGATGATAGGCAGCATCGGAGCCACGCCCAAGCCGCCGCCAGCACAAACGACGGTGCCGTAGTTTTCAATGTGGGTGGGGTTGCCCAGCGGGCCCACCACGTCGGCCACATATTCGCCTTCGTTCAGGGCGCAGAGTTTTTTACTCGACAGACCCACCATCTGCACAACCAGCGTAATGGTGCCCTTGTCGATGTCGGCACCGGCAATGGTCAGCGGCATGCGCTCACCCTTCTGGTCGACGCGAACGATGACAAAGTTGCCCGCTTTGCGGCTCTTGGCTATCAGTGGAGCCTCAATCTCGAAGAGAAAGACCTTCTCAGAGAATTGTTCCTTTCTTACTATTCTGTTCATATTCCTAATTCAGTTTGTATCTGTTCTTTACGCTGTTAAGTACCTATTCTAAAAGAATCGGAAACTCCGATTAAACGTAAGTTTTCCGATTCCTTTCCTTGTGATTCCGTCGGGATTCGAACCCGAGACCCACAGCTTAGAAGGCTGTTGCTCTATCCAGCTGAGCTACGGAACCTAACCATCATTTATGGGCTTTCCCCATTTTGCGGGTGCAAAGTTAGACATTTTTTTGTAAACCACCAAATTTCAGACACGAAAATTGTCTGCAATATCAGTAAAAGGACAAAAGAGCTTGAGGAAAGGGTCGCATTAGAATTTTTGTACCGAAAAACTTTGGACTTTGCAGATTTTTGTGTACTTTTGCAGAGAAATGAAAGAAAAGATAATCTTGGGAATAGATCCGGGCACGAATATCATGGGCTACGGATTACTGAAAGTGCAGGATGGTAAAGCGCAGATGATGACGATGGGCGTCATTGACCTGCGCAAGTTCGAGGATGGGTACTTGAAGCTGGGTCATATCCTTGAGCGTGTGACGGGCATCATTGATTCGTTCTTGCCTGATGAGATGGCCATCGAGGCACCATTTTTCGGAAAGAACGTGCAGTCGATGCTGAAGTTAGGGCGGGCTCAAGGTGTGGCTATTGCTGCAGCCATCCGTCATAGCGTACCCATCCATGAATATGCACCGATGAAAATCAAGATGGCTCTGACGGGTAATGGTAATGCTTCAAAGGAACAGGTAGCAGGCATGTTGCAGCGGCTGCTGAAGATTCCTGCCGACGAGATGGGACGGTTTATGGATGCCACCGACGCTCTGGCTGCGGCTTATTGTCACTACATGCAGATGGGACGGCCGGAAAGCGATGTCAAGTACCGTGGGTGGAAGGATTTCGTAAATAAGAATCCTGACAAAGTTAAAGGGAAAAGTGAAAAATGAAAACGATAGAGTTGGTGAATGCAAGGGCGAGGAATCCTGAGTGGAGCATGGCAGAACCTGTGAACTTCGCGCTGGAGCAGGGTGAGCATATAGCGATTGTTGGTCGGAATGGTGCAGGAAAGACCCTGTTCGTGGACATGGTAATCGGCCGTCATCCTGTTTTGCCAGACACGGTGACTTATCGCTTCGATAGTAATCGCCATGAGTTAGTGAGCGACAATATCAAGTACATTGCTTTCCGCGACACCTATGGCGGTGACAACGACCGCACCTATTTCTTGCAACAGCGGTGGAATCAAATGGAAATAGACGAGGAGACACCTACCGTGGGACAGAAGCTGGAAGAGGCTTACAGGCAGGCGGGGGCCGACACCCCGGAACGTCGACAGTTGCAGCTGCATGTTTATGAACTGTTCCACATGAAGGAACTGTTAGACAAATATATCATCTTGCTGTCGAGCGGTGAACTCAGAAAGTTTAAACTGGCAGCATCACTGTTCGGTGATCCGCAAGTGCTCATCATGGACAATCCCTTTATCGGTCTTGATGCCGAGACACGTGGCCAGCTTCGCGAGCTCTTAGGAACTCTTTCGAAAGAGCAGTCGTTGCAATTGGTGCTGGTACTGTCGAAGTCAGACGAGATACCAGAATTTATTACCCATGTCGTGGAGGTGAAAGACATGCGTGTGTTGCCGAAAACTACCCGTGAAGACTATTTGGCAAATAGAGCCACATTCCCCAGCCGAGTGTTGACTGAAGAGAAGAGACAGGACATACTCGGGCTGGCTGGAAGCGTGGGAAGTAGAGCATGGGAGACTAATAAGCCTCATGAAGTGATAGCTTTTCACAAGGTGAATGTACGATATGGGGAGCGTACTATCTTGCGCGACTTGGATTGGCAGGTGATGAGCGGTGAACGATGGGTGCTGTCAGGGCAGAACGGTTCTGGTAAGTCGACGCTGCTGTCATTAGTTTGTGCCGACAACCCTCAGGGCTACGCCTGTGATATTTCTCTGTTTGGCCATCGCCGAGGATCGGGCGAGAGTATCTGGGACATCAAGCGCCATATTGGTTATGTGTCGCCCGAGATGCACCGCAGCTATCAACGTGACATTCCTGCTCTGCGTATCGTTGCCAGCGGACTGAAGGACTCTGTTGGGCTGTATGTCCCTGCAACGGAGGCGGAGCGTGAGGTTTGCCGATGGTGGATGCGCATCTTTGGCATAGAACAGCTGGCCGATCGGTCGTTCCTTAAGATGTCGAGCGGTGAACAGCGTTTGGTGTTACTGGCCCGTGCCTTTGTGAAAGACCCGGAACTCCTGATTCTCGACGAGCCGCTCCACGGACTTGATAACGTGAACCGCCGTTTGGTGAAGGATGTTATTGAGACGTTCTGTCAACGACCAGGCAAGACCCTCATCTTCGTCAGTCATTACCGTGAGGAATGGCCGGCCTGCATCGACCAGGAGATAACACTGTGCCGAAACAACAATTAAATCAGATTACATGTTTTTCTGTTAGAGGAAGACGAAGCGTAGGGATTCGTAGAACTGGACGGCGAGGAAATAGAGAAGGAACAGCGGTGCCATTTTGGCTATGCCGAATGATAATGATGCGACGGCATCGGCCAATGATGCAAAACGACCGGAAACGATGCCGTAGACACTGGATATGATGATGATGCCGAAGGTGATGATTGGCAGCAGGGCACGGCTGAAGGCCGAAGGGAACAATCTACCGGTGGCCGACAGGAGCATGGCATGGGGGATGGCGGTCAGCAGGATGATGACGGAGATATAGAGTACTGTCAGGGTGATGACCAGGCGAAGGGCCACCCGTTCACGGTAGGTGATGGGGACAGAATGGCGGGAGAAAATGGAGAGCAGTCCGCTCTGCCATAGACAGCCTCCAGCCATCGACAGCAGCAACAGCCAGACAAGCCAGGGCTTGGCAAGCATCGTCGTGAAACTGCCGAAGAACCAGCGTACGCCTTCAGAGGAGAGGAGAGAACGCACATCCTCTGTCATCGTGGCCGACAACAGCCACGACGTGAGCACAAGCAGTACCTCGGCAATAACCAGTGCTATGGCAGCAAAACTAATCCATCGCTTCATCCTTCAATCCTTCAATTCTTCAACCCTTCAATCCTTCA